>Ga0316187_10004789_pt1 | contig 11713 bp, 9 predicted proteins | sample CroRivburrow1_MG_FD_204927 | JGI IMG/M metagenome (GOLD analysis project Ga0316187, IMG submission 204927) | Coastal sediment microbial communities from Maine, United States - Cross River worm burrow 1 | ecosystem: Environmental > Aquatic > Marine > Coastal > Sediment | place: USA: Maine...
CAAATAGTAGCGCTTCCATCTTCATTTTGTCTGAGAGTATAGTCAACTGGAATATTTGTTGATGCTCGGTGATGATGAAACACACAAAATTCTATCCCTCCTGAAATCCAGGCACCTAGCATTCCTATATTGGCTGGTTTTATCACATGCTGTCTGTAAAAAATCTCATACCCATTGGTCTTATCTGTGGCATAAAATAGCCTGCCGCCAATTTCCGGGAGCACACATAATTTGATATACTCATTCTCTATATATAGTGCCTTATAAACCTTGTCCTCCTTAATATTTGTAAGGTTGTCCTCCAGTGCGTATGGATATATTACACGACTAGCACCCTGGTAGGATTGTGACCTGAAAAACATGGGATTCACATCCGGTGGTTCAACAAGATAAGTAGGAAGTGTTAATGGTTCTTCCCATATTTTAACTGAAGTGTTCGATTGTGCATATAAGTGCGAATGGAATATTACTATAAGAAGACCAGTGATGGATTTAATTGTGAAAATTTTCATAATGCATACAATAGTTTAAAAAAATCCCAAAGAAAAGAGAATGTCAAAGTTATGGATTTATGGATTTCTTCCAAATCTTTTCAATCCAGGAAACTATTGTGTGCTTTAAAATGACATTGTACACCTTGGGCGACGTGTGCATGCAAGCAAAAGAATTATTTTTTCAAATACGCTTTACCAACAAAGTATCTTTAAAATCATCATTTATTGTAGAGGAAGCTATTTTTTCGGTAAGATTTTGGTGCCATTCTCTATCTCGCCACATCCCAACAAACTGAGGGCCACAGAAATTGCTGGATGCTAAAGCTACCCAACGCCCGGTTTTCAGAGCTTCTAATGTCCCTAATTCACATAATTCCATTATCCAATCCCAATTGAGCATAGGCCAGTCTTTATAATCTACCAGACCCCAGCACTCCGTAGTAATCAAAGGAGTATCGAGTGTCCTGGACCATTCAGCAGCATATTCAATTTGCATTAACAGGCCCTCTTTCCAGTAGTTTTCGTTCTCTTTATATATTTTTTCTCCCTTCAAAGCTAAATTAGTATACCCTTCATCAGAGAACCTTTCATAACTATATCCTACTTTTTTATAGAACTCACCCTTATTAAAATTTACCATCCATATATGCGGTTCAAGAAAATCAAGCATAGATAAATCACCTTTTGAAAGCGTCTCTTCTGATAATTCTCCGGTAAATGAAAAAGTATAAGGAAGATGTGGGTATTTGGCACGAAGAATCTCAATGGAATTTTTCATCCAGTGTATGGATACTTTTGTATCCCACCAACCTATATCCTGATTGAAAGGCGTCCATACTGTCAAAGGCCATTCATTACTTAAATCAAGATACAAAATTTGATCCATCAATTTATTCTCCTCTATCAGATCCAATACCGACATCCATACTTCTGCCAGTTTTTCAGGTGATTTAATTACATTATAGGAATGTGCTTCATCTTCACGCCACCAGGTAGAGAGCCCTATTTTGATTTCATATTCTTTGCATTTTTTAATAAAATCAATAAAGAAGGGTTGAACCTGTATCTTTGTGATTGCCGGACTACCCCATACCTGTGTATTCCATTGGGGTTTTATTAAATACTCTTTGTATGGATCGGTGTAAATCAAATGTGGAAATGCGTCCATACGTATGGCATTATATCCTCTTTCCTTTAACTCAGAAAGAGCTTTATCCCAATCCTCGTACCCAGCACCAGGCCATCGTCTTTCAAGCCATGAAAATTCCCACATCGTAATAGCTAATGGTGATTTATTATTATCCATGTTTTTGAAATTTGCGTTTCCTAATGAAAGGTTAAATTTTGAAAGGGATAAACCTGTACCCATTAAAGCTGAAGATCTTATAAAGTCTCTACGAATCATATTCAATATGATTTATCGATAATTATTTATAAATGTATGCGTTCTGCTCTTTCATTTTGTCAGAATTACTAAGTACCGACAAAAAATAAATTAGAAGTAGTATTCCGGACTTATAATTTTATTTCTTCTTCTTTTTTGGCTTAGGTTCAGGAAGCTCTTTAACAGTAATCCGGACTAAATTACTAATCCATTCACGATCCTCTATTTTATCTTCAATAAGAAAACTTGGCTTCGCACCAGGGTAGGGTGAAGCTTCCTTTATATCCTTTATGAATATTCTTCCCGCTTCTGTCGGTTTTATAAATAGCTTGTTGTCACATACAAGAGCAAATATCTTATTATCTGAAAAGATTCCATACTCACCAAACATACTTTTATAAGTAATCTTACCAGCATTCTCTATTTGGTCTGTAATAAAGTCCAGGAATTCCTTATCTGATGCCATTTTTATATCCCGTTTTTCTTTTGATCTTAAATCTGAACTATATGCCAATCCAATAAGGCTTAGTCCGCGCCATTTCCTTATCGTCAATTTATGGATTAAGTAAATGTAATCATTTTCTAGATTTCAGTTGTCCGCCTAATGTAGAGTATATTTTACATTATATCTCAACTTATAAGAAAAATCACAATAGTTAATATCCAGTAAAACCTTAAATCTTTCTTAATCGATCTACATTATTAATCTAATGTTATTCAACCATCAATTTGGTAATATCGTCATTAAGGAATTCGAACATCAACAAGTGTCCACTTGTATTTGGATGCAGGTAATCCGGCATCAGATCCGGTCTCACTTTTCCTTTGTCGTCGACATAATTCTGGCCAATATCAATGTATTGGATATTGGTGTCCTTTTAAGGGAATTTCGAAACAATACTATTTGTTGGAATGTTGATATTATTCCTATGATTGGGCTTATAGCCATATGGTAAAATGCACATTAAAATGATTTTTGTAAATGGTTGTTTATCTTTTATAATTTCGCAAATCTTCCAGATTCCTCCTGCCAGTTCTTCAGGTGTACTTGCGTTAAGATAATGATTCCCGTCCGTATCATTTTATTCATATAAAACAGGCTTTAATGCGTCTCTTAATTTCATGTACCCATTTGCATTTGGATGCAAACCATCAGAAAAATAGGATTCCTGAATTTTTTGTTTATCATTCAAAAAAACAGGTCCAAGATCTGCATACTTCACATTAATATCTCCTGCTAACCGTGAAATTTGCATATTGAGGTTGGAAACTCGCTGTTCCTGATCTCTTCTGGGTAATAAACCCAGGAGGACAATTTTTGCATTTGGCTGCCGGATTTTAATTGCTTTGATCAGAATATTGAGGCCTTCGATGATTTCATCATCTGTATTCAGATGTAAATTATTGGTACCAATCATAACCAGGACCTTTTCCGCCTCAAAGTTATCCAGTTCGCCATGATACACCCTCCATAGCACATTCTCAATTCGGTCCCAGCCATAAGCATAGTTACCTACACCCATGGGGGTGAGAAGACTTTGCCAGGTGCCTTCTTCTCTGACCAGCTTAGTTCGGGGCAAACCTCCCCAAAAATGAATAATCGAGTTGGCCAAAAAGACAATTTTAGGAGGATCGGTTGTAATCAGTTTTAGAATATCCCGATGACGGTGCTCCCAATCATAATTGTCTGGCTCCCGATATTGTGTGACAGGTTGAGTAGTAGAGGACTTTCCCAAAGGTTCTTTCAGGATTGCACGAAGTCTTTCTTCATAACTCTTTGCATAGTGCATCATACCCAGATCATTGGGATGTGTACCATCAACCATATCATCCAGTTGCAGACCAATTTCTTCCCTGGTTAAATAATATAGATTATCGAAGCCGTCTTTTTTCAACTGATAAAATGCCTCCTGCTGAAGTTTGTTAACTTGGGAATATGCGTCTTTTCTGGCATAACTAATGAATTCTTCTGTATATCCTGCATGATCAACCAATAAGATGGGAATATCCGGTTGTTTAGCTTTTAGTTGACGAATGGATTCCAATACCCTGTTTTTAAATTCCTGATCACTATTGATCCCATTCCGGCTCCAGGTACCCGGAATTAAATTAGGCATACAATCGATGATATAAATTTTAGCATCAATTTCACCTATCAAATCAATAACCGGTAGTTCCAATCTTCCAGAACCACTAAAACCCAGATTGATCAGGGGCCGGTCCATTTTTCTACTCAATATAGCAGTCCAGGCCATCCCTGGCCTTGAGGCACAAGCACCCTGTACAATGGAAGTACCATAAACCACGATTGGCTTCTCATTTCGGATAGGTAATGGCTCGAAATAAGCAGTTTCGTCTACTCCAATTTCCATCCATTCAACCTGGTTGTAGAGTGGTAAATAAAGACGGTACTCTCTACCGTGGTGATGATATTTATCATTAGGATTTAATGATTCATAACTATAAGCTATAGTATCTGCAAAACTGCGTCTACCGGCACACCATAGTTCATTACCATCACTATCTATAGCGTATAAATCTACTCCACTCACCCCGGTAGCTGGCATATGATCCATTCCATAATTTTTTCGGGGGCCATGGAGTTCTCTATTCCATTTGGTGCCGTATCGAATTTTAATTTCTCCCGCATTAGAGCGAAAACGAATCATTAACCCTGCAGATTGTGAAGATAGGTGCCAAACGTCATCCTTTACTTTCCCCTCAGCTCTTGAAGGAAGACGATCGTAGGGTAATTTCAGTTCGCCTCTCCATGCCTGCCCTTCAATGACTGGAAATTCATTTTGAGCAGGATTCCACCATTTGAATGTTGAAGCATCCCAGGAAAAGGCGGATGCAAAGTGAAAACAAAATATAAGCAGAATTAGCTTTTTCATTTTCTAAAATTGTATATCGGACTTTCTACAACGGATTTCAATAGACATTAATTTTTCCATAACCTTATATGAAGGATACCAAATTTATATATACAGGTTGAAGTATTTACATACTCTCATTCATCAAAAAGACCTATATTTCGAGTCTAAAAATTCATTGGCATCGGTTTCAGAGAATTTAGCAGTCTTATTGTCCCAATGCAGGGTCTTATCTGGAAAACGACTTGCTATAACGCCCAGGAGTATTGCTTCAGTTAATCTGGCAGCATAAGAAAAAGGAGCGCTACATTCATCTTTGCCTAAACATGCATCTACAAACTGATGATAATGGTCTGCTTTCTTAAGCTCAGGAAGATCTATCTCTTCATATTTCCCATCTACTATCAGTTTCGGGAAATCCCAGTGGGGCATAAGTAATCGCCCTTTTTCACCAATAAACATAGAACCTTGCTCCGGCAGTTTTTTATTGTTAGGCAAAATTAAATCCTCATGGTTTTCTGGAGCTCCCTCACCATCATACCATACCCACTTTAAACTTTCTGTGGTATATTTTGTCCCGGGAAATTCATATTCCACTATATTATGTTCCGGGTGACTAAATCCATTGGGTTTTCTACAATGATTCATTACTGTTTTAGGAACATCTAAATCCAGGGCTGCATAAGGCGTGTCAAAAATATGTACTCCCATATCCCCCAGGGTTCCACAACCATAGTCTAAAAGTTTTCTCCAGTTTCCGGGATGATAAACCTTGTTTTTATAAGGTCTTTCAGGAGCTGTTCCTAACCAAAGATTCCAATCTAAGGTTTGAGGTACCGGATCACTGCCTTCTGGTGCAGGGCCATCATATCCCCAGTTTTTCGGAGACCATGCTCTTACACAACTGACTTTTCCAATAATCCCTGATTGAATTAACATTACTCCGGCTCGATACTCATCAAATGAATGAATCTGTATGCCCATTTGGGTAACCAGATTTTTTTCTTCAGCCAACTTTCGCACGGCTCTTGCTTCTGACACATGGTGTGTAAGGGGTTTCTGACAATAAACGGATTTACCTATGTTCATTGCCATTATAGAAGCAGGTGCATGTGTATGGTCTGGAGTAGATACAATCACTGCATCTATTTCGCTTCCCATCTCCTCAAAAAGTTTTCTATAGTCAGAATACACTTTGGCTTTTGGATGAAGCTTTTGAGCTGCTGCTAAGGAGTTTGAGTCAACATCACACAAGGCGGTAACATCTACAGATTTATGCGATGAAATGGCATTAAGGTCTGCAGCCCCCATTCCTCCGACACCAATATGAGCCGTTCTTAATCGTGTATTTTGTGTAAAAGCCCATGCTGAAGAGGGCAAAAGTGTAACTGAAGATGTTAGCAGCGCAGCGCTTTTTAAAAATTCTCTTTTTTTCATATGACAGTGATTTTAATATATTTTTAAACAATAGTGAATCATTATATTCCTTGAGTCAAAAATATCCTGATATTGATTTTCATTAGTCAGGATTAGCCTTCCTTTTACCGTCTTTTTTTCTTTCCTGTGAGTTCACAGACCCGGAAACAAATGTAAATACTTTTTTGCCTTTGTACCAGTATTCAACCAACTCTCGTATAAACCAGATTTCAGAGTAAATCGATTCGTCAGAAGGTATTATACTTTTTTTATTCAAGCATATCTAAAAGATCATTACGTATGTGTAATTTGTCTTTTTCTTACTAAAAATGCTAAAATTATCATGGCCAATGTGGATGCTAAAAGATAATGAGCAATACCCAACTCATGGGACTCTTTGATAGCTCCTGTAAAATCGAAAAATATCACCCCATTAAAATATCCATATATTATTATTGTGAAAAATACTTCAAATAGTTTACTGCCACCGGTTAATATCCCGGAAGCGATGGCAAAGGCAGGAATAAACAGAGCTCCCACAGCAATAGCATAAACACTGTATAAATCCTTGTTAAGAAGCAACCTTATGGATACCGGCGACGCAAGTAATACCATAAACAAGATAGCAGCAATAATCATGGCAGGTAGCTGTCTCCGAACAGGGAAGGCTGCAGAGAAAATATATTCATTGCATCGATGATTTATCTCCCTGGAGCCTAATTTCGAAAGGATTAATGTCTGGAAGAACCACAATAAAGGAAGTAATATCCTATAGGAGAAATCCAGAGGTGTGAATATAGAAGTGATGAATAGCGCAATAGAAAATAAAAACCACAGAATCGTATTTCCCTTGACCATCAGTCGCATCTCTGCCAACAAAAGGCGGAAGAAACTGAACGTGGCTTTCGGAAAAGGAATATCACGAAACGTTATTTTAGAAGGGATGTGATCTTCATCAACCAGGGATGTCTTTGTCTTAAAGAGCACAGATGGTCGCAACATCCTTTCTTTGATTTTGGAAGTATCAAACCGGGAAAAACCGAGTGATGTTAAAAATACAAATCCATATGCAGAGAGCATCCAAAATATTCTTTGTAATAAAATAGAGGTGGACCAGTTCATTCCTTCCCAGGTAAAAACATTGATACTATCTGCCGGATCCCTCAATAATAATCCTGTACCTGATTCGCCATTCCAATCTTGGTGAATTGTTGAGATTGAATTTGTGATTTCAGTCAGTGTAGTATTAAAACCAAAAACATCAAGGAAGGGGTGTGACATGCTTAAGCCAATCAGTATTGTCCAAAGAAAGAAATAGATAATGTTAATCAAGCCTCTGTTTAAGTTCGAAAAGGAATCAAAAATAAGTGCTATTGACGCGACAATAAACATGGCAGGAACAGTTATAATAAGCAAAGGTAAAAGCAGTTTCCCGAATTCCACATGGCTGGTTTCACCTCGAACCATGAACATGACGACTGTCATGACCGCTACTACTATCATCATTAGCGAGAGTACTGCAAAATTACTGAAAAGTTTCCCTGTGAGGTATTGTAGTTTGGTGATTCGTGTGGTGGCAATGATTTGACCTACTCCCGTGTCGATATCCCTTTTCACTGCATAGTTGACTACATAAAAACCAATCAGAGCAAAGAAAGGAACGCAATTGGCGACCATACTACCAATCCAGGCTGAATTATAAAAACCACGGTAGTTGCCTAAAGATACCATAGTGTACCCTGCATCAAGAGCTGGCACAAAAGAATAGATCAAAAAGATGCACCCCCCAAGTGCGATGAGAAAATAATAACTACGAATTCGTTGGAGAAAGTCGGCCCTGGCGATATGGTATATACTGTCGATCGTGTAATTACCCATTATTCTATTCCTCCGTTTTTTGCAGAATCAATAATATGAAGGTAAGCATCTTCAAGCTTTCCTTTTACCGGTTGAACATTAAAGTCAGGTAACTTCTCTTTGGAATTTAAAACGAATCGGACCTCCCAGCCATCTGCTTTTCTCATAGAATTGCTTACAAGATATTTCGTCCTGAAGCCATCATATTCTTCATTGTTAATAGTCCCTTCATAGACCTTATTCTCAATGGAATTCAAAATTGTATCAGGAATTTGATGTTCCAACAACCTGCCCTCGTATATGATTGCGATATCATTAGCTATGGTCTCAATATCAGATACGATATGTGAAGAGAGAATGACAATCCGCTCACCCGAAAGATCAGAAAGCAGATTGCGGAATCGCACGCGCTCTTCAGGATCGAGTCCGACAGTAGGTTCATCCAGGATTAGCAGCTTTGGATTTCCTATCAATACCTGCGCAATACCTATTCGCTGCCTCATTCCACCTGAATAGGATCCAATCGGACGATTCCTTACAGTACTAAGGTTTAGTATATCCAGAAGGGCATCAATTCTGATTTTCAAATTTTTCCCCGAAAATCCTTTTATGGCACCAATATATTCAAGAAACTCTATAGCAGTCAGGTTTGGATAAACACCGAAATCCTGTGGCAGGTAACCTAATACCTTCCTTACTTGGTCCGGGAACTTTACAATATCTTTACCATTGAAGCTGATATGCCCTTCAGTGGGCCTTGAGATGGTTGCCAGGATGCGCATAAGTGTTGACTTCCCTGCTCCATTGGGCCCGATAAGTCCTAATATTCCATTTTTCAGTTCTATGTTGAAATTTTTCAACCCGTACTTATTGCCTTTATATCTTTTTGATACACCTTTAATAGATATCTCCATCTTATTGCGATAATTTTGGTGAGTTGAATTTGACCAAAAAAAATTTAAAAAATCGTTTTTTCTTTTATTTGGTCAAATTCTATGAGTAACATTTTCCATGATTATTTAACCGTCATTATTCTTGAAAATAACAGCAAAACTCAAAAAATAAACTTTAATGAAATGTTTACAACCAGGGGTAATAATCCAATCCTGATTTAATGGGTTTAAATTTTTGTCAGATGTTTTATTTTTTTTGAATTAATTAAAAAGAATACTATCGTTAAAAGAATTATAAACAATGATATACCCAGAAATTCATTCTTTGTCAGGTTAGAGAGAAACCACAATATTACAATTGACGATAAAATCGGAACAGTATATCCTCCGCCAATCTTAAATAAGTTCTTGTCTGAAACCGAATTATTAATTTTCCTGAGTTTTATCGTTGCGAGTGATACTCCAAAGTAAATCAGTAAAATTGAGGCACTTGAAATGATTGCCAGTTGCTTAAATCCCCCAAACGATGCAAATATGAAACCTAAGCTCGCATATACTATAATTGAAACATATGGTGTTGCATATTTTTCATGAACCCGCGATAGAATTTTCAAAGGAATAACATTATCTCTGGAAGCAGCAAACACAACCCTTGGCATACTTAGAATTTCACTACTTAAATTTCCAAACATCGAAACAGCCGCTCCTATAGTAATCAAAGTAAATCCAACTGGTCCGAAAATTTGATTAGCAACCTCAGCTAGTGGATTTTCCTGGAATGTAGATAGTGAATCCCCCAAAATACCCTGTGAAATAGTTTGAATCAAAATATAGATAACTAAAACACCAATTATACCTAATTGTATTGCTTTCGGAATTATTTTTTTAGGATTTCGTACTTCGCCACTTATGGATAATCCTGTTTCTGCTCCCTGAAAAGCAAAGAATAGAATAAGCGAAATTTCCCCAATATTTTTAATCGATGGTATCGAATCCCAATAAAGATTGGTTATAGAAACATCTTTGAAGCCAATCAATATAATAATTAGAAGTGGCACTATTTTGAGAATGGTAATTATTTTAACAAACCCTACACCTTTTTTTAGTCCAATAATATTTATATATGCCAATCCAGAAAAAAGGGTAAAGAAAAAAAGAATCTTTACCAGAATGCCCTTGAAGAAAGGAAATAATGAACCTGCAATATCAGCTATCGCGTTGGCAACTGCAGCATCAGCGGTTATTGCTGACAAAAGAAAAAGAATGGCTGTAATGAATCCCGGATATTTCCCAAAAGATTTTTCAATATAAGTATAAGCGCCACCGGTATCAGTAATTTTACTTCCCACTTCTGCAAAACAAAGCATAACCAATGTGATTAAAAATCCACAGAATAAATATGCCAGAATACTTGCAGATCCAAGACCTGCAGCAACAATAGCAGGTAATACAAATATCCCAGCACCAACCATAATGTTTACCAGGTTGGCGCTAAGTCCCCAAATCCCAATTTCTCTTTTTAAATTTTCTTTTTCTTTCATCCTGTTTTGTTGAACTAATTCTATAGGATTCATGAATAGTGCAACTAAAATACGGTTTCTACACAATGAATAAGAGAAAATCGATATTTATAGTTATACCTTCTTTCAATAATAAATATTATGTAATTATTGTGTTATAAAATGAATTCTGCTGTTAATACAATGACAGGATAAAATATTTTCGCAATTATTTTTTCTTCCCAATTAAGAAAATTGAGTCATCCTTTTCAAATTCTTTATAACTCTCAATGGATAGGATTTCAAAGTAATCTCCGAAAAAATTATGGATATCATGATCAGTATGATAATTTACGAAAAGCCCATTGTATACTTCCGTACCTTCTCCTTTCCAGAATGAATGACAGATGATTCCATCAGAATTTAATATTTCGTATTGTCTATTTATGGAAATTTTTAATTCTTCATCTCTTAGATGGTGAAGTACCTTATTCGAATAGATGCCGGTGAATTTTTTATCAGTTTTTAAGGTAGTCGCATTCAACTCAATAAAATTAGCATTCGGATGGGTGGTCTTTAGTCTTTTCAAAAATTCGACGGAATAATCCGAGCCAACAACTTCATAATATTGGTTTAAATTTTTCCAATCTGTTCCCGGACCCGAGCCAATTTCTAAAAGGTAAGAGCCAGCTGGTAAAAATCGTTTAAGTTTCTTTATTATTTGGTCTCCATTAAATCCTTCGGCTAATCTTATATATTCATCGACAGACTCTTTCAGCTTATAGTATTCGACACTCATGTTGGTTTTCTTTTAAAGTATAGTGACTTTCCAGAATTATATTTTTACTATGCATTTAAACCAGGTTGTTTGTTGTGCTTAATTTTATTTTACAAATCAAATGCATTATAGAAAAAAATATAGTTTTTGATATTGGAATATCAATTTGTTAACTAGCCAAAGTTAAAAAAGATTATAATATATAAAATTTGGTTTTCTTATTGTAGATTACATGACGAAATCTTTATAAGAAGAATAGTCATTACTCCATCATTTTTATAGCATAAACCAGAGTAAAATAAAAAAATTGGAGAAGTGGAGAGAGAGCCATATGAATCCAATGCATAAATTTTTTACCTATGAAAAATAAGTTAGATTCCCGTGTATTACCTAAAGGTTTATTGATCCTTTTTGTATTTATTTTAAGTTGTTTCAGCCATTGTACTCAATCGAATAAGGATGAAGGAACGATCGTAAAAATTGATATTTCAAAAAAAGGAGACCCAATTGAAAAATATA
>Ga0316187_10004790_pt1 | contig 11713 bp, 8 predicted proteins | sample CroRivburrow1_MG_FD_204927 | JGI IMG/M metagenome (GOLD analysis project Ga0316187, IMG submission 204927) | Coastal sediment microbial communities from Maine, United States - Cross River worm burrow 1 | ecosystem: Environmental > Aquatic > Marine > Coastal > Sediment | place: USA: Maine...
AACGTGTACACTACCAAAACCTGTAATAGTACCAATAGTTGTTTGTTGACTATCATCCGTTACACCCGTACCAGTTTCACCACCGCTACAAGCAACTAGTAAGCTTAATGCTAAGCTGACTAAAACAGTTGAAAGTACTCTAAAAACACTCATTACTCATTCTCCGCAGAATCTTTTTTCGTTGCTACATTTTCTTCCGTTGTCACATCGTCTTCGAAATAATAAAGACCAATTCCAATGGCTTTTTGGCCTGTGCCACCAACATCTGGATTAACGTCACGGTCGTTCCGTGCCATCCATTGATCCAGATATTCTAATAGGGGTTGTCCCTTGTCGCGTAAAATGTCGTGTAAGGCCTCAGTTGCCTCTGCGGGCAGGTTGTCATAATAGACCTTACGTTGAAACAAGGGTTTGGTCTCAATACCATGAATGTTTTTATCCATGGTTGAAATTAAACCTGCGACGTCGTGTCCTAATAATGCCAGTTTTTCTGATTCACCGGTTGTCGGTATATAGGCCGGAGCCAATAAGCGTATCGCACCGTCGCTGGTTTTTTCGACCACTCCGACTCGTAACAGTTCATCTAAAATCGCCCGTGGCGGTACATCGCCGCTATAGGCCTTCACTAGAGCACCAAATGAAGCGCCCTCGCCCTCAAAGGGCAAATCTGCGGTTTTACCGGTGATATCGGTATATCTTGGATTCTGCACCCATCCATAAACCACTCGTGCTGCTCGGTTATAGCGTGCAACAAAATCTTTATCTTCTTCATCAGTATCGACGCTAATCAATCGCTGTATCTCTTTACGCGAAATACCGGTAATGGTTGAAACCCTGGAATTGGTCTGCTTCTTACCAGGGACGCCAAATTCCTGCATGGCCACATCAACATAGGCACTTTTTGCCATATCGGTAAATGCTCCATAAGGCACGCCATTTCGCAACAATATACGCACCAAAGGGCGTAACAACTTGTAAACGGCCTTTGTCAGTGCTTGTAAAGATTTATTTTCGGTACTCATTCCAGCGTTTTACTTCTCTACTTTCTGTAACGATATAGTGTATTGCTAATCAATCCTTGGTCAGCCACAGTGTGTTTTTCAGTCTATATTTGGGATTATACTCCCAAATTCTGAATAGTCAATGTTGAAAAAATGAATAAAAGATGGGCTTAAGTAGGTGAGAAATCCATTAACTTATTGTTATAATTACTAATTATTATATTCTAACTAATTTGCAGCTAATCTACCAAAAATTTTGAATCCTGCGACATAGGTCCCAATTGCAGAACCCAGGGTGCTTAAAATAAACACGAGCAGAATCCGTGTGACTTTATTTTGCCACCAACCCTTTAGATGGGTGGTGTCTGTGCGTAACCGACTAAAATCTTCTACGGTAGGTTTGCGCATATAGGCCTCAATGGCCGCCGTTACCATACCCGCGCCTATTGTAGGGTTTAATGATGTCAATGGGGCCGCCAGGAAGGCTCCGATAACCGTCACTGGGTGGGCCATGGCGATTAATGCACCCAAGGCCGCCAAACCACCATTTATTAATACCCAGTCAGCGACTAATTGCCAACCTAAATCCGGACTGCGTGAAAATCCTATACCAAAACCAACAAATACCAGGGCCACAATGAGCCAGGGTATGCGCTTTAACCACCGCCCTGGTGGTGGAATTACATCCAGATCGTATATGGTTTCTTTAACATTTTCAGGAGTTTTTACCTGCAGCCAAGCGGCTACGTATTTTTGTATACCCTTCATATGGCCAGCACCCACAATTACCAATAACTTTTTGTAGTTGCTATCATGGGTTTCCTGCAGCAATCGCGCGGCCATATAGCGGTCACGTTCATCGACCAAGGTGTCGTATAGGTATTCCGCTTCTTCGGCAAACTGAGCAAAGGTGGATTCAATGACATCCCCTTCCTTGAGCTTTTCTATCTCAGCTTCACTGACCTCATGACGTGAAACTACGCTGGCCAACAGACCGCCGATGATATTCATACGCTGCCACCAGGGTACATTATGGTAAACACGCTTCAAGGTGGTTGCAATCTCCCTATCCACTAATAAAACGGGCAATTTCATGTCCTTAGACACGTCGATGGCCATGCGCATCTCAGCACCTGGTTTAATATCCAGCTGCTCCGCCATGCGTTGTTGAAAGGCTCCCAAGGCCAAATTAGCCGCCACCATGGTGGCTTTGCCTTCCTTGATGACCTGAAACAAGTCCATTTTTGCCAGTGCATCGGGATTAAGCATGGCATTATAGCGACTCGGACAAAGTTCCACCGCCACGCAATCGTAATGCCCGGTCAATAATAATTCCTGGACTTTTTCCGCACTGGCACGTGAAATATGTGCGGTACCCAACAGGGTTACGGTGGTAACACCCATGGTGATGTCCACTAAAGGTTCATTTTGTAGTTTTGATTCCATTATTTTTATCTGATTTTGTCCAAAATATGATTAAGCGGGCCATTATATACTGTATGGGTCTGGGTACAAACCACAAAAATATGCCCTATCAGTAGGTTGTACTGAGCTAGCAAAGTCCAAATATCAATAACGTACAATACCGACCACCTTGAACAAATAAATATCCTAACCAAGCACTCTTGACAATAATTAGTGCCCGTCCATAAACTCGCGTTTTTTAGTAGCCTGGATGAAACGTAGTGGAATCCGGGACGCCAAACCTTCGTTTTAACTCAGTATTCCCGGATTCCGCTAAGCTTCATCCGGGCTACATCACATCGGTATATCCGTTTATGGACGGGAACTAGCTAGCACCCTATATATACTGTTAATTGGAGGCGACCCTGACTGTATCCAACCGATGATTAATTGTTGATTATCGAACTGTATATTTTTTTGATAAACACAGGTGCCTAAAGCAAGCACGCGAATTGTCATAATCAGGGGTTTTTTATAATAACCTAACTGTTTTGATAAATAAGGCCACGGCGCACCAGCCACTTTTCAATTTCTACCGCAACCAAAACCAATGAAGACAACAGCAAGCAAACTGCAAGGTCGAACATCGGTAGGGGCTGGGTGTGGAAGATGCTGTTTAATGCAGGCGTATAGATCACCGCCATCTGCAGTAAAAGAGTCAGTATTACGGCCCCCAACATCGGTAGGTTAGTGAACAGGCCGATGCGAAACAGAGATTCAGTTTCGCTACGCACGGCAAGCGAGTGAAATAATTGAGACACGGTAAGTACGGTAAATACCACGGTCTGCCAATATTCAACGCCTCGAGAAATCGCCCAGGCCATGGACGCAATGGAGATACCTCCCACAAACAACCCCACCCAAAGAATATGCTGCCACATACCGTGGGCAAAGATATTTTCCTCCGGTGGCCGTGGTGCACGTTGCATAATACCTGGCTCGGCGGGTTCTGCCGTAAAGGCCAATCCCGGCAGACCGTCGGTAACCAGGTTGATCCAAAGAATATGTATGGGTAACAAGGGTATAGGTAAGCCAAGAAACGGCGCAAGAAACAGTGTCCAGATCTCGCCCGAATTAGAGCTCATAGTGTCTTTGATGAACTTGCGAATATTATCGAAAATGCGGCGCCCAGCCTGGACGGCATGGACAATAGTGGCAAAATTGTCATCCAGCAAAACCATGTCCGATGCCTCTCGCGCCACATCGGTACCCTTCTGTCCCATGGCCACACCAATACCGGCCCGTTTCAAGGCTGGCGCATCGTTCACGCCATCACCCGTCATGGCGACAAACTCACCGTTTTCTTGTAAGGCCTTAACGATGCGTAATTTCTGTTCCGGTGCAACTCGCGCATAGACCCGTACGGATTCAACCAAGCGGGCAAATTCTTCATCAGAAAGTTTTGCCAATTCACTACCGCTCAACGTTGCCTGATCGTTATCGGTAATACCAAGGCGTCGTGCAATGGCCATGGCCGTACCCGGATGGTCGCCGGTGATCATCACTGGGGTTATCCCTGCTGTAATACAATCCGCCACCGCCTGTTGCACTTCAGGTCGCGGCGGATCAATCAGGGCCACCAGCCCTATAAATGTCAAATCCTGTTCGGTGGTTTCCGCATCCAGCGGATCCGGCAGCGCCGTAAATTCACGCTTTGCCAGCGCCAGTACCCGGTAACCTTCATTGGCTAACTGCTCCGCTTCGGCCAAAACAGCCTCTGGTTCAAACACCAGTTGCCCATCTTTACCCATTGCATTTTCACATTGCGCCAGAATCCGTTCCGGTGCACCCTTGATATAGGCCACCACACCTTCGGGCGACTTGTGCAACGTCGTCATCTGCTTGCGTTGGCTATCAAATGGGATAACGCCTAGCCGCGGTATTTCCTGTTCCAGCGCGCCTTTGTTAAAACCAGCTTTGAATGCCGCTTCAAACAGAGCCAACTCTGTGGGTTCACCGGCAGGTTTACCATCCTTATCTGCCACATCGTTACTCAGTGCCAAAGCCTGTCCCAGTTCAGCCAAGACCTCGTCGTCCTGTGCATCGGGCAAGGAATCGCGGCGCTCGCCAGCGGCAAAGAACAGCTCAACAGTCATACGATTTTGCGTCAAAGTGCCGGTCTTGTCCGCACAGATATAGGTCACCGAGCCCAGGGTTTCCACCGCTGGCAGATTGCGCACCAAAGCGTTGTGTCGAAGCAACTTGTGCGCACCGAGGGCAAGAGAGATGGTCACCACGGCGGGTAGTGCTTCGGGTATGGCCGCGACTGCGAGGCTCACCGCGGTTAAAAACATCAGCATTACCGGCTGGCCTTGCAGAATTCCGGCGGTAAAAACTATGACACAAATTGCCAGGATGGCCAGGGCAAGATATCGCCCAAAACGCGTTAAACGCACCTGCAGCGGTGTCTTTACGCCGACCTCACCTTGCAGGAGTTTTGCAATACGGCCAATCTCGGTTTCCAGACCAGTGGCCACCACTACGCCCTTGCCACGCCCGCGGGTGACCAAGCTACCCTTAAAGGCAAGATTCTGACAATCACCTACTGGCAGGTCGGTTCCCTCTAATCTTGTTTGCAACTTATCAACGGGATGGGATTCGCCGGTTAGGGCCGACTCATCGACCTGCATCTCCTCCACTTCCAGCAGGCGCAGATCGGCAGGCACAATGTTACCTGCTTCCAACAACACCACATCGCCAGGCACCAGTTCGGCCGCCGCCAAGGTGACCACCTGACCGTCGCGCAACACCTGAGTCTCTGGCGCCGCCATTTTCCGCAAGGCCGCCACGGCTCGTTCTGCTCTAAATTCCTGAATCGTACCGATTATGGCATTGAGTAGCACAATCACCAGAATGGCAATTGTGTCCTGGGGTTCACCGATGAAGCCAGAGATTAGCGCCGCAGCCAACAGCACCACGATCATGAAATCGGCAAACTGCCCCAGTAGCATAACTAACAAGGAGCGCCGCCCTTTTTCGGGTATGGTATTGTGGCCGTGTTCGGTTAAACGTTTTTGCGCATCCGCTGTTGTCAGACCTGTTGCCGCAGACTCAAGGTGCTGCAAGGCTTCATCAGCTTCAATATTGTACCAAACAAGCTGTGGCATTTTAATGTCCTATCAACCGATAAATGAATAAAGCAATCCCCGCGGCGAATTCTTTCACACTCTCCTATTGGCAACTGTTCTACCTGGAGGTTTGTGTTCCGTCAGTTTACCATGATCTGGCAATCTTCACGATTATGCGACAGAACCTCTTTGTGATTTTAGACAAAAATGGGCGCTAAAAATTAAGACCTTATAATTTGCTGAATAGATCAATCACCGCTATTGCTCAAGATAGATAGCAAATGCTTGTCCCGTATTATCATCAATATCGATTATCGTACGCAATGAATCAAAGACATCAAGGTTGAGGATGACTTGCCACCAAAGGTAGTTTTTATCTTGCTCTGCAATATTTATTATGACATTGGGGGCGATTAACCAATTAGGATCTTGCTCGTCTGCCGAAGATTTTGCGATTGCTATTATTTGATCAGTTTCATTACCAGCGGAATATAGGCTGACACTGGAATTACCTTCCCAACGCCAAGCTTTTTTCTCCACGGCCGATTTTGCAATGGTAATGACCTGTGCTTCTGTGAGATTAGCATCCTTAGGATCTGGTTTTGCCTCTATACTGAAAAGCTGTCTAAATATACCGCGAAGTTTGGGTAAGTTCATGCGTTTTTATATTACCCAGGTTTGTAATTAATAGTGTGAGTGCCGCAGTCACTAGAAATGCTGGTAGGCAGCGCGCCGCGTGCAGAACAAGTGGCATAAGATATTGTGAGTGGCATGTTGCACGGCTTTGATTACCGTGACTACGAAACCAAGGCCTTGCAACTGTTGCCAGGCGCCATGAATATGATGACCAAAATTGTCGCTTAGTACCTTTCTTCTCTTGTATGCCATATCCTGAGTACATACAAAACATTGTTATTGAGTTCGTAACGCATTTCGTAGCGCCCGACCAATAACCGCCGTATTTCTCTTGGCTCAAACTCCTCAAGTCTTTCGCCGATACGCGGTTGCTCAATGATCCGTATAGGTGCCGTTGTTAAAGATTGCACTGTCTTAGCCGCAGCTTGCCGATTAACTTTTACCAGAAATTCGAAAAGGCGGTTTAAATCGGAAAGTGCTTTGCTTGTCCACTTAACTTGCACTAACGCGGCACTGAAAGCGGATTGTCAGTATCAAGGCTGTCGGCCCATGCTTGGACAGATTGGTGGTCGATGACATTTCCCTTGTCCACATCAGCCATTGCTTCCAGGGTTAAGCGTTGGCGTTCTTCTTCCTGGCCGATCCATGCGGTTAACGCCTGTTTTACAATCCAGGCTTTTGATCGTTCCAGGCGTTGCGCCAGATCATCGACCTTATTAGCCAACGCTAAGGGAACATGTGCGGTAATGACTTTGGTTTCCATGCTAAATCCTGCATTAAAGTTAATCATTATTAATCATAGTGATTAATAATGATTAATTCAAGCTAAATGTCTGCTTCCAGACTGTTTTTTTATTACCTTAGATGATCGAATTTAACTAAAATAATCAACCATTTAGGGGGTGTAATTCTTGAAAAGTTAACTAATTAGTGCCCGTCCATAAACCAATGTTTTTTGGTAGCCCGGAAGCTGTCGCTCCTATTCACACCCCTCACATACTTCCATGTAGGTGATGGAACGCAGTGGAATCCGGGACGCCAAGCCTCAGATTTAACTCAGTATTCCCGGATTCCGCAAAGCTACATCGCCTACAAGGATGTAGGTGAGGGGTGTGAGTAGGAGCGGAAGCTTCCGGGCTACAATGAATTCATTTATACGTTTATGGATGGGCACTAATTGGCTTGATTCAGCTTGGGGTGCTACGGATTTGGCAACCAGAGTCGTGTGTTGGAGTTTAAAATTGAGAAGAGAAATTAATCCTAAAAAATTTGCGCAACATGAATAGGACTTTATGCGCAATAACAATGACCCGTTTTTTGACGAAGTGATGAAGCAGTCTAAGCTGGTTTTTTTGGGGAGACAAGAATGAGCTTAGCTAATTTGATTGGTATTATTTATGATAGTAGATGGGTGTATTATGACTCACTGCTGTCCCGTTAACTTTTAGAATCGAGGCACATAGCTAGGATATGGGGTTGGTGTCCCCAATTCCATGTCCGGGGTACTTGTCATAATCTAAACCGTATATACCGCACTGGTTTACGTAAACAGGTTCCATTTTAACGGGACAGCAGTGATTATGACTATAAATGTAATGAAAGGCTAGATCTCCACGCATTAGAGTCGCTTGGGATAGATCGTAAAGCCAGACACCTGGCTATCGACTATCCGCCTGTTCGCTGGGTGTATTTCTCTGGCGAAGCAATGACCGTCGGTATTGAGAAGCACAATCTTGATGGTGTAAGTGTGAAGGTTTTTAGCCCGGCGAAAACCGTCGCGGATTGTTTTAAATATCGTAACAAGATCGGGCTAGACGTGGCACTGGAAGCCTCGCGGGAGGGTTGGGCAAAAAGTCGATATGAACGAAGTGACGGGTGAAGAGTATCCCGTGGTTAAGATTATTGATTTTGAGAATTGGCAAAATAATAAAGTATTGTGTTCCCTTAATTATTCAAACAGATAAATAAACGCGACCTCAAATACGACGCCCAATTCTTTTAGCAACAACAACATAGTGTCAATTTAGCGCATTCTCACTGCACGTGCCACTGCCGCCTTTGTTGGATTGGAGGAATTCGAGATCGTACGCCATACTATAATAATCATCACTAAAAACGGTAGCCATTTATAGCCGTCACTGGGAAGACGAGTTTAATTCTGTTCAAAAAGCGTACACGGATTCAGCAAGGAGAAGCCGTCATGACAGATATGGGAAGCATCACAAGCGAATCCCTGGACAGCAAACAACTACATAATATTGATGCTTACTGGCGCGCCGCCAATTACCTGTCCGTTGGTCAGATCTACTTACTCGACAATCCATTATTGAGACAACCGCTAAAAAAGGAACATGTGAAACCACGCCTACTGGGGCATTGGGGCACAACACCCGGCTTGAACTTTATCTATGTCCACTGTAATCGCATAATCAATAAGCATGACCTCAATATAATTTACATCGCCGGACCAGGACATGGCGGACCCGGCATGGTAGCCAACAGTTGGCTGGAAGGCAGCTATAGCGAGTTTTATTCAAACATTTCCACCGATGCCGATGGTATGAAAAAACTGTTCAAACAGTTCTCTTTCCCCGGCGGGATCGGCAGCCATGTTACCGCGGAAACCCCTGGGTCTATTCATGAGGGCGGGGAACTGGGCTACGCTTTGTCTCACGCTTACGGGGCCGCCTTCGACAATCCGGACTTGGTGGTGTGCTGCGTGGTCGGTGACGGTGAGGCGGAGACTGGGCCATTGGCCACCTCCTGGCATTCCAACAAATTTCTCAATCCAGCGCATGATGGCGCCGTACTCCCCATTCTGCATCTTAATGGCTATAAAATCGCCAACCCTACCGTGCTTGCCCGTCTTGGGCAGGATGAGCTGAAGAACCTCTTTATCGGTTACGGCTACAAACCCTACTTTGTCGAGGGTTCGGATCCGATGAAAATGCACCAGATAATGGCCGCCACACTCGATTCGATCACCGACGAAATCAAGTCGATCCAGCATGAAGCGCGCGTCAATGGCAACTTGCGCCGACCGATCTGGCCTATGATAATACTGCGTAGTCCGAAGGGCTGGACGGGCCCAAAAGAAGTGGATGGCATGATGAGCGAGGACTATTGGCGTTCGCACCAGGTACCGTTCTCCGACATGGTCGACAATCCAAAACACCTTAAGCTACTAGAGGAATGGCTTAAAAGTTATCGGCCCGAAGAACTGTTCGATGACACTGGATACCTAAAAGCGGAACTCCGGGAACTTGCCCCTCAAGGGCTGCGACGCATGGGCACTAATCCCCATGCCAATGGTGGGCTACTGCTAAGGGATTTAAAAATGCCCGATTATCGCGACTACGCAGTAGCCGCCGCCAAACCAGGACGCCTATTCGCCGAATCAACACGTGTAATGGGGCAATTCCTGCGCGACGTAATGAAACGCAACATGGACAATCAAAATTTCCGTGTCATGGGACCCGACGAAACCGCTTCGAATCGATTGGGCGCACTATTTGAAGTGACCGATCGTACCTGGATGGCGGAAACCCTGCCGGAGGATGACAACCTCTCACCTGACGGGCGGGTCATGGAAATCCTTTCCGAACATACCTGCCAGGGGTGGCTTGAAGGCTACCTGCTGACTGGGCGTCACGGTTTGTTTTCATGCTACGAGGCATTCATCCATATTATTGACTCCATGTTTAATCAACACGCAAAATGGACCAAGGTCAGTAAAGAGATCCCCTGGCGGCGCCCTATTGCATCGTTAAATTATTTGTTGACTTCACACGTATGGCGCCAGGACCACAACGGTTTTTCCCACCAGGATCCCGGCTTCATTGATCTTGTTGTCAACAAAAAATCCGATATAATCCGCGTCTTTTTGGCACCGGATGCCAACACGCTGCTGTATATTACCGATAAGTGTCTGCGCAGCCGAGATTTCATTAACGTCATCATCGCTGGTAAACAAAACCAACCACAGTGGCTTGACATGGATTCCGCTATAAAACACTGCAGCGCCGGGATTGGTATCTGGGAATGGGCCAGTAACGATCAGGATGGCGAACCCGATGTGGTAATGGCCTGCGCCGGTGACGTACCCACACTGGAAACCCTCGCTGCGGTGGATCTGCTTCGTCAGCATGTCCCGGAACTCAAGGTAAGGGTGATCAACGTGGTTGACCTGATGACACTACAACCTAAAGAGGAGCATCCCCACGGCTTGACCGACAAGGATTTCGACACACTGTTCACTACCGACAAACCGATTATCTTCGCCTTTCATGGCTACCCTTATCTTATCCATCGCCTGACCTACCGTCGCAGCAATCATAAAAACCTGCATGTGCGCGGTTACAAGGAAGAAGGCACAACAACCACACCATTCGATATGGCGGTATTAAATGATTTGGACAGGTTTCACTTGGTCAGTGATGTTATCGATCGAGTCCCTAAGTTAGGCTATAAAGCTGCCCACCTGAAACAGTTTGTACGCGACAAACTTATCGAGCACAAACAATACATCACCCGGCATGGACAAGATATGCCAGCAATTCGCGATTGGAAATGGCCATACTCGTAATTTTATGAATAACGAAATCTCTATTGCTTACTTTTCCATGGAAATCGCTCTCGAATCGGCAATACCGACGTATTCAGGGGGGCTAGGTGTATTGGCTGGCGATACCCTGCGCTCGGCTGCAGATGCGGGCATAGCCATGGCAGGTATTACCCTGTTATCCCGCAAAGGCTATTTTCGTCAACGCTTGGACGATCAAGGTCGGCAATCCGAAGAGCCGGTACACTGGCCGGTTAATGATTATCTGGTGCCCATGGATGCACAAGCGATACTAGAACTTGAAGACCGGAGCGTCGCTGTACGCACCTGGCGCTATGACATCAAGGCAAGCAGTGGCCACATCGTGCCCGTCTATCTGCTCGATACTGATGTCGAAGGAAATTCAGATTATGACCGCAGTTTGACTGACCAGCTCTATGGTGGTGACGATTATTATCGACTGTGTCAGGAGGTTATTCTCGGTATCGGCGGCATCAGGATCTTGCGTTCTCTTGGTCATAGTGAAATCGAGCGCTATCACATGAATGAGGGACATTCCAGTTTGCTGGTCTTCGAGTTAATGGCGGAACTGACTCAACAACAAGGTGACAGCAAAACAAATACTAAGAATCTTGAAAAGGTAAGGCGACAATGCGTATTTACCACCCACACACCAGTCGCTGCCGGCCACGATCGTTTCCCTTTGTCGCTGGCTAATCGGGTTCTAAAACAATGCTACCCTTTCAGGGACTGTTCTGAAGCGATTTGCTATGATAACGAGCTTAATCTCACCCACCTGGCTCTTGAAGCAAGTTATTACATCAATGGGGTTGCCAAGAAACACCGCGAGACATCGAGTAAAATGTTCGAAAGCTACCATATCGATTCGATTACCAATGGTGTTCATGCTTATACATGGGCTTCAGATGCCATGCGTGAGTTGTTCAACAAAAACATTCCGGACTGACGCGAAGATAACATGA
>Ga0316187_10004796_pt1 | contig 11706 bp, 10 predicted proteins | sample CroRivburrow1_MG_FD_204927 | JGI IMG/M metagenome (GOLD analysis project Ga0316187, IMG submission 204927) | Coastal sediment microbial communities from Maine, United States - Cross River worm burrow 1 | ecosystem: Environmental > Aquatic > Marine > Coastal > Sediment | place: USA: Maine...
GTTTCGGTGTAATAAATACGAGGTCTTTGTTTCATCTGCAACACTCCTTCTTCTGCTTACGCAGATTCTAGTGTGTTGCGTCGACCGGTTGAAACCGCAACACAGAGCAGACTGTGATCAAGATTATTGCGAGTGACCACTTCCGACACAAAGCGGAACTTATTTAGCATTGATTCTGGGTGTCCATCTGCTATTGGCTAAGGATTCAAGTGGCTATTCAGTAGCGGTAGTCTCAAGTATGTCTGTTTTGATCATCCATTGATTCATCAATTTTGCCGCAACCAGATCACCGCAAACATTCACCGCTGTACGACTCATATCCAAAATACGGTCAACGCCCAAGATCAAAGCAATGCCTGCTGTTGGTATGCCTGCAGTCTCTAAAACAATGGCGAGAATCACAATTCCCACACCCGGAGTTCCCGGAGAGCCGATGGATGCGCCTACGGCGGTTACCACCACCAGAAGCAGTGCGCTCATACTCAAATCAACACCAAATACCTGAGCCAGAAATACAGTTGCCACACCCTGATATAAAGCGGTGCCGTTCATATTGATGGTTGCGCCAAGTGGTATCACAAATTGTGAAACGGATGAATGCACTTTAAGGTTTTCTTCTGCGGTCTTGATTGATAAAGGCATCACCGCTGCTGAACTGGAAGTGGAGAAAGCCAGTAACAGGACATCTCGCGTGCTGTGCAAAAAAGCTAAGGGCGACTCTCTTGAAATAATAAACACTAGTAGTAGGTAAAGTGACGAAAGAATAATTAGGCCGAGCAACACGGTGCCGACATATACACTCATGCCGAGGATGGCGTTCAAACCGATCTTGGTGGTTAGTTGTGCCATCAAACCAAATACAGCAATCGGCGCAAGTCGCATGGCCCAGCCAACGACAGTCATGCACACTTCCTGTAACGAGGCCATCAAGTCAAGTAAGGGTTTTGCCTGCACAGGTTTCATCATCACCAGCGCTACACCCATGATCATGGCAAATAGCACAACCTGCAACATTTGTCCTTCAACCATGGAAGTTAGCGGATTGCTCGGCAGCAAGGTCACCAGTTTCTGTGGAAGCTCAGATAAGGTAGGAGTACTTGCCTGAGTCGGCGTAGCAGATTCCACAATTATTTGCGTATTGATTTTTAAACTATTGGCATCGACATACTTGCCGGGATTGATTATGGTTGCGACAACCAGACCGATGATGATGGCAATTGTGGTTGTCACTATAAAATAGACCACTACACCTATGCCCATTTTTCGCAGTTGCTCAAAACTTTCACTCGCAGTTAACCCTCGCACCACCGATGCAAAAATCAGCGGAATCACGATCATTTGAATCAGCGTCAAAAATAACTGGCCTGGGAAAGCCAGCCAATTGCCAATGGTGGTGGCCGTTTTTGTTCCAAACCAGCCAGTTGTCGGACCAATCAACATGCCGACTGCTATGCCTAGGAACATACCAATTAGAACCTTTAGCCATAACCTCCCCTTAACCAGTCTTGTCAGATGGCCACTTAGATAGTTGAGCGGATTTTCGATACTCAGGTAATTGATCATGATGATTTGCTTAAAGAACTGCTGTCGGTATTATCTAGCTAAATCCATTAGTAATTATTCATCTTTTTCGCAACAGTATTTCCCGGGAAGTCTGCCCACGAACCATTAACTTGACAGTACCCATTCCTGTTCCACTGAATTCTCTGGTTCGGCTATTTCTGCTGTTCGATTCATTGGTAGCAAGAAATTAAATAAATCTTATACTTTTTTCGGTTGTTTTAAATAGAATGGCCAAATAATAGAATGATCGCCATCGTTATCACGGCGATTATCAATGCCCTCAACCCAGACCATAGCCAAAAGGTTTTACTGATTTTGCCTGAAAATACCCCAAGGAAAAAAGTACACATCAGCGCCATAACAATAGCACTGACAAAAGGTGATGAAGGTAATGCATGGAACTGTTCTGCCAAAAATAAAGGCAAGAGTATCACCAGAGATAACAGCAATGGTGAGAGTCCATTAACCAAAGCCACCAGTATAGGCAAATACCGACTTGCCTGCCCGTAATCACTCTCCTTTAGGTCTACCAATAATGCCTGTTCTAATTCACGCAATTCTTTTTCACGTTCAGCTTTCTCGCTCAGGTAGGCGCTACTTAGGCCGCTGATAAACAGAGCGACTGCTGCGCCCAAACAGGCACTGATGGCCACCGACAGATCTGTCATCCCACTTGTATAAAAACCCGTCAACATGCCCAGCATGGTTAATGATCCATCAAAACCATTGGTAATCAGATAGCGCCGCGCAATACTTCGGGCACGGAGGGTATGTAATATTAGATGCTTTTTATTTAAGATCATATGAAGTGATTTGGGCAGTAAAGCTTAATTGGATAAAACTTAACCAGCGGTGTACTGTTTTTATAACGTTCTCGTTCTCAAGAACTCTTTACAAGAAGATTGGAAAATTATGTTGGCTCAGCCCCATACACTTCAACTTCATCAATACTATGAACAGACGCACCCATTTTTTCGATAGCTGCTTTAATATTTTCAAAATGTATATCCGCGCCTTCAATAGTCACGATTGTGCTTTCGGTATTTTTGTCAACCTCAGTAACTGTTAATTTCACACGGTAATCTGCCCCCAAATTAGCTAAGGCAGTAGAAAATTCCAATGCGTTTGGTTGATGTGGTTTGAGTACATCAAGTACGAGTTTTCGTGTTTTTGTCATGAGTAATTCTCAAGTAATAATTTATTATTAAGTCTGGTTAGTGAAGGAGTCCCGCTTAAGCGCATGTTAGATTTTTCCGATTCCGCAACAGTCTGTTTTCTAGCAATCCCAGTTGTCAAATTAAAGCGTGGATTCTAAGGTGACAGATCATATTACTTCATCCTCATCAAACATCGGATCGGATAGGGCATCTTCGGCTATCTCATCCATTTGTTTGACTGCTGTATCGAATTTCATAACTTGAGCGATATGCATGAGTGCATCACCTTGATTGACGATCGGTACATTGGTTCGCCCGATGATGATGCCATCTACAGGTGAACAAACCGGTATATCCGTATCGCCGAATGGATCGGATAGATAGCCGAGGATGGTGTTGGCTTCCACACGGTCGCCCGATGTGTACATCGCCCGAAATATCCCGCCTTCCGGCGCACGTACCCATTGTGACTTACTTGATTGCACAGGTACTGTCGTTGTCGGAGCAACCCTGCCTTTAGATGTCATGCCAAGATGATGCATAACCCTAAGTATGCCCCTTACCCCGAGCCGAATGGCAAGCTCATCAAAACGTAGCGCTTCACCTGCCTCATACAGAAGGATATCTACGCCTTGACCCGCGGCACATTGCCTCAATGATCCATCGCGTAGCTGTGACACAATAATTGCCGGAGGGCCAAATGCATTAGCAAGTTCCTGAGCTCTGGCATTATCTGCGCTGATGCGAATTTGCGGCAAATTCGTACGATGAATCGCTGCAGAATGCAGGTCGATACCATAGTTGCTTCGACGAATAATTTCTTGATTGAAAACATGCGCTAATTGTCCCGCTAGCGAACCTGATGAAGAGCCGGGAAAACTACGATTCAAGTCACGCCTGTCAGGAAGATAGCGTTGGTGCATGATAAATCCGAAAACATTAACGACCGGAATGCACAGCAAAGTACCCGCTAATCGTTTGACCGATATTTTGGCCAATAAGCGGCGGATAATTTCCACACCGATGATTTCATCTCCGTGTACACCAGCGCTGACGAACAATACAGGCCCCGGTTTTGACCCATGTAGGACACGAACCGGCAATGTCATGTGAGTCCGTGTCGACAACCGGCTGATTGGCAGTTCAATAGTTGCAACTGCACCGGGTGCGACTTCTTCCTGTCCTATGCTGAACGGTAGTACTGCCTGCTTTTTTGCCAAAGAAGATGTGTCTGCTTTATCCTTTGCCACGTGTCTTGGTCTTTCCTTGTTTTGCATTCACTTCGAGAAACTCTATGATTTTACCCGCGACATCAATGCCGGTGGCTTTTTCTACCCCCTCAAGCCCCGGAGATGAATTTACTTCCATTACAACAGGCCCATGATTGGCGCGCAGCATGTCAACTCCGCACACATTCAATCCCATAGCCTTGGCAGCACGTATTGCGGTGGAACGCTCTTCTGCAGTAATTTTGATCTGTTGAGCCGATCCACCTCGATGCAGGTTGGATCTAAAATCGTCTGCCGCACCTGTTCGTTTCATGGCTGCCACAACTTTACCGTTGATAACCAGTGCGCGAATATCAGTACCGCCCGCTTCCTTGATGAATTCTTGAACCAGAATGTTTACATTCGCGCCACGAAATGCCTCAATGACAGACTTGGCTGAGCGCATAGTATCGGCAAGTACGACGCCGATGCCTTGCGTTCCTTCAAGTAGCTTAATCACTGCAGGTGCGCCTCCCACTATATTGAGAAGCTCGCTAGTTTGATCTGGATCATGTGCGAATGCTGTTACTGGCAGCCCAATGCCGTCACGCGCCAACAACTGCATGGATCGCAATTTGTCACGCGAGCGGCCGATACCAACCGATTCGTTCAGCGGGAAAACACCCATCATTTCGAACTGGCGAAGCACGGCGAGACCATAAAAGGTAATTGAGGCACCAATTCTGGGAATCACGGCATCATATCCTTCGAGCATCTTACCGTCATAGTGAATGGAGGGGCGATGTGAAGTGATGTTCATAAAACATCGTAGTGTGTTAATTGTATCCAGCGTGTGACCGCGTTGTTCTGCGGCTTCGACAAGCCGTTTATGGGTATATAAATTGGGATTACGTGCCAGCATAACGATTTTCATTCGAATTCTCCTTATGGTTTATATTTGTTGTTTAATATGGTGTGAGATGTGCAGGATGACTGTAAATATGACCGTCCAGGGTGAATGAGAAAATGACTGCGGAGTGCCGTTCGTCCAATTAACATGGAGTAGCGCATACTCATTCTATTGGTCAGTGTAATTTCGATAGTGTCTTTAAACGTTCCTAACACCAGCGTTGAGGTCAACACATACCGGACTTCGAAATGTCCGCTGGAACTTTTTACGCGACGCATACCACACGCTGGCATTTCACAAATAATGTCCTGCTCTTTACCATTGCTCTCAAAGGAAGGTATATGAAGCTCCAGCCAATCCGACCCGTCGGGTTTTTGGAATGGATTGACTTTAGTAACGTGTAATGCTGAGGTGCGGGCACCTGTATCGATTTTGGCATTTAAGGCGAATATACCCAACTCCGGCAAGTCAATGTGCTCACGCCAGCCGATAATCGGCTTGACCTTGTGGCGAGGCAACTTTGAAAGGCTGTTGTGGATAATAGTTTTGGGCTTACTCATAGATTCGGCTTATCAAAGATCATTATGGGATATAGGAAATGGATTACGTGGATATAGATTCCACCAATAAGTAATTATCCGAGCTTGTTCGTTAAGAATAAAGAGTCTTTAAATAATCTGCTTCTCTCTTTGTTCGATGTTTGAGTAGTACCATGTATTGGGCAACATGACTACCAGTCAGAGCATTGACGATAAAAGTGTTGCAATGCCGAGAAAAGAGAAAAATCCGACAACATCGGTGACAGTGGTGAGGATGATCGAAGATGATTGAGCTGGATCCTGGCCAAAACGCATCAGTATTATCGGAACCAGTGCGCCAGCAAAACCCGCCGCGATCATCGAGATTATCATCGCAGCGACAATCACCAGCACCAATCCGAAGGACTTGCTCCAGACATACACACCAAGGGCTGTTGTGGCAGCGATTGCAACACCATTCATAAGACCGACGTTGACCTCCTTCATTACCACTTTGGGCCAGTGACGCAAACTGATCTCACGTAACACCAAGCCACGCATCGTTACGGCTAATGCCTGCGCACCGGCGTTTCCAGACTGGCCTGCGACCACGGGCAGTAACACCGCAAGCGCGGTGTACTTTGCAATAGTGCTTTCAAATATGCCAACGACTGATGCTGCAAGAAAGGCGGTCAGGAGGTTAATCTGTAGCCACGGAAGGCGCTTTTTCACCGCAAAAGTCGCCGGAGAAAGTGCACGTTCTTCCGGGCTTGCACCCACCATAGTCAGAATGTCCAGTGAAGTTTCCTGTTCCACAGCAGTGGCAAGTACGGCTTGGTGAATAACGCCAACCAGTTTGCCGTCGAAATCAATCACTGGCAGGTCAGTTACTACTCCCTTTTGCATTTTCTCCACAACATCTTCACGTGGCGCGATATCCTGCACGGCATCAGCAATTTTGCGTGCAATTTTCACAAGAGTAAGGTCTGGGTCAGCAATCGCCAAACTCTGGATATCTACCCGGCTTTCTAATCGACCATCATCATCCACCAGATACAGCTCACGCAGTCCACGCCATTTAGTCCGGCGCAATCTTGTCAGCGCATCATGCGCCGTCATATCACCACGGAATGAAGGCACACGGGGATCCATCAGCTGTCCTGCGGAATCCGGTCGATACTGCATTAATGTACTTATTTCCGAGGCTACCTGCGTATTGAGCAAGCCCTTGTAACGCGCACGTTCATCTTCATCAAGCCGATTGAGCAATGCCGCACTACGTGTTGGCTCCAACTCTGCGAGAAGCTCTGCGGCACTTTCATCCGGTAACGCCGAGAAGACAGCTTGTTCCACATCGGTTGTCAGGCTGTGCCAAACGGGTACCACCGCATGTACTGGCAGATCCGCCAGCATTTTGCTTACCTCATGTATAGGCATAGATTCAATACGTCTCGCAGCTTCGCGAGGGTAATCCAGCAAGTAGCGAAGATTAAGGGCAGCAACTGCCGCTTCAGCATCCATGTTCATGACTCACCTTCTTCGCGATGTTCAACCGGAAGCAGGCTGACAAGCGCTTGCATCAGTGCTGATACACCGAACCAATAGGCACTCGCAACACTGACGAAAGTGTCTTCTGTGCTGTTGGTCATCGGTGTGTTCTGTCCGATAGAAAGTGCACGCTGCAAGGTGGCATGTGTGAGTACTCCGATCAGCCGATCACCATGTTCAACGACTGGCAGCTTTGAAACTTCTTGCCATCCCGAATGTTCATGTAGTCCGTTAAGCGATGACTGTGACGGGAGTCGGTGCGCGCTCGGTCTTACTAAACTGGATAGCTTGGTTTTTGCATCCGCACGCAGCAAATCGGCGAGTTCGACGTAGCCAATCAGGCACTGGTTGCGATCAATGACATAGGGATCAATAACAAGTGATTCTTCGGAATTTCGTACGCGGTCGAGAGACTCACCAACGGTCATGTCAGCAGGAAGTGCAAGTACTCGGGGATCCATCCATGCACCAACGGTATCTTCTGAATAATTCAGTAACAACTCAAAGGTGATGGTAAGCGTGGTTGGCAATTGGGCCAGTAAGCCCGCTCTACGTTCGCCACCAAAGTAACGTAGCAGGGCAACACCACTCTGGGCACCAATGCCGTGCAGGAGCCCAACTATTTTAGTATCGTCAAGGTGCTCCAAACAGCGTGCAGCCGCGATTGGAAGCATCTGGCGAAGTACGGGCGAGGCAAGCCGTAGGGGTGCCGACTGCAACAAAGCTGATGCTGATGCTGGAACAAGTCTTTCAAGCACGCGGGCCGCATCTGCAGGGTGCGATTCAAGATAGGCGTAACTGAGAGCTTCGCTGCTAGACATCACGTACGCCTTGAACTATCTGTACGATAGCTTGCTCGTTGAACACTTTAGCAGGCAGGCTCGCACGACCTTCAGTCGTTTCAAGTACGAGCGCAGAGTCCGTCAATTCCAGAATCCGACCTTCATAGCCTGCAACGCGAACGTGTTGACCAACATTGTAACGTTGACGCAGGTAGTGCGCACCGATCAGATTGGCGACGTAGTCGCGGGCACCAAGGCTAAGTGCAAGTGCGACCGCACCCACTAATGCCGTACCTGCTGTTGCAGCAAGTATGACCAGAAAAGTAACCCTGATGCCGACTTGCTCCGCTCCGACCAGAATCGCGGTAACAAGAATAGACACCTGTACTACACGACCAATCAATGCGCGTTGACGCTCGCCCGCACTCGCAGCAGCAGCCTGCACCAGTTCACGCGCTAGCCGACTGAATAAAAATCCTGCGATAACAATGAGCGCGCCTACAAAAACAGTCGGAAGATAATCCACTACTCGCGCGAGCCATGTAGTAAATGTTTGAAGTCCTAAAACCTGTGTTGCCGCAGTAAGAAAGAACAGCACCACTACCCAGAAGACTACATTGCCAAAAATCTTTGCTGATCCTCTGGAAATTCGTGTAGGCAATGCACCTTTGCCAACAGAAATACGAGCCAGTGCACGCTCACCAAGTAACGTCAGGCGAACAGCCGTTGCCCGCAATAGATGCGCAACTATCAAACCAATAATCAGCAGCAAAAATGCGCCAAGCACATTCGGCAGGTATAGAGCAAGTCGTTCTATTGTCTGATTTAGAACGCCGGCTAGGGCATTACTCCATTGAGAGAATATTTCCATTCGTTATCTCCTTGTGAAGCATCCAGTATGCTGTATTGGGACTGGATTGTCCCTCTAAATATACATAATAAGTAGTTATTTTAGGGTTTCTCTGCTGCAAAGTTTCATCTTCTATTGAGGTTTTTTTTACTATATTTAATGTAGCCATGCAGGAACCAACCTATGATGACACCAATGGCAAGAAGAAGAAACATGAGTAAGGACCGCGACATTTGAATAGCCCAGAATAGGAACTGGATCTCAACGACAGCTACATTTTGTATTACAAAGAGAACAGCAAGTCCTACAAGAAATAGAATGAGTAACATTTTGTAATTCATTGCATCTTCCCCTAGAAGAGGTATTGTCAACTTATCGGAAACTGCCCACAAAACTCCCAAACAAGCTAGCTTATCAAGCCATCCCCAAGCGTTGGGCGCAAGTCACTATACTCCATACCAAAAAGCTTGAACTCTGAAATGTAGATATGTGATGCCTGTAATAGATGGCGACTCAAACGAAATAGATTATTAATGGATTAGTGTACCGCCAGAAATCGTTGTGTTGTTGTGGGGGACTTGAATCGTCTCATGTGTCCTTCTTGTTGAGTTTTCTGATGCGACACTTCTGCGTGATTTTTCTTCCGCTTGTCCTGCTCTTGATCTCAAGAAGTCTTCGATGGACGACTCATTATTATCAATAAGAAGAATTTTAGCGTGGTTATTGGTAATAGCTATTCGAGGACACTAACTATCGAGCATGATAATTTCCTCAAGAATCATCTGCACGAAGACTCGTAATAGTACTTATAGAAGAGATCATCTTCTATGTGTCGGAAACGGCATTTCGAGGTATATTGAAGCAGACACTCGTAGAAAACTGCAGATTATCTGCGGCAGTCCGTTTTGGCCGAAGAGCAGTCATTGGTAGCGACTTCGTTGATTGTCACAGAGGACAGTACCCAACTGTTTTATTTTACTCGGGCGCGAGACTGATTAGCACACTACCCGCAGCGGTTTTCGGCTCATGTCCGGCGACAAATACTTTCGCCTCTCCCTTGTTAATTACGAACAGCGGAATGGCTTCCAATTCATGTTGCTTCTTCCATTTTGAAAAGTCGAATTCTTCTGATAACCGGGTCGAATGGATGGAATAACCGCTCTTCAATTTTGCATTCAACGTTTTGAAAGTCTCTTCCTTGGAAAATAATGTTTGGCCGAACTTCATGCTGACATGGCGTGAATCATGGATGCCAGTGTCTTCTTCGCTGACGGCCAGAGTGTATATGTTGGCCGCGCCGAGCTCTGAGCTATATTTCAGGCATGCCAGTGAATTGATGTTGTTGCGCCAGGAAAGTGCGAGCAGTCCCGTGAGCCCGACCAAGTCGAGGTTGCGGTCCGCATGTTCGGAAACCGCGTTCCCGTAATAAACCGGTAGTCCCTGCATGCGGGCTTTGCGGACACCTTCCCAGGTGTTGTCGGCGATCAGGACGCGCAGATCCTGCTTTTTGAGCTCGCTGCCGATGGCGAGCGAAAGATCGTTTGATCCGATGATCAGGAAGCCGTGCCCTGCCGGTTCTGCCAGATCCAGCATATTGGCTGCCCAGCGTGCGGTAGCGCTCTGCAAAAAGACACTCACGATGATCACGAGAAAGGTCATCGGAACCAGCAGCTCGGCTTGCAGGATGCCGGACTTTTCAAGATGCAGCGCAAAAATCGCGGAAACTGCAGCCGCAACAATTCCGCGTGGTGCGATCCAGCTGATCAGCGCTCGCTCTTTCCAAGTCAGGCTGGAACCTAGAGTGGAGACAAACACGCTTACAGGTCGTGCGATAAATTGCATGGCTAACAGCACAATGATGGCACCCCAGCCAAGTACGCTGAAGTTCTGCAATTCCAGTCGAGCGGCAAGAATGATGAACAGGCCGGAAATAAGCAGCAGGCTCAGTGATTCCTTAAAATCCAAGAGGTCAGAAATGTCCACATTTTTCATGTTGGCCAGCCAGATGCCCATGACAGTTACCGTTAGCAGGCCCGACTCCTCAGACAGATCGTTTGACAGTGCAAACAGCCCGATAACGAGTGCCAGTGCGCCGAAATTGTGCAGGTACTCCGGCAGCCAGTGTTTACGCAGGGCAATACCCAGTATTTGGCCGCCAAATGCCCCGAGTGCAAAACCGGTCACCACGATAACCGAGAAGACCACCAATGTATGACTGAATGCTGTACCTCCTGCGCTCGCGATGATGAATTCGTACACCAGCACCGCAAAGATGGCACCGATGGGATCAATGATGATTCCTTCCCATCGCAGGACGTTTGCGACCGATGCAGTCGGGCGAACGACGCGCAAAATGGGGATGATGACAGTGGGACCGGTCACAACCGTAATGGCACCAAACAGGAAGGCGATCTCCCACGAGCAGTTGAGCGCCCAGCGAGTTACGACCGCAGTGATCAGCCATGAAACGATCGCACCGATAGAGACCAGGCGCTTGATGACACTGCCTACTTCGCGGGTTTCGCTGAAATGAAGGTTCATGCTGCCTTCAAAGAGAATTATTGCCACCGAGATTGAAACGATGGGAAACAGTAGTTCACCAAAAACGATGTCCGGGTTAAGCAGCCCGCTGACCGGCCCTGCACCCAGACCAATAAGAAGCAGGAAAAGAATGGAAGGAAGTTTTGTCCACCAGGCCAATACCTGGGAGGCAAAGCCGAGAACCAGTATGCCGGACAGCAAAGCAAGAATTCCAAGCTCCATAAATACTTCCTTATTTTATTGAGAATTAAAGGGGGTTAGCTCAGCATCGAATTGTAATCATTCATGCTCCACATTATGCACTGCTTGTTAAATATGATCCTGACAAGATTCAGAGTATGCAGATACTGAGCAGGGTGCATAAAATTGATCCAGTGGCGACCATAGTGAGCCTGTAGTCCTGGCAAACATTATTCTTTAGTGTGGGTGTTTAATTTTGCTCCGTGGTGGTGCAATCAAGGCGATCAACTGGTCGCTTTTTGTTTTTCTGCTGGCAAGGCGCTACTCATTCGAGTGATCGCTTGTGGCACTGACCGGAAGTCTACACCTCGATATTTACCGCCGCAAAGCAGACATTCAACTACTAAATAAGTGTCGCGACTCAGGAACGTCCCAGTAAGTGGTAACGA
>Ga0316187_10004800_pt1 | contig 11700 bp, 9 predicted proteins | sample CroRivburrow1_MG_FD_204927 | JGI IMG/M metagenome (GOLD analysis project Ga0316187, IMG submission 204927) | Coastal sediment microbial communities from Maine, United States - Cross River worm burrow 1 | ecosystem: Environmental > Aquatic > Marine > Coastal > Sediment | place: USA: Maine...
GGATGGCCGGGCAGACAAGTTTGAGCAGCACCTTTCAAGAAAGCTGGGCCTTTCCAGCAAAGAGCGAGCCATCATCTGCGTGCTGATGCTACGTGGTGCATTGACCCTGAATGAAATCCGCATCAATACGGGACGAATGGTGAGTTTTGATGAAGGCGATGAACTGCAGGGGTTGATTCAGGGTTTGATTGAGCGGGAGACGCCGTTGATGGTGAAGCTGCCGAAGGCTTCCGGCCAACGGGAAGAGCGTTATGTGCAGCTGCTCTGTGGAGCGCCGGATATCGAGGCACTTGCCAAAGGTATTGGCGGTACAAGTGGTGGCAGCAAGGCCGCCGAATCGGATCGGATCGCTCAGCTGGAGCGGGAGATAGATGATTTGAAGAAAGAGGTCGCCCAACTCTGGGAACTCACCGGCTTGAAGCAAGGCGAATAATTCAGACCTAATTAAGATACGGAGATGATCTTCTCGGCGCGGGTGAGGTCTTCCGGTGTGTCCACACCGATACAGCAGAAGTCGCCGCTGTTCACGGCAATCGAATAGCCATGATGCAATACACGTAGCTGCTCAAGCTGCTCGACTGCTTCCGATTCACAAGGCTCAAGCCCCGGATAGATCAGTAGAAACTCTTTTCGGTAGGCGTATAGGCCGACATGCTGCAAAGGTCCGACGTCAGCAATGCCTCCGGGATTTCTCGGGAAAGGAATCGGTGCACGGCTGAAGTAGAGCGCATGCCCCTTCGCATCACAGACCACCTTCACCACGTTCGGATCATTGAAGTCGTCACTGCTCTGAATCGGATGGGCCAAAGTTGCCATAGAGAGGCTGTGATCATGGCGGAAGGGTTCAACCACTGCCCGAATCGCCTCGGGATCAATCAGCGGTTCATCACCCTGAACATTGATCACTACATCACAATCAATGGTGCGCATCGCCTCGGCAAGCCGTTCGGTTCCACTGTTGTGATCTGCACGCGTCATGCAGACCGTAGCGCCATACTCGCGGGCGACTTCGGCAATACCTTCATGGTCAGTTGCCACATAGACTTCACCGACATTGGCAACTTTGGCACGCTCGATCACATGCGCGATCATCGGTTTTCCTGCCAGTTCAGCCAGCGGTTTTCCGGGGAATCTGGTCGATTCGAAGCGGGCGGGAATACCGATGGCAATTTTCAATTAATGCGCCTCGATCTCTTCCCAGGTTGCTGTGGCAGTACCCACCTTGCCGACCACCACGCCAGCTGCAAGGTTGGCGGTCTCTGCCGCCTTGAGCGGATTATCGCCACGTGCCAGGCAGGTAGTGAATGCGGCAATTACCGTATCGCCAGCACCGGTCACATCATAAACATCGCGTGCGGCGGTCGGGATGTGGTGGCACTGATCTCCATCAAACAGGGTCATGCCGCGCTCGGAGCGGGTGATCAGGGTGTACTTTAAATTGAGTTTCTCGTGCAGTTTTCGGGCAATCGCTTCCACATGATCATCTTCATTGATGGCATCCATGTCGGCCATCAAGGCGGCTTCAAAGAGATTAGGCGTAATCAGCGTGGCATTTCTGTAAGCATCGGTGTGCTCAGGCTTCGGATCCACGGCGATGATCTTGTCATCGAGATGGGAGATCAGCTGTTTCAGGAAGTCGGGTGTCAGCAGGCCTTTGCCGTAGTCGGAGAGGATTACAGCACTGGCATTTTCCAGTTTCTCAAGAATGCGCTTCTCCAGCGCGTTTTGTGTATCCGAACTGATCGGGTCGGTCCACTCACGGTCATAGCGAACCACCTGCTGGTGGCGGGCAATGACGCGGGTCTTGATTGCGGTGGGGCGATTGTTCTTTTTGGTTAGTACGCCACTGTCATCGCAGTTAAGTAGAGCGAGCTGGTTGTGTACCCAGCTACCCGGTTCATCTTCACCGACAATGCCGAACATGGTGGTGGGTTCACCCAGTGCATGCAGGTTCCGGATAACGTTGGCCGAGCCGCCAAGCCTGCGATCCACGGACTCGACATTGACCACGGGAACAGGTGCCTCGGGCGAGATGCGCGATACATCACCCATCACAAACTCATCTACAATGATGTCACCAATAACCAGAATCATGATTTAAACCTCTTCTCCAGTTCCTGAACAAATCCGTTTGCCTTCAGATACTCATTGGCATAACTGCCGAGTTTGCAGAGGCGGCGTGCCAGATAGTCAGGGCGCAGGTTGTAGCTTAGCCAGTTGTAGCGATGAATGGCACTGCTGGTTCTCTCAACCTCAGCCGGATCCGCCTCAAAATCGTCGGGGACTTCAACCTTTCGAAAGAGGATCCGGATATCGGGATGGGCCTGATCGGTAAACTTCTTAACTACCTCGTAACCGCACTTGGCCGCCAGGGCGGTCAGGGTGTTCGGGGTGAAGTTGTAGATGTGCGCGAAGTGGAAGAGGCGATCAAAAGTGGCAAAGGGTGCCGCGATATTGGGGCACTCGATATAGAGCAGGCCGTTATCCTTGATCAGGCTTCGCATGTGTTTCAATGCCCGTGTCGGCGAGGAGAAGTGCTCGATGACATGGATAAGCAGCACGGCATCCATGCCGCCGTCATCAGCGAGCAGGTCATAGAGGTTGGTGTTGGCTACCTTCGCATGCAGTGTGCCGCGCGTGTAGGCGTTGAAGCCCTCGTTCGGCTCGATGCCGGTGGCATCGAAGCCTGCTTCTTCGAAGCTCTTGACCGTGCAACCGATACCGGCGCCAATTTCGAAGACAGAAGCTTTTTCCGGCAGATAATCACGAACCTGACTTAAGATGCGCTGTCCGTTGTTCCATGCCCTCATAATACGGCGCGGCGATGGCGCGCTTTCACCATGATAATCTTTGCGGTAATCCTGAGCGTAATAGGCTGCAACCTCATCCTCGGTAGGAACAGGGAGGTGGGAGACCAGTCCGCACCCTTCGCATAGCCCTGTGGTCAGGGGGGAGTTGCGCCGGTCGCGTTGAGAAATGATGGTGTACTTGCTGCCGCCGCAGAGATCGCATGCCTGAAGGCTTTCTGATGGATTCAATACTCTCTCCCTATGAGGTGGCGTAAGCTGAAGTTGTGAAGTATAGGCAGAAATTGTTTATCAGGCTACGCAACAGGCGTCCTCTTTCTGCGTTCGGCCACTTCGGTCTTCAGCTGGCCGCATGCGGCAGAGATCTCATCGCCCTTTGATTCTCTGACAACGGTAACCAGGCTGGCTTTGGAGAGACGAGCGTTAAATTCTGAGATGGTCGCATCATTAGGCCGCTGAAAACCGCTTCCGGGGAAGGGGTTGAATGGCAGCAGGTTGACGGTGCAGCCCAGTCCATCAAGCAGCTCGCAGAGCCTCTCGGCATCATCGATGGAGTCGTTCACACCCTTAAGCATGACATACTCAATCAGGACACGTTTCCTGCTCTTCACACCGATGTAATCGCGCACGGCGTTCATCAGTTCGGCAATCGGATATTTGCTGTTGATTGGCATGATGGCACTACGGACTTCATCGGTGGTGGCGTTAAGCGACACTGCCAGATTGCACGGCAGCTCATCCTCAATCATGCGGTAGATGGCAGGCACCAGCCCTGATGTGGAGAGAGTGACCCGGCGTGGTGAAAAGGCGAACCCCATTGGATCGGTAACGATACGGACGAACCTGGCGACCTCATCATAGTTATGCAGCGGTTCACCCATGCCCATCAGTACAAGATTTCGGATCTCCTGCTCCGATTTTTCACGGGCCAGCATCACCTGAGCGACCATTTCGGCAGCCGAGAGGTTGCGGGTGAGGCCCGCTGTTGCGGTAAGACAGAATTTGCAGCCGGCGGCACAACCTACCTGGGTAGAGATGCACTGGGTAAGACGTCCGGGGCCGGGGATCAGCACCGTCTCAATCTCTTTGCCGTCAGGCATGCGTAGCAACATCTTGTGAGTGCCGTCATCTGCCTTGCGATTGGCAACACAGTTGGGCTTTAGCTGACTGACATGTGTGTCCAGATAGTCATAGAGGGTCTGTGGCAGCTCTGGGATATCATGGATGTTGGTAACACCATGTCGAAAGACCCAGGCATTGATGCGGTCCGCATGCACAGGTTTAACCCCGGCGCTGTGGCAGAGCTTCACCAGGTCTGTGTGCTCCATGCCGATCAGGGCAGGTGCGGGATTATGGGAGCTGTTTGGGCACATAAAAAAAGAGGGCGGCCCGTTCCAGCATGAAACAGGGCCGCCCATAACCGGTTGGATCAGAGGCCGTATTTCGCCTTGTTGGCGGAAACCTCTTCCGGAGTAGGAGGCTCGTGATCTTTCACTGCGGCCAGGTCGAAGGCATCACGCTCAGTGTCGCAGAGTTCGTTCAGAGCGATGTCATCCTCGAATATTTCAGGAACGTCCTCTTCAGGATAGATCGCTTCCCATGGGCACTCCGGCTCACAGACTGCACAGTCGATGCACTCTTCTGGCGAGATAAAAAGCATGTTGGGATGCTCATCCGAAGTCTCTTTCGGGAAATAGAAACAGTCGACCGGGCATACCGCAACGCAGGCGGTATCAACGCAATCCTTACAAAGCTGAGTTACTACAAAAGCCATGTTTGAACCTCACACATATTAATCAGCGGCGCACACTAGCACGCGATTGGCTCACTCGCTATATGCTCTCTGTGCAGCTGCCAGAGCCACCCCGTTGTTGACCGGAGCTTTCATTCTGCCGAGCACATCATCGAGTGCGGAGAGGCACTTGAACACATTCTCCTTGCGACAAGCGTGACCCATCAGCCCGATACGCCATACCTTGCCGGCCATCGGACCGAGTCCGGCACCGATTTCAAGATTATAATCATTGAGCAGAGTGGAGCGAACAGCGGCATCATCAACCCCTTCAGGAATGGTGACGGCATTAAGCTGTGGCAGACGCTCGGATTCAGGCACGATGAAATTCAGTCCCAAAGCTTCAAGCCCAGCTTTGAGCGCGTTGTGATGATAGCTATGGCGTTGCCATGCATTTTCCAACCCTTCATTTTCGAGCATCACCAGTGCTTCATGCAGGCCATAGAGTGCGTTAATCGGTGCGGTATGGTGGTAAGCACGCTTGGCACCACTGCCCCAGTAACCCATGACCAGATTCAGATCGAGGAACCAGCTCTGTACCCGGGATTCACGGTTTCGAACTTTCTCCAGTGCCGCTTCAGAGAAGCTGACAGGTGAGAGGCCCGGGGTGCAGGAGAGGCATTTCTGTGTGCCGGAGTAGATGGCATCAATGTTCCAGCCATCGACCTGAATCTCTGAGCCACCCAGTGAGGTGACGGCATCGACAATGGCGAGACAATCGTACTTGTGTGCCAGTTCAACCAGAGTCTTGGCATCGGAGATCGCGCCGGTCGAGGTTTCGGCATGCACGAAAGCGACCAGCTTTGCGTCGGGATTGGCCTTCAGCGTATCTTCGAGTTTGTTGGCATCAACCGCAACGCCCCACTCGTCTTCAACCATGACCGCTGTGCCACCGCAGCGTTCTACATTCTCTTTCATGCGTCCGCCAAAGACACCGTTCTGGCAGACAATGGCTTTGTCACCCGGCTCAATCAGATTGGCAAAGCAGGTCTCCATGCCTGCTGATCCCGGTGCTGAAACCGGCATGGTCAGCGCATTTTTGGTCTGGAATGCGTATTGAAGAAGAGACTTCATCTCATCCATCATGCCGACAAAGAGAGGGTCAAGATGGCCAATAGTCGGTCTGCCCATCGCTTCAAGAATGCGAGGGTGTACATCAGAAGGGCCGGGGCCCATCAGGGTACGCTGTGGTGGATAGAACGGTGATGTCATATAAATCTCCAAATCGATAGAAAATTGGGTTGCAGTATATTAAGTCTCATGTTTAAAAAGTTCAGCCATGAGATAAGTGTGGATTTACTCATCCAAAATATCATCGGCCAGCATTTCAATCCAGTGAACCACAGGAGTCTCCGCATCACCTTTCAGGTGTACCTGGCAGCCAACATTGGCTGTTGCGATGATATCAGGTTTTCCAGAGTTGATCGATTCCAGTTTGTTACTACGAAGCTGGTCGGAAATCTTAGGTTGCAGTAGTGAGTAGGTGCCGGCTGATCCGCAACAGAGATGCGAGTCTGGAATGTGTGTGAGTTCATAGCCGATGGTGGTGAGAACTTTTTCAACGACACCTGAAAGTTTCTGTCCGTGTTGCAGAGTGCAGGGAGGGTGAAACGCAACACGTTTGGGCTTGCTCAACCGAATGTTATCAAGCTCCGCGGAGGCAACGATTTCGCTGATGTCCCGGGTGATAGAGGAGATGTGTGCTGCTTTTTCAGCATACTCAGCATCGTGGCGAAGAAGATGTCCGTACTCTTTGAGTTCCAGTGCGCAGGCGCTTGCTGTGGCAACAATCGCTTCGGGAGGCGCGGTTCCGGAATGAATCAGTGGCCACCAGGCATCAATATTATTTCGCATCTGTAGTCTGCTGTTTTCCAGATCATTGAGATGGTGCGCCACCGCACCACAACACTGCTGGTTACTGATGCGGCGAACAGAAACACCCAGATGATTCAGGACAGCTTCTGTAGCAGGCGTGGTGTCAGCTGCCAAGCCGGGTTGAACACAAGCTTCAAACAGAAGGACACTGCGTTTCTGTGGCGATGCTACTGGGAAGTTATTCTTCGATGCGGGCGATGGCAGCTGTTTTTTCAGCCGGCGTGAAAGAAGAGGTTTGAACAGCTTCAATGTCCGAATCAACAGAAGAAAACGGTTTTGATATGGCAGTACCATCAGTATCAGCTTTCGTTTGATCTTGTAAGCGACGGGACGCTCCACAAGTGTTTCGGCCATCTCACGCCCCAGTGATAGAAGGTGGCTATACTGAACACCGGAAGGGCAGGTGGTTTCGCAGGAACGACAGGTGAGGCAGCGGTCCAGATGCTCTTGTGTTACAGCCGTGGCTCTGTTGTTTTCCAGCATCTCTTTGATCAGATAGATGCGTCCGCGTGGTGCATCCAGTTCATTACCGAGTAGTTGATAGGTTGGGCAGGTGGCAGTACAGAAACCGCAGTGCACACAGGAGCGAAGAATCTCATCCGCAGTTTGACCATTGGGGGTGGAGCGCAGTTCGGTTGCAATGTTTGTTTGCATTAGAGCCCCCTGTACATGCGGCCTGGATTGAGGATGCAGGCAGGGTCAAAGGCATGTTTTACATTCCGGTGCAGTGCCATCAGTGCCGATGGTAGTGGCGCAAAGCATTCGCTTTCACGATCTCCATTGCGGAACAGTGATGCAGTGCCTCCTGCGTTTTTAGCAAGCATCTGAATCTCATCAAAGGGAAGCTCACTTTTCAGCCAGCGTTGCGCACCACCCCAGCCAATCAGCCAGTCGGCTTCATTGACAGGTCCGTTGGCGTCTTCAATAGCAATGTGTGGTGCTGCTTGGGGCAGGGAGAAGCGCCAGAGCGGACGCGGATCATCAAAGTAAGCCAGCGAGTGTTCGCGGAGATCTTTCCAGAAGTTCAGGCCATCTTCATAAAGGTCACCGCCAATCTGTTTGCGGCTTGTCTCCACGGCCGATGGCGTTCCGCAGATGCGGAAATAGATTTGTCTGCCATCGCATGCCATAGCCGTGACCGGGAGCGGTGTGGCAGCCCAGTGGTTCATAATTCCAATGGCTTCGGAGAAGCCTGCATCCAGCGTGAGGGTCTGCTCGGCAAGACGGTGTGGCAGTACTTTGATTGAAACATCCATCAACACGCCCAGCGTACCAAGGCTTCCGACCATGAGTCGGGTGACGTCGAATCCGGCCACATTTTTCATCACTTCACCACCAAAACGCATGCTGTCACCTTTGCCGTTAAACATGGTGCAGCCAAGCATGAAATCCCGGCATGAACCGGCATAAGGGCGGCGAGGGCCGGAGAAGTTACATGCCACCGTGCCGCCAATGGTGGCATCTTCACCATAGTATGGGGGATCAAAGGGTAGGCGCTGGCGATGCTCATCGAGTGTGCCTGCAATCTCGGCGAGCGTTGTTCCGGCACGGGCTGTGATCATCAGTTCGCTTGGCTGGTAATTGATAATGCCTGTGTGTTCTCTGGTTCGAAGAGGTGTGCCGTGAGGTGTGCGCCCATACCATGATTTGGTGTTGCTGCTGATGATATTCAATACCGTTTTAGATTGATGTGCATCGCGCACCTGTTGTTGAATCTGTTTTGAAAATTCACCCATTAGAAACGTTCCAGCTCGGGGTGGGGAAGTTCACCATTGTGAACATGCATGCGCCCGAGCTCTGCGCAGCGGTGCAGTGTCGGCACTGCTTTGCCGGGGTTCAGTAGCCCATCCGGATCAAAGGCATGTTTCACGGCAAAAAACTGCTTTAGTTCATGTTCACCGAACTGTACACACATGGAGTCGAGCTTTTCGACACCCACACCGTGCTCACCGGTAATGGTTCCTCCCACTTCGACACAGAGGGCCAGAATCTTTGCGCCAAACGTTTCGGTACGACCTAGTTCCCCCGGTTTGTTCGCATCGTAAAGAATGAGAGGATGCATATTGCCGTCACCGGCGTGAAAGACATTGGCTACGGGTAGCCCGTATTCGGCTGACCAGGCTGCGATCTGCTTGAGTACACGGGGAAGTGCTGACTTAGGAATGGTTCCATCCATGCAATAGTAGTCCGGGGCAAGTCTTCCGACAGCCGGGAAGGCCGCCTTTCGTCCGGCCCAGAACTGCATCCGCTCTGCTTCATCCTGCGATGTTCGAATCTCCGTGGCTCCCGCATTTTGCAGTACCTGCTCAACACGCTGGATATGATCGTGTACACCTGCTTCGGTACCATCCACCTCGCAGAGAAGAATGGCTTCGGCAACCGGATAACCCGCCTTGGCAAAAGCTTCAGCTGCTTCAATGGCAAGCCTGTCCATCATCTCCAGTCCTGCCGGAATGATGCCTGCGGCAATAATGTCAGCCACGGCCTGGCCTGCTTTTTCGATGTCATCAAATGAGGCGAGCACCACTTGTGCCAGCTCCGGTTTAGGGAGCAGTTTGACAGTCACTTCTACAATAATGCCGAGCAGACCTTCCGAACCGTGCATCAATGCCAGCAGGTCATAGCCGGGTGAATCAAGCGTGTTACCACCGAGCTCAATCAGATCGCCTTCCATATTCAGAAATTTAACGCCGGTCACATTGTGCACTGTAAGGCCATATTTCAGGCAGTGAACACCACCGGAGTTTTCGGCCACGTTGCCGCCAATGGTACAGGCGATCTGGGAGGATGGATCAGGTGCATAGTAAAAGCCGAGGTGGCTGACTGCTTCAGAGATGGCGAGGTTGCGTACGCCCGGTTGAACCACGGCAGCACGGTTGGCGGCATCAATATTGAGAATCTTATTAAACCTGGCGAGTGATAGAAGTACCGCATTTTCAAGTGGCATGGCACCGCCGGAAAGGCCGGTTCCTGCCCCTCGGGCAATCACAGGAACCCCGTTTTGGTTGCAGAGTTTTAGTATGTTCTGTGCTTCTTCCAGCGTGTCAGGCAACACCACCATGGCGGGCCTCTGTCTGTAAACTGAGAGTCCATCGCATTCGTAAGGAGCCAGTTCTTCGGGCGTTGTCAGCAACAGTCCGGAAGTTAGTCGTTGGCGCATTTCAGATGCAAGGTGATGCCAGTTGGTGGTTTGAGTGATCCCGTTTGTGGACATTGCAAAAAGATGCAGTGGGATGTTAGGGACGTCTACTCTTTTAAATATAAGGAAATTTATTTTAAAACAGAAAAAAACATAAAAATGGCATAGACGCTGTTTTCATAAGCCTGTTAGGCTTGGGAGATGCGTTTTTCGCCTTTTGTTCATCTGCATAACCACTCGGATTTCTCCCTTCTCTCTGGAGCCATGACGCTACAGGGGATGTTGGACAGAGCCGTTGAGTTGCGGCAACCGGCACTTGCCATCACCGATTATGGCAACCTCTTTGGTGCCATTGAGTTCTATTCAAAGGCGATGCGCCTGGGGATTAAGCCGATTCTGGGCTGCGAATTTTATCTCTGTGGCGACTATACCAAGCGAGTCAGTGAAGGCCCGCGTGCACCCCGCTATCCGCAGATTGTATTGCTGGCACGTAACAATCACGGCTGGCAGAACCTGATGAAACTCACCTCAATCGGTTATCTGGAAGGATTCTATTACAAGCCCCGCATCGATAAAAACCTGTTGCGGCAGTACGGAACCGGATTGATTGCTCTCTCATCGGGCTGGAACGGCGAGATTGAACAGCTGCTGCAGAAGGGCAATGAGAGTCAGGCACGCAGTGTGGCTAAGCAGTACAAGGAGATATTCCACGACGATGGCTTCTTCATTGAGTTGCAACGGCATGGACTGGCGGGGCAGGAAGATATTAATCGCCAATTGATTGAGCTGGCGCATGAACTCGATATTCCGCTGGTTGCCGCCAACGGAGCCCACTTTCTGGATCGTGATGATTTCCACGCCTTTGAGGCGATGCTGGCGCTGCAGCAGAACAGGACTATTCATGACGATGTGTCCGGCCATTTTACGCCCGAGTGCTACCTGAAGTCCTATGATGAGATGGAGGCACTGTTTGAAGATGTGCCTGAGGCGTTGGAGAATTCTGTCCATATCGCCAACCGCTGCAGTGTAGACCTGCAATTTGGCAATTATCAGCTGCCCGACTTCCAGGCACCGGATGGCATGGATCTGAAGGAGTATATCCGTGAACTCTCCCGGAATGGACTGGATGCCCTTTGGCCGACCATTCTGGCCAATCGCCCGGAAGCTGTGCGCCGGGAGTATGATGATAGGCTCGTTTTTGAGCTCGATGTTATTGAACAGATGGGGTTCCCCGGCTACTTCCTGATCGTATCGGACTTTATCATGTGGGCCAAAAAGCACGGGATTCCGGTTGGCCCCGGACGAGGATCGGGTGCCGGTTCGCTGGTCGCTTATGTGTTGCGTATTACCAATCTGGACCCGATCAGGTACGGCCTGCTGTTTGAACGATTCCTCAATCCGGAACGTGTCTCCATGCCTGACTTTGATATCGATTTCTGTATGGATCGTCGTGAAGAGGTGATTCGCTACGTCACTGAAACGTATGGCGAAGATAAAGTGGCACAGATTATCACTTTCGGTTCGATGAAGGCCAAGGCGGCGATTCGCGATATGGGTCGGGTGCTGGGTATGGAGCTTGGGCAGGTCAACACCATTGCCAAACTGGTTCCCAACGATCTGAAGATGACCCTTGATAAGGCGCTGGTTGAGGAGCCGCGACTGGCCAAGATGGTCAGGGATGATGATGAGGTGGCACGCCTTTTCGAGCTTGCCCATCGGCTTGAGGGGATGCACCGCAACGCCGGTACACATGCGGCGGGTGTAATCATCAGTCGTGATCCGCTGGTTGAGACTGCACCGCTGTTCAAGGTCTCCGGTGGAGAGGGGCAGGTGGTTCAGTGGGATATGATCAATTCGGAGAAGATGGGGCTGGTGAAGTTCGATTTTCTCGGGCTGAAGACACTCACCGTTATTGATCTGGCCTGTAAGCTGATCAGGAAACAGCAGGGGCATGAATCCTTTGATATTGAGACGATCCCGCTGAATGATCCCGATACATTCAAACTGATGCAGCGTGGACAGACAGGTGCCGTTTTCCAGGTGGAGTCATCCGGCATGCGCGATCTTCTGACACGTCTGAAACCGGA
>Ga0316187_10004802_pt1 | contig 11699 bp, 11 predicted proteins | sample CroRivburrow1_MG_FD_204927 | JGI IMG/M metagenome (GOLD analysis project Ga0316187, IMG submission 204927) | Coastal sediment microbial communities from Maine, United States - Cross River worm burrow 1 | ecosystem: Environmental > Aquatic > Marine > Coastal > Sediment | place: USA: Maine...
GCCCCTAGACCGGGCGGGCGTGCAGATGGTGAGGAGCAGCTTGCACTATCTCCACGTCCATGAATGTGCCGGGAGCAATGTGGCCGGCGACGTGAACCGGTCGATTCCCGCGCGTTCGCGCTGTGACCACGTCGGCGTTCTTCTTCGACGGCCCTTCCACCAGGACTTCTTCGATTCGCCCCACCTGTTCCCGATTCCTGTCGAACGTGATCTCGTTCTGCATTACGACGAGGCGATCAAAACGCTCCTGGATAACCTCCCGGGGCTGGTGGCCATCCATATCGGCCGCCGGCGTGCCGGCCCGGGGCGAGAACTGAAACGTGAAGGCACTGTCGAAGCGAGCCGCGGCGACGACATCCAGCGTGTCCTGAAAGTCCCTCTCCGTCTCGCCCGGGAAGCCGACGATGATGTCTGTCGACACGGCCACGTCGGGAATGGTGTCCCGAGCCATTGCGAGCTTCTCGAGGAAGCGCTCTCCGCTGTAGCCGCGGTGCATCGCCGCCAGCACCGCGGGGCTGCCGCTCTGCAGTGGCAGGTGGAGCTGCTCGCAGACCGTTGCGGTCTCGGCCATGGCCAGCGCGACATCCTCGCTGAAATCCTTCGGGTGGGGGCTCGTGAAGCGGATCCGACGGATGCCCGCGACCTCGCCGACGCGGCGCAGCAGATCGGCAAACACCGGGCTGCGACCGTTCAGGTCGAGATCCCTGCCGTACGAGTTTACGTTCTGGCCGAGCAAGGTCACCTCGACAACACCGTCACGCGCCAGCTGGTTGACCTCACTGATGACGTCACCGGGCCGTCGGCTGATCTCGCGCCCCCGCACCATCGGCACGATGCAGAATGTGCAGGAGTTGTTGCAGCCGATCGTGATCGTCACCCACGCCGAATGCTCCGAGTCCCGGTTGGCGGGCAGCATCGACGGCATATCCTCTACAGATGTGGTCTCATCCCACACCTCGGCGATCGGGCCCCACTCCTCGGCATGGTCGAGCAGGTCGAGGACCCGATGGGTGTTATGGGTGCCGAACACGACATCAACCCAGGCCGCCCTGGCGAGCACAATGTCGCGATCCCGCTGGGCCATACATCCACCGACGAGGATCTTCATCCCGGGGCGGCGCTGCTTGACCGCCTTGAGCGAACCGAGGTAGCCGTAGAGCTTGTTGTCAGCGTTCTCGCGGATCGTGCACGTGTTCAGCACGACGACGTCTGCAGTTTCGGCCGTCGGAGCAGCCACCATCCCGTCCGATTCGAGCAAGCCGCTGATCCGCTCAGAGTCGTGATCGTTCATCTGGCAGCCGTAAGTGCGCACGAAATAGCTCCGCCCCATCCGGGCGGGCTCCCGCGGCGACTTGAGCGCCGGCATACCAAGAAGAACAGAGTCGGTCACGCCCGGAAGGGTAACGGAGCGACCGGCACTCGCGAACGGGCGTTCCACCCATTCGCCGCGATGGACCTGAGAGGGAGGACGCGGGCCGCCGGCCGCTTCAGCTGAACTCGCTCGAATCCCGATTCGAGCGAAACTTCTACCTGGCGTAGTCGCGCGCCCGGTACTCGCGAATCACGGTCACTTCGATCTGACCGGGGTACTGCAGGTCGTTCTCGAGACGGCGGGCGATGTTGCGGGCCAGGTCGGCCGATGCCAGGTCGTCGATGGTTCCCGGATCGACGACAACGCGGATCTCACGTCCGGCTTGCATGGCGAACACCCGCTCGACCCCATCGAAGGAAGCGGCGATCTTTTCGAGCTGTTCGAGACGCCTCACATAACTCTCCAAAGCCTCGCGCCGTGCCCCGGGGCGGGCCGCAGAGACGGCGTCGGCCGCCTGGACCAGGATGGCGGTCAGCGTTCGCGGTTCGACCTCGTTGTGGTGCGCCTCGATCGCGTGAACAATGCCGGCGTCCTCGCCGAACCGGCGAGCGATCTCGGCACCGATCAACGCATGACTCCCGCCGACTTCGTGCGTCACAGCTTTGCCGATGTCGTGGAGGAAGGCTGCCCGCTTGGCCTCGTCCGGATCGATTCCGAGTTCGGAGGCGAGCATCGAAGCAATCTGGGCCGATTCCACAAGATGGTCGAGTACGTTCTGGCCGTACGACGTCCGGTACTTGAGGCGCCCGAGCAGAGTCACCAGCTCAGGGTGGAGCCGGCTGAGCCCGACTTCGAGAAGCGCCCACTCCCCGGCGTCACGAACGCTCTGCTCAACCTGGTCACGTGCCTTGTTGTAGTTCTCTTCAATAGACGCCGGATGGATGCGGCCGTCTTCGATCAATCGTTCCAGTGTGATCCGGGCCACCTCGCGTCGCACCGGGTCGAATGTTGAGACAGAAACTGCCTCGGGGGTGTCGTCGACGATGAGATTGACACCGGTGACCGCCTCGAATGTGCGGATGTTGCGGCCATCGCGGCCGATGATCCGGCCTTTCATGTCGTCTGATGGCAGCGTCACGACCGAAACGGTCGTGGCGGACACCACCTCGGCCGATAGCCGCTGCACGGCGGTGGCGAGCACCCACCGGGCACGCCGTTCGGCTTCCTCACGGGCCTTCATCTCGAGGTCGCGCATGAGAACCATCGCCTCACGGCGTCCTTCGTCCTCGACTTTCTGCAGGAGCTCGGCCTTGGCGGCCTGAGCGTCGAACCCGGCAAGTCGTTCCAGATTGGACCTGGCTTCCTCGCGCATCGATTCGGCATCACGTAGGGTCCCGACGACTTCCTCTTCTTTGGAAAGGATCCGCTCCTCTCGCTGGGCCAGGTTGGCGGCCCGCTGTTCGAGGGTCGACTCGCGTTGCTCGAGGCGATCCTCGAGGGAACCAACCTCGAGGCGCCGATGCTCTAGCGACTCAACTTCACGTTCCCGATAGCTCTCCGCGAGCGCCCGGGCTTCCTCCTCGGCTCGCGACAGCGTGCGCTGGGCTTCGATGCGGGCGTCGCTGAGGAGCTTTTCGGCAGCCTGCGTGGCCTCGTGGGTGCGTCGCCTATGTACCTCGCGGCCCGAGAAGAATGCAATCAAACCAACGGAAACTGCGATCAGTGCGGTGATGAGCCATTGGTTCTCCATCTTCTCCCCGTTTCCAGTACCAAAACGCAGCATGCCGAGCCCAACGGCTCGGCACACACGAGTCACATCAACAACAAATAACGGAATTCAGCGCCCTATGGCGTCTGCACCTCCGCAATAATTCGTGGCAAACATTCGACCTCTGTCTCGGTTCTTGTCAGTTTTGTGTTTCAAGTGTGTGGTCTACTGATCGTAACCCACAATCTGCATTCACGGAGACGGTTTTCGCGACTTTTTCGCAGTTTGACCGGATTTATTCGTCGTCGATCGGCTCCAACCCGCTCGAAGGCGCATCACCGGCGATATCGGCGTTGGCATCGGCGTTGGCATCGGCGGCCGCGGCTTCTTCTTCCTCGTCAACGATCAAGCCGACGGCGCGCAGGACCCGGTCCTGCAGCTGCATCGAGATCTCCGGGTTTTCCCGCAGGAACTGCTTGGCTTTCTCCCGGCCCTGTCCAAGCTGGTCGCCCTCGTAGGTGAACCATGCGCCCGCCTTGCGAACGATGCCGTGTTCCACTGCAACGTCGAGCAGGCTGCCCTCACGGGAGATGCCCTCACCAAACATGATGTCGAATTCAGCCAGACGGAACGGTGGAGCCACCTTGTTCTTGACGATCTTGGCTCGCACCCGGTTGCCGACGTTATCCGTGCCCTGTTTGATCGCTTCGATACGACGCACGTCGACACGGACGCTCGAGTAGAACTTGAGTGCCCGACCGCCCGGCGTCGTCTCAGGTGAGCCGAACATCACGCCTATCTTCTCGCGCAGCTGATTGATGAAGATCGCCGTGGTGTCGGAGCGGTTGATCGTGCCCGCCAGCTTGCGCAGCGCCTGTGACATGAGACGCGCCTGGAGACCGACGTGGGTGTCACCCATGTCCCCCTCCAACTCGGCCCGTGGGACCAGGGCGGCGACCGAGTCGATCACAACCACATCGAGTGCTCCGGAGCGAATCAGCATGTCGGTGATCTCGAGAGCCTGCTCTCCGGTGTCGGGCTGCGAGATCAGCAGCTCATCGACGTCGACCCCCAGCGCCTTGGCATAGATCGGATCGAGGGCGTGCTCGGCATCGATGAATGCCGCAATGCCGCCGTTGCGCTGCGCCTCGGCAACCACGTGCAACGCCAGAGTTGTCTTTCCGGAGGACTCCGGGCCGTAGATCTCAACGATCCGGCCTCGCGGCAGGCCCCCTATCCCGAGAGCCAAGTCGAGAGACAGCGCGCCGGTGGGGATGGCCGCCACGTTGCGGACGGTCGAGTCGCTCAGCTTCATGATGGCGCCGGTGCCGAACTGCCGCTCGATCTGGGACATCGCCATCTCGAGGGTCTTGTCCCGGTCCTTGTTCTCATCTTTGGCCATCAGGTTCCCTTCCCGGTCTTCAAGTTGTCATTCACCAATGGCTGGAAAGCTACCGGCCGGGTGTGACAAAACTACAGCAATGTGAGTAAACACGAGTCTAGGCGAACGTATGTTCGACGGCAACCATCTCGCTCAGCTGTGTAAGGCGCGCCACACCCCGACCGCGGCCAGGACCACGGTCACTGCGATCTTGGTGACGTCGGGAAGCGCGGTCACTTCCGTGCCCTCGGGCGAGAGCCGGATGATCGCCACGGGGCGGCCCTGAGAAACGCCCCCGCCACCGGCTCCCCCGCCACCGTTATCTTGATCGTCGCTGCCGCCGCCGAAGCCGAACCCGCCCGCACGTTCCCACGCCGCGGCGGTGATCACCACATCATCACCCACCTGGTGAGGCTCGGAGAAGACCGTGGACGGCGCCGCGTCGCCGAAGAACCGCGCCATGAGCCCTCCGGCACTGTTGCCCGCCCTGGTGATGTTGTCCTGCGTCATCTGCGAATCACTCCCACGATCATGGCCAGCGTCACCGCTAGCAGCCCGGCCAACTTGGTAATCATCACAACGTCGGTGAGCGTCGTGATCGCTCCGGCTCGCTCAACTGCGACTGGTCGGTGATAGCTGAACCCGACGCCGGCCACTCGGTAGCCCACTCTTAGCGAAAGCCGCTCCGCGACGACCGCACACGGATTGCCCGCGCCGTCCAAGAACTCGTGGCGCGATCTCCTGCGGTCGAACTGCAGCATCCGCCCACCCTATATGAGGCCGGGGAGCTTCCGCTACAAATCGACGCGATCGAGCTCACGATAGACGGTCGTTGCAGAACCCGTGATCGACTCGTACAGCACCACTGAGTCGACGTGGAGACGCCCGGGGAAGGGTGGGAACTCATCGACGAGTGCGGTGAGGTTCTGCGCCGGCCGTACCCGGGCAAGGCTGAGATGCGGGTGGAACGGACGCTCTTCGGGGTCGTAACCGGCCGCAACCGCAGCCCGCTCACAAGACACCGCCAGGTCTACGAGGTCGTCACCTCCGGCGGTGACGGCCAGCCAGACGACGGTCGCCTTTTTCGGATAGGGAAAGGTGCCGAGCCCGCCGAATCCGATCAGGAACGGATTGTGGGCCAGGCCCTGGTCCAGTTCCGCCAGCACCTTCTCCTGCTGCAGCAGAGTCGACCGTCCGAGAAACCGCAGGGTGATGTGCCAATTCTCAGGAGGCACCCGCCGTCCCGGAATCTCCGGCATGTGCTCGCGGCTGGTGAAGGCCGCCAGCGCATGACGAGAGTCGGCGTCGAGGGCCACTGCCAAGAACAGGCGCCGCCCGTTGCTCACGATTCCTCCTCCTGGAGCGCCAGGCGCAGGTGATGAAGCGCCGCCGTTGCCGTGTACGTGCGTACCCTCTCTCGATCGCCAGGCAAACGTAACGTCCGTGCCACCGCGCCGAAAGGCGTGCGGACGGCGAACACCATCGTGCCGACGGGCTTGTCCTGTGGGTCCGGGCCGGCACTGCCGGTCACCGAGACAGCCACATCGACTCCGAGCACCCGGGCGGCACCCTCCACCATCTCGAGCGCCACCGGCTCGCTCACCACGCCGTGCTCGGCGATCGTCGCCGGGTCGACACCAAGGATGCCGATCTTGATGTCCTCCTGGTAGGCCACCACTGATCCACGGAAGGTATCGCTGCAGCCGGGCACCGCAGTCAGGCGGGCTGCGATCATCCCGCCGGTCGCCGACTCCGCCGTACCGACCGACCAACCGCGGGCTCGCAGCAGCGAGTAGATGACCTCCTCGATCGTGACGTCGTCGGCGCCGAACACTCGCTCTCCTAGCCGGGCACGCACCTCCGCCTCCACCGGACCGATCAGGTCGGCGGCGGCCTCCGGCGTCGCGGCGCGTGCCGTCAAGCGCACCTTGATCTCACCTGCCGACGACAGGAAGGCGACGGTGGGGTTGTGCGATGACTCAAAGAGATCATCGAGTATCTCTCCGACCTTCGCTTCGGATTCGCCCCAGGTTCGGATCAATCGTGACACCATCACGGCGTCGTCGCCGCCGGCAAGGCCTTGCAGGGCCGGCACCACGTGCTCATCGATCATGGGAAACAACTCGGCGGGCACCCCGGGAACCGCGAACACGACCGTGTCGCCCATATCGAGGCGCAGTCCCGGAGCGGTGCCTTTGGGGTTCGGCAGCGAGATGGATCCGGCCGGCTGGTCGGCTTGCTGCAGGTTCGACTCAGGCATCTCGCGGCCCCGCCGCTCCCAGTATTCGCGAAGGCGTACCGCGTAATCCTCGTCGCGGACCAGGTCTACGCCCGCGGCGGCCGCCATTGCCTCCCGGGTGAGATCGTCACGCGTCGGCCCCAGGCCACCGCTGAGGATCACCGCATCCGAACGCGCCGCCGCTTCACGGATCGCCGCCACAACCCGATCGAGATTGTCGCCGACCACGCTCTGGCGGAAATGATCGAGCCCGGCATCCGCCAGGCGGGAACCAACCCAACTGGCGTTGGTGTTGACGATCTGCCCCAGCAACAGCTCGGTGCCGACCGCAATAAATTCGACGGTGAAGCTCACAGCGAGAGACTAGGAGAACTCGCCGGGTCGCCGGGCTAGGAGTGGCCAACCCCGGCTCGTCGCGCCGCCCAATCACCCAGTAGATCCAGATAGCCGGGCACAAAAGCCTCGGAGGATCCGTACCGGATTCTGTGATCACCAGCTGCGAACACGACGACGGTGGCATCAGCGTTGCCCGCCTCTTCGAGGGCGCGGCCTGTCTCTTCGGCGCTCCGCCACGCCGGCACCAGCACATCGCGGCCGCCAAAGATCGCCAAGAAGGAGCACCGGATTCGGGACAGCGCCTCCGCGGGCTCATAGCTTTCCTCGATCAACTCGCATCCGAAGCGCCAGTCCGCGGCGTCTTCGACGTCGGCGTAGCCATACCAGGGTTCCAGGCGCGCCTCTCGAACGAACTCGTCCTCAACGGTCGCGAAGTCGGTGCCGCGCCGCGCCTCCTCGTGGAGCCTGGTCATGAACGCCAGCGCTTCTTCGATCTCGCTCTCCGAATGGCCCTCAGAGCGCATCTTGTGTTCACAACCGTAGAGGTCCTGCTCGATAACGTTGATCGAAGGCCCGGAATTCGCAATCGCAAACGTCAGATCAGACAGGCGGCTGGCAAGCATCTGAACCATCCAACCGCCCTGACTTTGGCCCCAGATGCCGATCCTCTCGGAATCGATGGCGGAATTCGCTCGCAACACCTCCAGAGCAGCAAGGGCTTGGCCGACGCGGCCTTCAAGCCCATACTCCCTCCAGTCACCGGTTGACCCACCGCAACCGGGCTTGTCGAAGGCGAAGGTAGCGATCTGTCTTGTCAGGAAGGCATCGCGGATGGGCGGGAAGTAGCCGCCACAGTCGCGGTCGGCTGGGCCCGACCCCTGCATCATCAACACCACCGGCCGGGGCCCGTCGGTCGGTGGGAAGTGCAGGGTGCCAACCAGGGTCAGGTCTTCCCACATGAAGGTCAGGTCCTGTTGGGTTGGTTCAGCCATTGTCATCACGCTCCGCCGCCCATTGTGCCGGCGTCATGTCCGGTCCGATGCCGTCCCCCCGGCTGGGAGCAATCCGGTCATCGTCATTTTGGCTGCTGAGCTGGATTCGTTTGCAGAGTGAACACGTCGGGCCGGGAGTAGTGGCCGACCGGGTCGAAGTCGAGTCTCGCCTCGCTGATTGCGCGGAGGTCCACCGTCGCCGTCACGATGCCCTCCTGCCCGTAGGAGGGCCCGGCGAGCACTTCACCGAGAGGCCCGATGATGCACGATCCCCCGCGCGTCGTGAACTCGGCGGCCGGATCATTCCGCGCCGGATAGTCGGCCGGGTAGTCATCCGCTGTCGTGTACTGGTTGCAGGAGACGACGAAGCAGCGGCCCTCGAGGGCGACATGGCGCATTGTGGCGATCCACTCGTCGCGCGCATCGGCGGTGGGGGCTGCGTAGATCTCGGTGCCCTGGCTGTACAGCCAGGTTCGGTAGAGCGGCATGTAGCTCTCCCAGCAGATGGCGGCGCCGATCCGCCCTACCGGCGTCTCGATGACGGGCATCGTCGTCCCGTCACCCTGGCCCCACATGATGCGTTCGGCAGCCGTCGGCATGAGTTTCCGGTGTTTGGCGATCCGGCTGTGCACCGGATCAACCGTGAGGGCAGTGCAATAGAGGGTGCCGCCGCTGCGTTCGATGACACCGACGACGAGAGTCGCTGACGTCTCGGCCGCGAGTTCGACGAGGCTCTCTGCGACCGGTCCCGGGAGATCAACCGAGCTCTCCCAGCACCGGGCAAACCAGTCGCGGCCCTCGGTGGTTCGGGAGCCGACGGTGGCACCAAAGGTGAGGCCTCGCGGGTATCCGGACAGGAAGGCTTCAGGAAACACGATGAGGTCGGCGCCGTCGCCGGCTGCCTGCCGGGTGCGCGCATGAAGCTTCTCGAGACTGGCATCGAGGTCGAAGGCGACCGAGGCCGCTTGCACGGCTGCGATATTCACAGGCCGGCCCGTTTTGACTGCTTCAGAGATCATCGGTTATTCCAGGTTGTCGGAGTCGATCCAGCGTACCCGGCGTCGGCGACCGGAGTGCCGCGGACGGCTGCGTCAGCCCTCGCCGTCTCGGTCGGCCGCCCAGCTCGCCAACGTCATGTCCGGACCAACCGCAGTTCCCGCCACTGACACCACCGTCGCCAGCACGGAGACGGCAACTGCACCGAGCACGATAAGCATCACGAGAAGCTGCAGAACGACCGCGTCGAGCGGATCCACCCCGGCGAGCAGCAGGCCCGTCATGGCGCCCGGCAGGGCGATCAAGCCAACAACCCTGGTGCGCTCGATGTGGGGCACCAGAGCGAGACGCGCCGATTGTGGCGCGATGTAGCGGACGACCTGGGGCCGCTGCATGCCGAGGGCGAGTAGCGCTTCCACCTCTCCGGGCCGGTTGCGTACCAGAGAAACGGTCTGGGCAACTCCGCCAACGGCCGAGGGCATGGCGTTGCCCAGGGTGATCCCAACAATCACAACAAGCCGCACCGGTTCGAGTTCGAGTACACCAAAACCGAAGATGACAACGACGCTGAGCACGGCGGAACCGGCAACCGCCGTGATCGCCGGCCAAGTGATACCGGGCACCCGTGGGGCTCGGCGCAGAATCACAGCGACCGAAATCGTTGCCATGGCCGTCACCCACAGCCACGCCCACAGCTCGGCGAGCGACGATTGGAAGATCAGCCGGAACAGCAACCCGACTGCGATGAGTTGAACCGTCGCCCGGATCGCCGCCCAGACAATCGACCGCTCCACTCCGACACGCAGACGCAGCGAGATCGCCACGGCGATTGCCACGAGCACCAGCGATGCCAGGATGACCGGGACCACCGACAGTCCGAATGTCCCGTCGGGATTCACCCACTCAGCCGATCACTTCGGCGATGAGATCCGTCCCGTAGCCGCCGGTGATCTTGCCGGTGACCCACTCCCCCGGCTCGCCGCGGTCGAGCAGCACGACTCCATCGATTTCCGGCGCCTGGCGATAGGATCGACCTACAGGCTGATCATCTTCGACCTGATCGACGAGGAGCTCGAATTCTCGCCCGACCTGCGCCAGGTTTCGTGATGTGGTGATGTCGTCCTGGATCGCCTGCACGTAGCGCAGCCGCTCGGCAACCACATCCCCGTCTAGCTGGTCGTCGAAGTCAGCTGCCGGGGTGCCCTCCTCCGCCGAAAACGGGAAGAATCCGGCCCAATCGAGTTGGGCGGCCGCCAGGAACTCGGCCAACTCCTCGACGTGCTCCTCGGTCTCTCCCGGAAAGCCGATGATGAAGCTCGACCGGGTTGCGGCCTGCGGCGCCGCCAGCCGAATCGATTCGATGAGATCCAGGTGTTTCTCACCGCTGCCGGGCCGCTTCATTGCTCGCAGCAACGGGGCTGAGGAGTGTTGTAGCGACAGATCGAAGTAGTCGGCGATCACCGGATTGGTCACCATCTCCTCGATGAGGGCCGGGCGGATCTCACGGGGATAGAGGTAGTACAGCCGCAGCCGCCGCAACCCCTCGACGTCGGAAACAAATCGCAGCAGATCGACAATGCCGTCGCCACCCGGAGCGTCGATGTCGCGGCCGTAGGCCGCGAGGTCTTGGGCCACGAGCACGATTTCGCCCACACCGGCGGCCGTCAGCTCGGCGATCTCGGTGCGAATATTGACCGGCGACCGCGACTCCTGCTTGCCGCGAAAAAGCGGGATCGCACAGAAGGTACATCCCTTGTCGCAGCCCTCGGCGATCTTGACGTACGCATAAGGAGTACTCGGCGTCGGCCGGGCCGTGCGCCGCAGTATGTCCATGTTGGTCGTCGGCGCCGACGTAATCCGGATCGGTTGCCAATCGGTGATGTGATCCAGCCGCCCAACCAGCTCCGGATAGCGGTCCAATCCGACAACGGCGTCGGCCTCGGGCAGCGCCTCGACCAACTCGGTCTCATAGCGCTGCGCCATACAACCCATCACCACGAGTTTGGCTTCGGACCGCTTGGCCTCGGCCATCTCCAGGATCACGCCGATCGACTCCTGTCGGGCGGCTTCGATGAAGGCGCACGTGTTGACCATGACGACATCGGCTTCCTCGGCTGAATTCGCATGGCGATATCCGGCCTCGTCGATCATCGACGTGACCTTGTCGGAGTCGACCTGGTTCTTGGAGCAGCCGAGAGTCTCGAGCCAAACGGTGGGGCCGGGCGTCATCGGGCGAGTCTACGGGTGGTCCGCATGCCCCGGGCCGCGCCATAGGCGGGGCCGCCCGCCGGCGTGCCCGGCGAGCGGCCCCTGTCGCTACTGCTTCTTGGCCCTCGAGCTAGACGTTGGCAGGCTCCTTTGGATCCGCGGGCGTGAGCTGACTGGCCGCGACGTGGTCGTCCTCACGACGACCGGCCAACAACGCCACGCCGAAGGCCGCCAAGGTCACCAGGCCCCCGCCGAAGAGCGTCCAGATGATCGGGGAGAAGGCGACCGGCTTGATGGTTTCGTAGTTGTCCAGGTTGGCATCGAACGCTTCCACCAAACCGCCGAAACGGCCTAGAGCTTCGGGCAGGGTCTGCAATGCCTGCGCGGTTGCCGGGAAGTTCTCTCCGAGGAACCCGTTGAGTTGGTCCTCGCTCATTCCGAGTTGCTGTCCAAGCGCCGGGAGCATCTCGGTCTGCATCTGAGTTCCCATGGCGCCCACTGTTGCCAGAGCACCCTGGGCTCCCGCC
>Ga0316187_10004803_pt1 | contig 11697 bp, 10 predicted proteins | sample CroRivburrow1_MG_FD_204927 | JGI IMG/M metagenome (GOLD analysis project Ga0316187, IMG submission 204927) | Coastal sediment microbial communities from Maine, United States - Cross River worm burrow 1 | ecosystem: Environmental > Aquatic > Marine > Coastal > Sediment | place: USA: Maine...
GGTGTTCTGAGCAGATCAGGGTCAGCCACTCATGCTGAACCGGATTGGTATCCTGATACTCATCAACCAACACATGATCAAAACGGCTGCGTATCGCAGTTGCGATATCTGTATGCTCACGAAGAAGCACAACACAGTTGAGAATCAGGTCGGAGAAGTCCATCCGCTCCAGTCGTTTCAGTTCGCTCTGGTAGGTGGCATACAGCTCACGCAGATCAATGTTATTCCAGCGCTGTTCCGGTGCCTGCTCAGGCAACACTCCTGCGTGCTTGCAGTGTTCGATCCAATTGAGCAGATAGCTAGGATGTAGTTTCTCGGAATCAATATTCCGACCCTTCAGAACTCTTTTAACCAGCGTCTTCTGATCATCTGCATCGAGCACCTGAAATGAACGTGGATAACCCAGTGCATCAGCATAACGGCGTAGAATGCGGAGCGAAATAGAGTGAAACGTTCCAGAAACCACACCGCCGCCATCATCGCCAATCAGACCGGAAAGCCGCTCTTTGAGTTCGCCCGCTGCCTTATTGGTAAAGGTGACCGTCAGAATCCGGTGCGGTGCATAACCGCGCTCGGCAATCAGGTGGCCAATGCGATGCACGATGGTTCGGGTCTTACCGGAACCGGCGCCTGCCAGAATCAGTTGCGGCCCATCACCCGCCTCCACCGCATTTTTTTGTGCTTCATTCAAATCAAACATGCGTGTGATCCGAAGCCTCACCATGTTTAACAATCAGTTTGTGATAAGTTGAGAATACGGCGTTACGGGAGAGTATTCCCAATACCCTGCGCGGTTCATCAGCAGCGACAATCGGCATCTGCTCAAACTCCTCGCGATCAAAAATATTCACCGCATCCAGAAGGCTGCCCTTATCGGAGACCGTTCGCACATTTTTATTGACCACTTCCGAAGCAATAACCACCTGATCCAACGTCGGATCAAGCAGCCACTCCTTAAGGTCTTCAAATGTTACAAGCCCAACCATCAGGCCATCATCATCTGTAACCTGAACACACCCTTTACCAGATGAGATATAGACACGCTTCAACTCTTCCAGCCGTGCATGTTCTGAAACGGCTGGAATTGATCGCCATGGTATTCGCTTGATAGGAACCGCTCGCATCCATGATCGCTCTAGCCCCCACCCGGTTTCGATACCCTTGGCTTCCAGTGATTCAGTAATCACTGATTCAGGGCCAAATGCCCGTTTCACCAGAGCGGCCACAACACATGCTGCCATCAGCGGCACCATGATATGATAATCACCGGAGAGTTCGAAAACCATCAGAATCGTACTCATCGGTGCCTGAACAGTTGCGGCCAGAAGAGCACCACAACCAACCAGTGCATAGGCGCCAAAGGTCTCCGAATATTCCGGAAAAATGCCGTGTGCAATATAGCCAAACAGTGCGCCGGCCGTAGCGCCAATAAAGAGTGACGGGCCGATCATGCCGCCACCAAACCCTCCAGCTGAACAGATAAGGCTGGTTCCCACCTTGGCTACAAGAAGAATGCCCAGAAAGATAATCAGCGGAATCTCCCAGCCCAGGCTATCGCTTAGAATTTGCTCCAGAAGAATGGCGTTCACAGTGCCATAACCAATCGACATAATCTCCGGCAACAGCAGAGCAACGCAGCCCAGAATAAACCCAGCCACAGCTGGTCTCACCACACTGTTTTTCACCCGCTGCTCAAACTGCGCCCGCACCTTTGGCAACAGCTTCACAATAAATGCGGCAATCAGTCCACAGAAAATGCCCAGGCCGATATAGGCCGGAATCTCCCAACTGGATACAAGCTCAAATTTTGGAATAGCAAAAACCGGATAGTTGCCCAGCTCCGCCCTGGTAATCACCGTGGCAATCACAGAAGAGAGTACAATCGGTGTAAATGTCGCCACAGCATAATCGGCCAGAATCACTTCAAGAGCAAAAAGAACTCCGGCAATCGGTGCATTAAACGAGGCGGCAATGCCGGCTGCAACACCGCAACCCAACAATGTACGCATCTGCTTTTCACTCAAGCTCAGTTTCTGCCCCAGAAGTGATGCAAGCGCAGCGCCTAATGCAACAGTTGGTGCTTCACGACCCATACTGGCGCCACTTCCCACAGCGATAATATTCCCGGCGAACTCGCCAAGGGTCTTTTTACCACTGATCCGACCACCGCGCTCGGAGAGCGCCTCAAGCACACCCGGAATCACCCTGTGTTGCCCCTGAGGAATCAGATTGGTATTGATCCAGCCCACCAGCAAACCACCAGTGACCGGCGCAACGATATAGAGATACCAGGGAATGGCATCGAGCGCCTGAGACCATGTGCGCTCACCTGTCCAGAGCTGACTTACACCTTCAATGCCAAGACGAACAAAAAGCGCGCCGTAACCGGCCAGCACGCCTACGATCAGAGATAGCATGCCCAGATAGAGTGCATCCTGACTGCGTAGCCAGAGGACGCCCTCATACAACCGGGCCTTTAACAGCAGTTTCTTCATGCTTTTTTCAACGCTTCATTCATAGGGCAACATCCTGCTATCTCTCCCCCTATCGTAGCAACATCTGATATAAGATGTGCTAAGCATCGGTTATGCTTCGGCCATGTTTGCAATTCTACTCGGTATGGCCGCGATTATTGTTGCCGGTCTGTTCTGGCGAATTTTTTTAGGCCCTGAAAAAGCAGAGACCATTCGTGGTCATCTGGTTCGTGCTGTTTACGATATTTTCCTTCCTGCACTTGTTCTGCATGTGATGTGGCAGACTGAGGTGAGCCTTAACTCCATCCGCCTGCCGCTGGTCTCTGCGCTAGCCATACTTCTCTCTCTACTGGCTGCATCTCTGATCTATGCTGGTGGCAAATGGCTGCCCGGCAGTGCAAACCAGAAACGGAAAGCTGCCGGTGCTCTACTACTGGCTTCCAGTTTTGGTAACTTCACCTATCTTGGCCTGCCGGTATTGACCCAGACCTTTGGCCCATGGGCGCAATCAGTTGCCATCTATTTTGATCTCTTTGCCAGCACGCCGCTGCTGTTTACCGTTGGAATTCTGGTAGCCAGCCACTTCAGTCATACCACCAAAGCCTCTCATATCGGTATTGAACTACTTCGAGTGCCTGCTCTATGGGCGGCCATTGCAGGGGTGCTTGCCAGCGCCTTTTATATTCCGATGCCGACATGGCTGGATGAGACGCTCGGTGTGCTGGGTGCAGCTGTTGTACCGTTGATGCTTCTATCCATCGGCATGGCACTTCGCTGGCAATCCGGCTGGGCTCAACGAATCCCGATTCTCATACCTATGGTCGTGATCCAGCTTATTTTCATGCCACTGGTGGTCTGGGCTGCCTGTATTGGTGTAGGCATGCCAAGCAATCTTCTCGCTCCAGCCATCATTGAAGGTGCAATGCCAACCATGGTGCTAGGTCTGGTGATCTGTGATCGCTTCAAACTCGACACCAGCCTCTATGCCGAAGCAGTCACAGTAACAACCGCGCTATCACTAATAACTCTCCCGCTCTGGCTGAAGGTTGTCTCTTAGATACGGCTTTGGACTCCTGCCCTTCGCCTTCAATCGTTCCGCAAAAACGTCGTTTTGCTTCGCTTACGACTCACGATGTTTGCCGCCACCCATCCATGGGTGGAATAGATGCTTCTTTATGGATTTCCCCCCCGTTCAGCTGACTGCCGAAGCAAATATGAAAAATGGGATGAAGCAGCTACGTCGCGCCCACTTTTCATGTGAAGCCTGAGGAAACCCGTTAGGGCAGGTAGATGCCGGGTGCCCTTTCTTTGGTTCGTTTCTTTGGGCATGCAAAGAAATGAATAAGTAGGAAAAAGATTATAGGAATGCCCAAGCAAGAAAAGCGTATCGGGCAAGTTTGCCGATGGTTACCAGTATCAAAAATATCATCACGTTGCTACGAAGCAGGCCAGCGACCAGACAGAGTGGATCGCCCACAATCGGTAGCCATGCAAGCAGTAGTGATGGCGTGCCATATTTCTCAAACCACAGCTCAGCACGAGCCACTTTAGCTTCGTCCATCCGCAGCCACTTTTTATGAACCGCTTCATTTCCCAGTCTACCCATGCCGTAACTGATCAGGCTACCCAGCACATTACCCACTGTTGCAACAGCAACCAACAGCAGCGGATTGCCCCCTTCACTTAACTGATAAAGAAGCAGTGCTTCTGATCCGCCGGGGAAAAGTGTGGAGGAGATCAGTGCAGAAAAAAATAAAGCCCATTCCATCTGCTATACTCTTGCTTAATGCCACCTTCCATGCACGCGCAAACAGAGACATTCCGCTATGAGTCTCCACTTGGTTCCATTGCTCTGGAGCTGCAGGGTGATATCTGTCATCGCATTCTTTTAAGGGAGAGCAAAGCAGCTGAGTGTTCACCCGATCATCCGATTGCGCTTTGGCTTAGAGCTTACTTCAGAGGCAAGAGCCTGCCGCTTCCGAAAGTTGCGTCTCCAAACACCCCGTTTCAAAAAAAGCTCCGAGTCGCTCTGCTTAATATTCCAGCAGGAAAACCCATCACCTATGGAGAATTGGCCCGGTTGTTAGACAGCGCTCCCCAGGCAGTCGGTCAGGCGCTCGGCGCAAACCCGTTACCTATTCTGATCCCATGCCACCGGGTAGTGGCAGCCAACAGTCTTGGTGGTTTTGCCTATGGTGAAGCGTGGAAGCAGAAGCTACTGGCTTGGGAGACATCGATATAGGCATGCATCTTGCTGTAATTATCTGATTTCATGACCTGATGATTAACCATGCAGCTTTTATGCCTTCTCCTTTTCCTGTATGGTTTTCTTTAGGAAGCAACATCAAGGTAGGATACCATGCAGAACCCTTTCTTCTCTCGACTCACCACCATAATCCTCTCAATCGGACTACTGGCAGGTTGCAGTAGCGAGCCACCTGAGCCTTCAACCGCTCTAACTAAACCCGAAGTGAAAATCGGTCGGCTAATCTGTGGTGGGCATCTCTCACTCGCCGTGGTTGAAAACAAATTCCAGGATGATCTCAGCAGCTTCAGCCTGAAAACCATACAGAATCACAACTGGAACGATGTGGTGAACGATATGAAGACTGGAAAAATGGCCGGCACCTTTATTCTCTCACCATTGGCGATGAAGATGATTCGCGATGGCGTTCCCGCCAAGATCGTCATGATGGCCGATCGCAACGGCAATGGTTTTGTACTTTCAACTAAATACAAGGGCATTGCTGAAGTAAAAGGTAAAAACACAGTGATGGCTGTGCCACACATCTTTTCTCAACATCATGTGCTTCTCTATCTGGCTCTAAAACAGCACGGCGTTCCCTACAGTGATGTGAAGGTGGTTGGCATGCCGCCACGAGATATGATCAACTCGCTACAGCGCGGTGAAATTGACGGTTTTGTTGTGGGTGAACCGGAAGGCAACAAGTCGATCTCCCTTGGTATCGGTTGGATGGCCGCCATCTCACCCGATATATGGGAGGATCACTTGGATCATGTCTTTCTCGCATCCAATGCCTTTATCGAACAGCATCCCGATCAGGTACAGGAGTTAATTTCAGCCCTGAAAAAAGGCGGGCAGTTTATTGAAGCCAATCCGCATGAAGCTGCTGTGATGGGCGAGGATTACACTGGATCCAATGCTGCAGTGTTTGAGAAGGTGCTGACCGATCCGCCAAACTGGATTGATTACTCTGATATGATTCCGAGCGATGAACGAGTCCGTGCCATGGCTGACGTGATGGTCGAAATGGGGCTGTGGAAAGATATCCCAACCAATCTACAGGACTACACAGATCAACGCTTTATTCTGAAAGCGTCCGGGCAGTAGAAACCAGACAGTGGCATTGCTTCATAAAATTCCTCTACGCACAGCATGGTACGGCCTGATCATTCTGGCCTCTGTGCTACCAGCCATTGCACTATCGCCATGGCTTGGGCAACAGGCACACCAGCTACTACTGGAGAGTGCCATACAGAAAGAGGAGCTGTTTCATACCCAAATGGAAACCCGGCTCGCTTCAGAAACAGAACGCCTTATCTCTGTTATGGTCAATAAATCTGATTCAATGGCACACATCTTATCTAATACGCAAGAACTGCCGTTATTGTCGAGTTTGATAAATAAAATTATCGAACGCGAGTCAACAATTGCAACGGTTACCATCTACGACACTACGGCCAATATTATTCGCAGGTGTCACCATGAAACGCATACTCACGTTAGCATCACTACAGATTCGCCTGCATTTGCTGTGCCGATACATGGACGCACTTTTATCGGTTCACCAGCAAGACTGTCTGATGGTCATTTTGAATTTATCATTTCTGTACCAGTTATTGCGAATAACCAATCCGTAGGCGTACTAGTCGCAACGGTTAGCGTTGATCAGTTGTGGGACACAATCAGAGCACGACTACCTAAGCATGACTCAAAAATTTACCTGCTCGACAGCCGGGGTTCACTGCTTGTTAATCGCTCTAACTCTGATCATCAACAAGGCGATCTACTATCGGACAAAGCCATCGTTCGCACTCTGCTTTCTGGTAATAACTGGAATCGACCAGAGGTATATCAGGGGTTTGAAAAGAACGAAGTGTTCGGCATTGGTTCACTGGTTCCTATTCTGAAATGGGGCATCATCTCCGAGGTCCCGTCCAGCGCCATTATGGGCCCGATCATCGACGCCCTGATTGGGCTAACCCTGATCATCTTTATGCTGCACATTCTTTTTGGCCTGCTTAGCCTGCTTTTCACCAGATTCCTGCTCTCACCGATCTCTGACCTGGCAAAAGCGGTGAAAAGTGCTGCCTCAGGTGACTACACCCGCCATGCTCAGCCATCCCGCTATAGCGAAATTGATGATCTCACCGCCTCCTTCAATACCATGGTCGATGAAATTGATCGTCGTGAAAATTCGCTGCAAAAGTTCTCGAAAGCCATTGAATATGCGGGTGAAGCCATCATCGTCGCCAATCGCCGTGGGCTGATCGAGTATGCCAACCCGGCCTTCTCAAGAATTACCGGTTATCCGCTGGAGGAGGTGATTGGCAAGTCTCCGGTTTCATTCAGTGGTGATAACGAAAACCGAAAACCTTACAAAGAGCTCCTGCGATCCATCTTTCGCGGTGAAATTTGGGAGGGCTCTCTGATCGGCAGGAAAAAGAGCGGTGAGTGTTACCCATCCATGATCTCTGTCGCCCCTATCTATTCGGGTAATAAGATTACCCATTTTGTATCTATTCAACAGGACATGTCTGATCAGCTCATGCTCGAGGAGCAGTTGCGACAGTCGCAAAAAATGGAGGCACTGGGCACGCTTGTGGGCGGTATTGCCCATGATTTTAACAACATGCTGGCAGGCATCACCGGCAATCTATATCTGGCCAAAAGAAAGGCTGCAGACCTGCCTGATGTCGTTGAAAAAATCATAACGGCTGAAATCTTGGGTTACCGGGCTGGCGATATGATCGCACAACTGTTGGCCTTTGCCCGAAAAGGCACGGTTCAGATGATTTCTCTGCCTCTCTCCACCTTTCTCAATGAAGCGGTCAAACTTTCAGCCGCTTCCATTCCGGAAAACATCGCTATCGTCACGGATATAGCCAGTCATACGCCTCTATCCGTCAATGGTGATAGCACACAGATTCAGCAGATGTTGATGAACATGATCAGTAATGCCATCGATGCAGTAGAAAATGAAGAAAAACCGGAAATTCGTATCTCTCTTGAAAAATATGAGGCCAATGACACATTCCGAATGGCCCATCCCCATATGGAGAGTGATCGGTTTGCCATGTTAACGGTACACGATAACGGGCACGGCATCTCTACGGATTTGCTGGAGAATATTTTTGAACCCTTTTTCACCACCAAGCCTGAAGGAAAAGGAAGCGGCTTAGGGCTCTCCATGATCTATGGAGCGATGCAAACGCATGGCGGTATTGTAGATGTTAAGAGCAGCACCAACAGCGGTACCGCTTTCCACCTCTATTTTCCACTCATCAATGCAGATGATGAGGACCGTACATCGGAAGTGATTGCAACAGAGCAGCCTGGTTCAGGTGAAACTATTCTACTGGTAGATGATGAGGAGACGGTATGTGAAGCCGGACGCGAAGTGTTGAAGAGCCTTGGCTACAACGTACTGGTAGCAACCGATGGTGCCGAGGGGCTGGCTCAGTTTAATTCTCACCAGCATGAGATCGCTCTGGTTCTGAGTGATGTGGTTATGCCAAACATGAACGGCATGGAGATGGCAAAAGAGATTCGGGCGATTAACAAAAACGTCCCGTTTATTTTTGTCACCGGTTACGACAAAGAGCTTTTTGCCAAAAAGGCATTGCAACACAATGATGTTCTGTTATCCAAGCCGCTCTCGATTCCCAAGCTAAGCCGGAGCATCCAGAGCCTGTTAAAAGGCAAATAACAGCTTACTTTACCAGAAAGTCACGCTTCTCAAGCTCAATTTCACCATGAACGGTCACAGCAACACGGCTCTCGCCAGACTCCAGCGTAGGCGTTGATGCCTTCACACTTTCGGCCATGGCAAATGCCCGATCGCGCCGCATAGGATAAACGGGCTGGTGATTATCAGTCTGCAGTCTTGCGATACGAAAAGAGGAGGCTTCTAATCCTCTGGCAATTGTCTCAGCTTTGGCTTTAAAACGTTCAACCGCCTGCAGACGAAGTTTCTCCTGAGTTGCCAGTAACAGTTGATGGCTCACCCTGAACTGCAGCCCCTGCAGGTGTGCACCAAGCTGTTCAATCTCTTCCAGCCAGTCTGACACAGCATCCAGTCGGGTTGAGGTAATGCGACCACTCTGAATCATATGCCATCCGGTTCGTTCCCGTTTGTAGCCGGGTCGATTCTCCCAAACCGGATCGACTCTTCGCCCGGTTGTTATAATCTTTGCTCCCCGCTCTTTTTTCATCCGTTTCGATATGGCGGCACTAATGAAATCAACCTGTTTACGAAGTTTATTGGTATCACTCCCTTTCGCCTCGGCTCGAAACTCTACAACAACTTCATTATTGACCAGGTTGGTCTCAGCCTGCGCAGAGAGTGAGACGATGGTTCCCGGCTCGTTCTCTGCTGCAATCACAGGTGAGAGTGAAACAAAAAGTGTAAATATTGATACAAATAGATAAGGCATAGGAGAAGATATAGCTCAACTGTTGCGAACAGACAAGTTTAGCCCGTAGCCTTGCGCCATGACTGACTCCTCACCTTCAACACAACCTGTAACCATTATCGGTGCCGGCCTTGCCGGATCAGAGGCTGCCTGGCAGCTGGCTCGCCAGGGCATTCCTGTGCGCCTGCATGAGATGCGACCTGCTCGAATGACGCCTGCACACAACACAGGAAATTGTGCTGAGCTCGTCTGCTCCAACTCTTTCAGGGCCGATAACCTTGAAAATGCGGTTGGCCTTCTGCATGAAGAGATGCGTAGGCTCAACTCATTGATTATGGCCACGGCGGATAACTGCAAAGTACCTGCCGGCGGAGCCCTTGCCGTGGATCGGGAGCTTTTTTCTGAAACAGTGACCAAGGCGCTACATGAAGAGCCGCTGATTGAATTGGTTTATGGTGAAGTATCTGAGATGCCGGAAAATGGACTGCTGCTTATTGCTACAGGCCCACTGACATCGGATGCACTCTACGAACAGATTCAGCAGCTGACAGGTGAAGAACATCTGAGCTTCTTTGATGCCATTGCTCCCGTTATTAATGCGGAGAGTATGAATATGGATATCGCCTACTGGAAATCGCGATATGACAAAAACGTGCCGGAAGGCGAAGCAGGCGACTATCTCAACTGCCCGATGAATGAAGAGCAATACACTGCATTTATTGAAGCGCTTCTTGCTGCCGAAAAGATGGAGTTCAAAGGTTTTGAAGATATCCCGTTTTTTGAAGGGTGCATGCCTATTGAGGTGATGGCCGAACGCGGGCTGGATACGCCCCGTTTCGGTCCGATGAAGCCGGTCGGGCTTGATCACCCCGAGACAGGCGAGCAGTTCCACGCCGTTGTCCAGCTCAGACAGGATAACCGGGCCAAAAGCCTTCTGAACATGGTCGGTTTCCAGACCAAGATGAAATATGGCGAACAGCAGCGGGTATTTCGTACCATTCCAGGTTTGGAAGATGCTGAGTTTTTCAGGCTTGGATCACTGCACCGCAATACCTTTATCAAGTCCCCCGCGCTTTTAGACTCAACGCTACGTTTGAAAAAAGAGCCGCGCATTCTCTTTGCCGGCCAGATAACCGGAGTAGAGGGTTATGTTGAGTCTGCTGCCATGGGTTTGATGGCTGGCCGTTTTCTTGCCGCCATGGCCAGCGGCGAAGAGCCATCAGCGCCACCGGAAACTACAGCCCATGGAGCCCTGCTGGCACACATCAGCGGCACGCGCATTGAGAATTTCCAACCGATGAATATCAATTTTGGTCTGCTGCCAGTCGGGCCTAAACGAGAAGGTAAGCGACGGCTCCCTCGCAGGGAGAGGCGACTAAAGGTTTCTGAGCTGGCCCTTGAGCATCTGGCACAATGGATGGAGAGTGTGAAATAATCGCTTCCGTGGTCTATTCTGCTGATAGTAGAGTCCACATTTAAGATAGAATCACTAATCTGGTAAGCAGGGAGACAGGCATGGTATACAAAGAGTACAAAGTAATCGAAGTATCTGAAGGCGCACTCGGCACCATTTTTATGGGTGCATCAGGCATGCCAATTAAAAAGATGGAGACGACCCTGAACAAAGAAGCTGCTGATGGTTGGCAGATGGTGTTCCAGGTGATTGAGAAGAAACGTTTCTGGCTATTCTGGGCACGTGAAACCGTCATTATGACTCTGGGGCGCTAATTAATGTTGAAGCAGGATGAAGTTGATCTGCATGAAGAGGAGCTTCGCATCAAGGTTCGTGAGCTCCCCGATGAAAAGCGGAAGGCTTTTTATGAGCGCGCCGAAGATGAACTAAAGGACCCGGACACCTTTGCCGTTCTGAACTATCTGTTTGTTGCCGGACTTCACCACTTCTATCTCGGGCGCTGGTTACGAGGCCTGGTTAATCTGGCTGTGTTTGGTGGCGGCATATATCTGATGTATCTGGATCAGTGGAGAAATGGGTTTATCATCATTGGTATCATTACCGTTCTTGAGCTCTATGCACTGTTCCGTTCACAGATTATTGTTAAACATTATAACAATCGAATTTCAGCAGATATTCTTTGCTCGATTGAAGATTCTTAATCCAAGCATGCGGTTTATAGCCGCCTCACTACTTATAGCGATCTCTCTCTTCTCCTCTGCCGCCATAACAGAGGCAGACGAAATCATCATATCCAAGCAGGAAGCTTCCCGTATTGGTGAACTGATCTTTTTTAATGAGTGCGCTGGAGATGAAGCGCTGCTGACCTCATGGAACATTGGCGAAGCCTTCCCATCACTGGGGATCGGCCACTTCATCTGGTATCCGTCAGGAACCCGGGGGCCGTTTAAAGAGAGTTTTCCTGAACTAATCCGGTTTATTGATGCCAGTGGTGTTGAAATTCCCGGCTGGTTGGCAGAAGCCATTAAACATGGCTCGCCCTGGCACTCTCGAAAAACTTTTCAGAATGCCCAGAGCTCTCAACAAATGGTTGAGCTGAGATCTCTACTATTGAAAACCAAACCCCTTCAGACGGAGTTTATTATCAGGCGC
>Ga0316187_10004804_pt1 | contig 11697 bp, 13 predicted proteins | sample CroRivburrow1_MG_FD_204927 | JGI IMG/M metagenome (GOLD analysis project Ga0316187, IMG submission 204927) | Coastal sediment microbial communities from Maine, United States - Cross River worm burrow 1 | ecosystem: Environmental > Aquatic > Marine > Coastal > Sediment | place: USA: Maine...
TCAGATGAAATAGAGCCAAACCGCATGCCCTTGAGACCTGACTAGCCGGAAGATCTACCATCCAACAGGCAGAGGGTTCCAGTTGCTTCAGCCACTGTTCAACCAGTCGAACTGATGGGGCCTGGGCGCTATCAACAACGACCAGTCCTATGTGTGGGTGTTCCTGTTTCAGCGCATGTAGGAAGTGAGTCTTTCCAGCCACCCCATCCGAATTCAGCCAGAGCAGCCCCCCCTGCACCAGCCAGAGTGCAATTCGATTGCATCCGTTCTCTACGCCGCTGTGGCGTATCCAGCTACCGTATCTGTAACTGGCTGGTATGTTAAAATGGAGTCTTTGCTGATGCATTGTGATTGAAAGATTTGGCCGGAGGCTGCTAACAAGCCCTAGTGGCTCTCCTCTGTGACTGCTTTTCTTGTCCAGACAAGCAGGTAATGCAGCCCGGATATACAGGTAACTGCAAATGTGCTCCAGGTAACCACTTCGATCCAGGGCTCTCCTAGCGGATATGCCATGTGTAACAACAACGTAACCACATAGATGATCTGCATGAATGTCGTAGCTTTGGAAGCCATGCTCGGCTCCATCTTCAAGCTATGTGTCACCATCTCATACGCCATTGCGCCCACCACAATAATGACATCACGAAAAATCACAGCCAGAAAGAGAAAAAGAGGCACTTCTCCGATGATAAACAAGGTTACAAACATGCTGATCAGCATCAGTTTGTCAGCCAGTGGGTCGAGATATGCGCCTACCGTTGTGCGCTGGTCAAAGTATCGGGCAATGGCACCATCAAGCATATCGGTGATACCTGCAGCAATCATCAGAATCAGCGCCATCAACGCCTCACCGCTTAAAATTGCATAGACAATGACTGGCGTAATAACAATTCGCGACAGTGTCAGGATATTAGGAATATTCAGAATGTTATGCATAATGAATCAGCGAACCAGCCAACCATGAGGGGTAGGAGATACCTGCATACCACGACGCTGAAACCACTCGATAACCCACGCATCCTCTTTACCCCTGAGTTGAAGACGATACTGTCGGCTTAACGCACTAAGATAGATTGGAATAAGAGCCTCAACTTTTTCATGCTGACGCAGTGCATCTTCCAGTGCCACCTGGGCAGAGAGCGTTGCTGACTGCTCAATGATAAGAACTGCTTCAATATCACCATCCCTGGTCTCTCTCTTGCTCAGCATCTCATCGGGTTGAGTCAGGCCGATTGTATGAGCATCACGGGCAGTTAATAGAATCTCATCCATCCAGTTTTGCAGCTGCGCAAGCGGATCGCCAGCTTCAATATTCCGGATTTCGGAAAACTCCGCCAAAGCAGTGTTGCCACGCACCGTCAGGTTTATCTGTGAGGTGTCAATCCACTGCCAGACCACAATCAATGCAGGCGCGCTCTGGCTCAACATAATGCCACGCGCTTCAACACTGCTCTCAGCATAATCCTGAAGCAGCTCTGCCGTCTGAGGCATCTGGGAACCGTTCTGGTTAATCATCTGAACCATCAGATTGATTTGTGGTGGCTCTTTCAGGTAAGGAATCTCATGCTGGTCAAGATATTGCCAGACTCTAGCTGGGTTAAATGTAACCAAGACACTCTCACCCTGAGGTATAACTCGCTGCACAAATGGTGTTGCTTTAATCCCAACCGACAGTGATCCCCGGGCTTTGCTATCTACAATTCGATCCCAGAGAAGTGGCAGTGCCTGCTTGATAGCCTGCTGAACGGTGGGAACCGCTCCCTCATCATCTGCCAGAATTTCCACCACCATTCTTGAATCCGGCTGAGCATAACCCTGAGTTGTCAGCATAAGCAGGCTAAAGACCATAGCAATCAACCAAAGCGGCTGCCTGAAGCTGTTCATTTCACCACTCGAAGATGTCGGACTTTTTTCTCTACAGGCTTCTCTTCAGACTCCGTGGTCGCCTCTGCAACTGCTGGCACTGCATCGGATTCAGATAGTTCAGCATCAGGAGTCTCCTCCTGCAGACTGCGTACGGCACTAACAACAGCACGTATAGTCTCCGGAACATCCTCTTCCCAGATAATTCCCTGTTCCATATCCCCTTCCGGAAGATAGGCAGCCCAGATTCGATTCATCGGAATACGACATGTATGAATCTGACCGGAGAACGAGAAGTCCGATTCAAGAAAGTCTTCACGAATATGAATCACCTGTGGCATGCGCATATTCAAGACCAGACGCAGTGCCGGATCGCCCTTAAGAAAATCGGGAACAGCCACCTCATCGCTTGTTGCATCCACAACAATATAGATACGTCCATGCTGCTGAAAAAAATCTTTCAGCTTTTTCGCCTTTGCGGCATTTGCAAAGCTCAGACTCATCTATCCTCCATCACTCAAAAGCAGGCTTACAAACAAATCCTGCTGTTACTTTGCCCGGCGCTTGCGTACTGCTTCGGCAAAGACATGCAGCAGATCAGCAGTATCTTCCCAATTGATGCAAGCATCGGTGATGCTGGTTCCAAATTCAGGTTTCACACCAGGCTTCACATCCTGGCGGCCTGCATTGAGATGGCTCTCAATCATAGTTCCGACGATTTGATGGTCACCGGATGAAATCTGGCCGGAAATATCTTTACCGACTTCAATCTGAAGCTGGTGCTGTTTGCGACTATTGGCATGACTACAATCAATCATTACACCTGTCTCAACACCTGCACCTTTCAATTTGCTGACCGCATCGGCAACACTTGCTGCATCGTAATTAGGCTCGCTGCCACCACGCAGGATGACATGACAATCCTCATTTCCACTGGTAGAGAAGATGGCAGAGTGCCCTGCCTTAGTCAGAGAGAGAAAGTGATGTGGATGTTCAGCAGCCCGAATCGCATCAATAGCAATACCAAACCCGCCATCGGTACCATTTTTGAATCCAACCGGGCAAGAGAGCCCGGATGCAAGTTCACGATGCCCCTGGCTCTCTGTAGTACGGGCACCAATCGCGCCCCAACTGACAAGATCGGCATAATACTGTGGTGTAATCAGATCAAGGAACTCTGTGCCGGCCGGTACACCAAGATCATTGATCTCCTGCAACAGCTTACGCGCCAGACGAATACCTTTATTGATCTCAAAAGTGCCATCAAGATTCGGATCATTGATCAGCCCTTTCCAACCAACGGTCGTACGCGGTTTCTCAAAATAGACCCGCATCACAATCAGCAGATCATCGCCCAGCTCTTCGCGCATCCCCTTCACTCGCTTGGCATACTCAAGTGCTGCATCAGGATTATGAATCGAGCATGGACCGACAATGACAAGCAATCGATCATCTTCACCATGCAAAATCTGATGAATAGCGTGTCTGGTCTGGTGGATCGACTCTGCAGCCTCTGCGCTCACCGGATATTCGGCATGCACCAGAGCAGGTGAAAGCACCTCTTTAACACCGCAAATGCGTAGATCGTCTGTTTGATAAGTTACGGACATGGCTACAAATTTCCTTCCATTGTTTACTACCAGAATTCAGCTGCGCAGGAGTATCGCAGAAAACCAACGAAATTTTTAGCCCGAATATGTTTTTAACTCTTATTTTGACAGATCTTCGTGCTCGGTAAGCTATTGAATCGCCGTGCAGCCCACGGACGGGCTGCTAAATCATGGCCGAAAACTTTGGTTTTTAACTATACAAAAAAGGGCAAGCAGACGGATCTGCTTGCCCATATCAATAAATAGCGGAGCGGCCCTGTAAGCCGGGTTCTGTATCTCTGCCAAAGGCAGAAACGATAGTCATTCATCTAGGCCTACAGTTGCCTGCAGGCTCAAGCAGCCTACCCGGAAGCAGCGCGGGCCACGCCTATTGCTTCCCTATTTGGCCTTGCTACGAATGGGGTTTACCTCAGCTCCCGTGCGTTACCGTACGGGACGGTGCGCTCTTACCGCACCCTTTCACCATCACCGGTTACAAGAACCGGCTGTCTATTCTCTGTAGCACTTTCCCGGGGTCGCCCCCACCGGTCGTTATCCGGCATTCTGCCCAGTGTAGCCCGGACTTTCCTCGGCAGGATGTGCAAGCACAAACCTGACGCGACTACCCGGACCACTCCGCGGCGCAGATTTTACAACAAATCCCCGCCGATGACCAAGTTAGCTTGAATGTCCGCTTCCGGCCAAAAGCAGTCATTCAGGAGCAAGCTATAATAACTGCATGAAACAATGCGCATTATGTCTGAAAAATAAGAAGTTATGTCGATCTCATATCATATCTGAATTCATGTATTCATCGTTATATGATGACAAAAATCACTTCAATGTTTTAACTACGATTGACGATAGAAATTGTTGGTCGGCCCAAAAAGGAATTTGGGAGTGGTTATTATGTAGTGACTGCGAAAATCAATTTTCAAAATATGAGCATTACATGTCCTTATTAATGAATGGTACGCCTCCTCTTAACGTAAAAAAGAATGGGCAGTTCATAACCCTTGAAGGAATCAATTATTCGAGTTTCAAGCTGTTTCAATTATCTATTCTTTGGCGTGCTGGAGTTTCTAAAGACGGGCTCTTTTCAAACGTCTCACTTGGAAGACACAGCGAATCAATAAGGCTTATGCTGCTTAATGAAGACCCTGGAGAGCCTCAAGATTACCCAGCACTATTATTTCCAATCATCCATGAAGATAAACCCCTGACAGATTTAATCGTTCAGCCTTCAGCAATCAGGCTAAAAAGTGGGCATAATGGATATCGTTTTACCTTTGGAGGAATAATATGGGCTTTCATTATTTCTAAACACAAAATGCCTAGTGAACTGCTGGAATGTTCTTTAAACAAATCTGGACGAATGATTTTGAGGGAGAAGCCGATTGCAGAAATAGACTTCATTACAGAATTTAGTAAGAAGCTAGGAGCCCAAAACAAATTGCCAGCTTGAGTAAAACCAACTAGAGCATGAGGGCTCGTAATTCTCGGATAAATAAAAGGGGCCGTTACTGAATGTCCGCTTTCGGCTAAAAGCGGACAATTCAACAAAACAAAGCATTTAAGCTATAGTCTATCTAATTGGGAGGAGTAGATATGGAAAAGAATGATAATGGTTGGATAGCGAAGGAAGTCGTAGAAGGGTGGGTGAAATTCATTTTAAAAGATGGCAATATTTTATTGATTATATTCAGCAAGAAATGCTCGACTATGAACAATACATTTGGCGTGGGCAGCGCGAAGCTAAGTGGAAGCTTGAATCTACTTTAGATAGGTTGATTGATACTGCTAATATTGCAAAAACAAAACGCGTACATTTTAGAAGCTCACATTTAGAACGATTTGAATATTCTGTAAGAGGACGGCGAGGCTCCAATCCACCTAAAATTAAATCAGAAAATGACTGGTGGGCACTAGGACAGCACCATGGGCTCGACACACCTTTATTGGATTGGACAACGTCTCCTTTTGCTGCTGCTTACTTTGCATTCATTTCACCTGAAAAACCTAGTTCTAGGTTTCGCAATGTATTTGCAATTAATCGACCTGCTATTGAAGAAAAAGCTGAACAGATAAGACGAGATAAACAAAAGGAATACAAAAAGAAAGCAGAAGAAGCGAACAACTTTATGAGTAAGGCACTATACTCGAGTAAGGTGGATTTAGAAGTAGAGTTTATTCGACCTAGATCTGATGAAAACCAAAGACTGGTTAATCAAAGTGGGCTTTTTAGTAGAGCTCCAGATGGAGTTGATTTGGATGATTGGATTTCTAAGAGCTTTAAGGGGGACACAACAGGTTATACTTTAATGAAGCTGCAAATTCCTAATGCTGATCGTACTGATTGCTTAAGAACTCTAAATAGAATGAACATTAATCACTTAACTTTATTTCCAGATTTATATGGCGCATCAAAATATTGCAATATACACGGTGAAATATCCCACTACTGAATGTCCGCTTTTGGCCGAAAGCAGTCATTCAGCTTCATCAATATCTTTTCGCATCTCTTGAAATGTAGTTTTCTTATTCCCTCTCCCTAATGCATAGCCAATCACTAGAGAAATAAAGAACGCAATGAACCCACTGACTGCCATTGCTATAGGAAAAAACGGATCAAGATGCCCTAACTGAATATACGCTACGACCTGAAAGAGGATTACGCTTGCTAAGGTGGATACGATAACAGCCAACATAAATGATTTGATTTGTTTGTGAGATATGAACGCTGATGCGATACTAATCGCTACCAGAACAATCATCCCTATTGCACCATCACTCAATAGTTCCTTCCTCCAACAACTGCTACTTTAGCACAGCCAACGAATGTCCGCTTTTGGCCGATAGCAGTCATTCAATTCAAGTCTTTAAGATTCAATTTATAATCAGGCGGTATAGCTAAGGAGCCATGATCTTCAATATTTGGAATGGAAGGAACCATGTGAAGTCCGATGTGGGATTCACATTTGGTTATTGTTTCTATCGCTAACCCTCGACCATTGTAGATGGTTTGTATTAAAGGAATACTCGCTATCACACATATAAGTAATGAGGCTATGTTGTTCTTTAAGGTTACTGGTTTTAGTGAAAAGTAAAAAGCAGTAAAAATTGATAGAATTAAAACCACATTACCTAGTGATATATAAAGTAGCCGAACATTAAGTTGCTCTAAGGCATTTTCTCCTAAATATACTGGAGGGCACTCAGTTGTAGTATCAATTGGTGAAATAGTGAAGAAATCAACCAATATAGCTAAATACACAGAACCAGCAGCTATTGAAGCCACAATTAGAATCAATAAATAATATTTAATATTTTTCTTCAATACATCCCTTCCGAAAGACAACTATAGACTAAAAGTTGAACGTCCGCTTTTGGCCGAAAGCGGACATTCGAGTAGATGACTTATAGCTCAAAAAGATAATTGTAAAATTTTCTTGTTTTTAACATCTGAAGGCCGAAATTGATAAATTCTTAAAGAAATCTTTCTGAAAAACGGCCTTTTGGGCCTGTTTTTGCTTTGAATTTTGTAATAATTTGTTAAAAACAGCGATAAATCATCAATTTTGGCAAATTATTACAATAATCTTTTGCCCGGTTTTCAGCTTAAAAGGAGTGCCCTGTTCCTAAGTGCAGGCGCCAGCGCTGCGTTGCGACACCGTATGCTCCATCCACTCTTATGGTTCCATTCACCAGCCAGCGCAGTGTCCAGCGGACACCACCACCAACGCCTGCCACAATCGACTTGCCGAGTGCTCGCTTGCCATCTCTGTTCACATGCCCGGCATCAACAAACCCCACCAACTGAATATTATTGTTTAATTCCAAGGGGTAGCGCCCCTCCAATGTGCCGTAGATGTAAGCATCACCCTGCAATTCACCGGGATAGTAGCCTCTCATACCACTCCGGTTACCAATATCAAACAGACCGTCACGAAGCACTTCACCCGTCGCCAGCCCGGCATTAATTCTGTAACTCACAGTATTGTCTCTACCCACACCGATATGCCTGCGTAGTGACACTCTCTGCCTGTAGCTGTTGATGCTAGATCCTATCCCTTTATCTGCAAAATCCAGGCTGTAATCAAACGCATGGCCGGTGATCCATGTAACCCGGTCATTTATCATTCGATAGTTGGCTGATAGCTGAATGGCCTGCCGTCTCAGCCCTCTCACATCAGAGAGCAGAGGCCCACTCCTCAAATCATAGGCTGTCATATCTGTAGAAAAACCAAGTCGAGCATCCCACCCCTCTCCGGGTACTGGGCCAAAGCCATAGCTGACACCACCACTCCAGCTCTGCTTCTCCTGAACATAACTACTACTGAAACTACCATTCTGGTAAGCATCATAAATGGATCTGCCTCGATCAAAAGAGATATCCAGCCCGAAACGGCTGTCGGCGACTCTCCGCCATGCATATGAACCCTGATAGGAGTTGCCATTATTAGTTGTGAAATTCTTTCCTGTATCCCAGCGACCAGCCAAACGAAATTTATGGTGAAGACCCCAGAGGTTGTGATGTGTTAATGCCAGGCCTGCTGACGATGCCCCGCTATCCGAACGTGTTGCCTCTGGAAGCAGCCAGATGGGCCATCTATCATCTACGCTGATACGAACCACGCCATCACTATCCGGAGGCAATATCGTAGCGCTACTGAACAGGCCCAGGTTTCTAAGTCGCCTGGATGCGACCTCTGCATATTCAGTTTGCCACGTATCACCCATTTGAAAAGGTAGTTCGCGCTCTACTGTTCGAACATCAGAATACTTTAACCCATTGATTTCAATGCGTTTTATTTGGCCTTCTGCCACTGCCACTAACGGCAATAGCAGCATAATTAGCAGCAGAAGCCTGCGGATCAGGGTTTCCACAGCCCCTTCTCGCTGATAATGCCGGTGATCAGGTGGTTGGGTGTTACATCAAATGCCGGGTTATTTGCACTCACGCCTGCTGTTGCGATTCGAATCAGGTGTTCCTGATCATCAGCATCAACACCCTGCGCCATCAGGACTTCATCAGCACTGCGGTTTTCAATCGGAATCTCTGCGCCTGTCGGGCAGTTCAGATCAAAGGTGCTCACCGGTGCCGCAACATACATCGGAACATTATGCTCTTGGGCAGCCAATGAGAGCATGTAGGTACCGACTTTATTGGCGACATCACCATTGGCTGCGATTCGATCCGCACCCACCACAATCGCATCTACTTTGCCCTGTGCCATCATCCATGCTGCAGCACTATCTGCCTGAATTTTACAGGGGATCCCCTCCTGAGTGAGCTCCCATGCAGTCAGCCTTGAACCCTGAAGGCGAGGCCTTGTCTCATCTGCCAGAACAGATGGCGACTCGCCCGATCGAGCAAGATGATAAATGCCCGATAGCGCTGTTCCCCAATCTACAGTTGCCAGCCAGCCAGCATTGCAATGAGTCAGAATACGACGCTCTCCCACCGCCAATTTCTCTGCCAGGTGTTCGCCCATCATTCTGCAGCGCTCAACCTCGCTGTCTGCATAATTGCAGGCTGCATCAATCATCAGTCGGTCGGTTGCATCTGAAGCTACTCTCTCCATCGCATCGCATGCATGAAAGAGGTTAACTGCCGTAGGACGTGTTTTTCTAAAGCGTGGTAGCCAGTGCGATTCAAAACGGCTTCGATCGGTAACAAAGGCCAGCGCCAGACCAAATGCAGCCATAGCTCCAATAGCCGGTGCACCACGCACCTCCATCGTTTCAATGGCACAGGCAACTACTTCTGCATCTCGACTCTCTTTAAGTATAAAGCGATGCGGTAACTGACACTGGTTAATCCACTGCAAGTGGCCATCAACGCCCCCCTGCCATGTCATGGCACGGAAATGTTCTCCATTAACTCTCATAGCGGCTTTCTTAAGCGTTTAAGTACACCATCAAGCTCTTCAGGGCGGGTGTAGGCAATTCGCAACTCTCCGGCACCGTTCTTTTTGCACTGGAATGTAACCGGCAGCCCTAACATGCGGCTAAGCTCGTCCTGAAGTGCCGCTACATCGGCATCAATCTCATGCACTGCTGCTTTTTTAGTTCCCTGCTGAGCAGCCTTTTTAGCCTCTCGCTCCATCTGTCGTGCACTCCACTCATGTTCAATACAGTGACGAGCCATTTCAATGGCCTTCGAGCGCTCAAGGCCAACCAGTGGACGTGCATGGCCCATATTCAACTTTCTATCCTCAATCATCTTCTGGATCGTTTCCGGAAGCTGAAGTAGGCGCACCATGTTGCTCACCTGTACACGCGATACATCAATACGCTCGGCAACCTGCTGCTGGGTATAGGCAAACTCTTCAATAAGACGCTGATAAGCCCGTGCAGATTCGATGGCTGTCAGATCATCACGCTGCTCATTCTCGATTATAGCAAGCTCAAGTGCCTGCAGATCATTCACATCGCGAACAACCGCAGGAATATCCAGCAGGCCTGCCGCCTGTGATGCCCGCCAACGTCGCTCACCTGCAATCAGCTCATAGCCATCTCCAGAGGGTCTAAGAAGAATCGGCATCAAAACCCCCTCTTTCTTAATAGAGGCAGTCAGCGATTTCAGTTCATCCGGGTCAAAATGCGTTCTAGGCTGATAAGTGTTTGGTTTTATCTTTGAAATCAATATGTTAGACGATTCTTCAGCCACCTCTTTGGTTGGTGTATCAGATAGCAGTGCATCGAGACCACGTCCCAGGCCACGTTTTTTTATCGGTTTTTTCATCTCTATCTCCTTACACCGCTTGGCGCTGAATCATCTCTTGTGCAGCCTGTATATAGGCCTGTGCCCCTGTGGAGCGAATATCGTGGTACATCGCCGGCACACCAAAACTGGGTGCCTCTGATAGGCGGACGTTTCTTGGGATGATGTTTTGATACACCTGGTTACCAAAGTAGGCACGAACCTCTTCTTCAACCTGTTGCGCCAAATTATTTCTCCGGTCCACCATAGTTAAAAGAATGCCATCTATGCTCAGGTCTCTGTTCAGGCCACCCTTAACCCGGCGAATAGTATCAATCAATTGGGTTAGCCCCTCCATCGCATAAAACTCTGTCTGCAAAGTAATCAGCACTCGATCCGAGGCTGTTAGGGCATTGAGTGTTAGCAAGTTCAGTGCTGGCGGGCAGTCAATGATAATATAATCGAACGGTTCACCCTGATAACCATCAAAAGCTTGCTGAAGAATCTGCTCACGGCCCTCCTCTGACACCAGCTCAATCTCGGCTCCAGCCAGATCCATGCTTGCCGGCACCAGATAGAGCCCTTCGCAATCGGTTTCGATCAGTACATCCTGGATCGAACCCTCCTGCATCAAAACCGCATACATGCCTCTCTCAATGCTCTGCTTATCAACACCCAGTCCAGAGGTGGTGTTTCCCTGCGGGTCCAGATCCAGCAGCAGTACGCGCTTGTCCAGCGCAGCCAGTGAGGCGGCAAGGTTAATGCTTGTGGTTGTTTTTCCAACGCCGCCCTTCTGGTTGGCAATAGAAATAACCGGTCCAAAGTTCTTATGTTTCACGTGAAACATCCCCCTCTTGTTGTCGTCTTCCTGTCGAGAAACTGTAGCAGTGAATCTGCTGCTGGTCTCCAGCTTCAACGGTGTGGCTCGTTTCAAAACGCCACCCCTCCACTTCAGCAGGCTTAGCACTCTGTGGTACCGGTAGCACTGCGGTCGCGCCCTGATCAGCGTGTTTGCTGCACATGTTTAACAATACGGGAATATCGGTTACCGCCCGTGCAGTACATATGTCTGCCCCGAGGTGTGGCAGTTCATTAATATCAGCATCGTAAACTTCAGCATCCAGCTTCAACACGCGCACCAGATGGCGAAGAAACTCAGCGCGTTTTTTTCTACGCTCAACCAGCACACCCTGCAGGCCCGGCTTTGCGATCAACAATGGAATGCCCGGAACGCCCATACCACTTCCAATATCAAGCAGCCGCCCCGTCTCCGGCATCCACTCCGACAGAGCAACAGAGGGATCAATAAAACGGCTCATAAACTCTTTCTCACTGTTAATCGAAGTGAGGTTCAGCGCCTTTCTAAAGCGCAGCACCTCACTGCAATATCTATTCAGCCCCTCTCTATTCACGATCGGGGCCGGTTTATATGAATCATCAGTGAGGTGATCGCTGCCGGTGTAATACCTTGCATTCTGGCTGCCTGTCCGAGGCTTCCGGGCAGCCCGCTCTGCAGCCGCTGGCGGCACTCATTGCTCA
>Ga0316187_10004805_pt1 | contig 11697 bp, 9 predicted proteins | sample CroRivburrow1_MG_FD_204927 | JGI IMG/M metagenome (GOLD analysis project Ga0316187, IMG submission 204927) | Coastal sediment microbial communities from Maine, United States - Cross River worm burrow 1 | ecosystem: Environmental > Aquatic > Marine > Coastal > Sediment | place: USA: Maine...
CAAAACCCTTCAATTTGAAAAATTGGCATTTTTCTTGCTTCTTTTACAACAGTGGATAAAACATATCAGGCAAGGATGAATGCCAACGGCATATGTTAAGATGGACGACCGTGGGAAAAAGGATTCTGTGCCATATTATTGACTGTTGCCGTTTAATTGACGTCGCCAATTTCATTTTTCAAAAAAAAAGACAGTCATTCAACTTTTCTGCCGCGCTGCGTCTGGCAATATCAGAAGTTCGAAAGTTCCTAAATTCAACGATGCAGGAGAGGACGACAGACAAGATTTTACATGGAGGAGTACGGCATGCCCAAGCAGTCAGCCTTCTACGAAGAAGCCATTCCCATTTCCACAGAACGGCACACGGACCTGGCGGTAAAAGTTGGATCTGACTACCGCTTCGCAAAAAATGTCAACTCGGTGCCGCTCACTGCGGTTGAATTTCGGCGCGCCGCCGCTGAGTATGCCATTGTTTTCCTCGGAGGCGCGGAAGCAATCATGCCGGTGGTGGTGTTAAGCGTGGTACAGGATCAGAACAATTATGTGGACGAAAAAGGCCAATGGACCGCCAAATACGTGCCGGCGTTCGTGCGCCGCTATCCATTCGTGTTTGCCGGCAATGATGACGACGCCGGATTAATCCTGTGCATTGATGAGACCTTCGCCGGATGCAACCTGGAAGGTCGTGGTGAACGGCTGTTCGATGGGGAAGGGGAGCGTACTCAATATCTGGAGAGCGTCCTCAGATTCCAGAAGGACTATCAGGTCAATTTCAACGCTACCCGGGTTTTTTGTCGAAAACTGAAGGACCTTGACATTTTAGAGCCCATGCAGGTAAAGTTTACGACGCCCAAAGGCAAACAGTACATGCTCAGCGGATTTATGGCCATCAATCGTGCAAAGCTCAAGGCATTGCCCGATGACAAGCTCTCGGATTTAGCGAGGAGCGACGAGTTAGAGCTTGCCTATCTGCACCTCAACTCGATGCGTAACCTTGAGGCCATGGGGAGAAACATCCAGGAAAAAACTGACAGCACGGAGGCCGGTACCCCCGAGGATACAGCCGTCCCGAAAGCGGGTGTCAAACAAAAAAATGAGGAAGACACACCCAAAAAGGTGAGAAAGAGGACGGGTTCGGACAAAAAATTGAACGTCTCGGAAGGCATCACATTAGGATAGGGCTATAATTTTATAATAATGAAATGTTCAAATTGGGATGAAGCCCCTAATCAGCGACCACCAGCAGAGGTGGCCCCGGCCCCTTCCAGGGGCCATCCTCATACCCCAGCTCTGCTGGTGGTTGCTGATTTGTCCTTTTTGGATTTATTTTTTGGAATCAGAAGATTCGGAAAATCCTACCTGGGGCAATTCCCGCTGGGTTGCCAGATCCAAGGTGAAATAGTTTAGCTTCGTGCTCGCCGTAGCCTTCAATTGCGCGAATCAAATTGGGAATTAGATTAAAGCGGCGCTTAAGTGCAACATCAATCCTGCTCCAGGATTCTTCAATATTGTTCCGATACTTGATGAACCGGTTATAGGTAGTGATAAACCAGCCAACCGATACGATCAATACAAAAATTACGGGTATTATTACTTCAGGCAAAATCGCTCCTTTTAAATGAAATAGTAAGAATTCCTTAATTCGTTCCACCGCAGGCGGATCAATCGTCATTCCAAACCGCTCCCCCCATCTTAACTCTGCGGATCGTTTCCCCTAAAACCCGCCACCGGTGCGAAAACCGCCGCCCCCAAAACCGCCACCGCTGCCAAAGCCGCCGAAGCCGCCGAACCCACCGCCTCCAGAACCGCCGGAGCCACCGATATCCGGAAAATCCCACTTCTGGGACTCGCCGATCCTGTCCCAGGCGCTGCCCGAGGACCGGCCGCCCCGCAGTATTTCTCCCAGTAATATGCCGATTCCCAGGTTGGTCGGAAAAGAAGAATAACGGGTATCGTAATTGCTGCGCCGGAACTTGCCGCCCAACTTGGTGAGTTCTTCCAATGCCTTGCGATGCTGCTGCCGGTCAGCTTTGAGATCGGAAATGCGCTTGTTTGTTTCTTGCTGTTCCTGCTGCAATTTGTGCAGCCGCATCACGATGGCGTCGTCCTCAGGGCGTGGCGTGGCCTGGGCCTGCCGATAGAGCTCGAGGGTGTCTTCATTCTCGAGTTCAGCAACTAGGACCCCGACGGCTTTTTGAGTGTATTTGTCCTTGCCGGCGGCAAAGTCGGCTTTTTGTTCCAGCAATTCCTGATATTGCTTTTCGTGGGTCTCAATTTCATCATTAACTTGTTGCAGCTGTGCTTCCGCTTTCTCCAGTGCGGTCTGGGAAATGTCCACACCGTCTTCTTCAACCGTTTTCTTTTCCAGGGCCTGCAGTGCCTCTTGCTGATGTCTGGCTTCTTCAGCGGCCCGGTCGGCATGTTCCCTCAAGCGCAGGGGGAGTTCGTTCAGCATGTGGTAATCGGCGCGGGCCTCCCGGTAATCAATCATCCGGGCCACCCAGCCATCCAGCGAACGGATGATAACGTTAGCCCGATAGTCGGGTGTCATATACCGGCGTTGCCACAGGTACATAAAAATCGAATCCTCCTGGTATGGTTCACCCTTGCTGGCCAGGTCGGCCTCCGACTGTGAGGCTTTTTCATCGGCCCGTCGGGTCACCTCTGCCGCCCGAATGGCTTTTTCTTTCTGGAGCTGGTAGCCCTGATTCTGCTCCAGCTTTTTTTTGCTTTCTCCAAGCTGCTGTTGAAGGGTTTCCACGGCCTTGTCACGTAAATTGATCCCGGTCTCGCGCTGCTGTTCAAGCTTTTGCCGGGACTGCTTTATTTGTTCGAGTTTATCGTCAAGTTCAACCAGTGCTTGCTTGTGTTGGTCTAAAAATGTCGGAACGGCATGATGGACCTTGTCCAGCCTGGCCGCCACTTGGCCGGCACTCATCTCGTCGAGTCGGAACTTGGCCAGTTGTCGAAACTGATCGGCTTCCTCGATCCGCAGTTCGTTCAAGCGCACATTCAGATTCTCCATCTCCCGGTCGGCGTTCTCTATCTGAGACTGCGCCTGAAGAACGTGGTCGTTGATTTCCTGTAGTGTGTCTCTGCCGGTGATCATTGTCAAAAACTCCTCACTTGAAGGACTATTTTTTCAGCTGTTTTGATTCTCGTAACGAAAATCTTTAAGCGTCAATATTCAATTCCGGCTTGTCCGGGTTGGGTTTTACCATTTAGCAATCGCGCCGCCGGTGGTCGGTATGAGGTACTGGGGTTTCAGATAGCCGCGCTTTTTTTGGCCGAACACGCTGTTGTTGATAATACCGTCGTCCATTTTGTCACGCTTGATCTGCTCGAAAACAGATGCTTTTACCCGCAGCCCCCACTGTTTGACAGTGTGGGTTTTGCCGTCTTCTTCACTGGTGATGGACGCTGTAAGGCGTTTCCCGTCGGGAGTGACGGCTTCGACGATAACGTAGTAGTTACGAGCATTGGGATTGTTTTGGGGAACTCGCCAAACACCGCTGCGCACTCCCTCCCGGGACACGATCCGAAGTTCGTATTCCTGCACCAGCTGATCGTAGAGCTGTTGAAGCAATGCGTAGCCATTTTGGGCGGCTGCGACATCCCCCCTTCCCAAGGCCGTCATGGCGTCACTGTAAAGCTTTTCGGTCTGACGGCGGGCGTCATTCTGTCGAGATTCGGCCAAGGCCCGGTCGCGCTGATCCTTGAGCTTTTCAGGCAGAATTTTCAACTCATCCAGGGCGGTGGTAGCCTTCTCGGCGTTGTTTAGATGCCCGCTGAGGGCGCCGATCAGCTCCTTGCGTTTGTCCAGACGATTGGTTACGGAATCGGCGATTTTCGCCTCTTGGCTCATGTCGACTTGGGACGTTATCTCGAGTTTTTCAAGCGCCTGAATCTTTTCCTGTGCCGCAGAAATATCCCGTTCGGCCTGGTCGAAAAGTCCCATGGCGGCCGCAGAGGCTTTCTGCGAACCAGCCTCCTTTGCTTTGATCAACGTCTGGTTGAGGCGTGTCATACGCTCTTTGGCCACGCTGATTTGATCCCGCTGCCGGTCGATTCGAAGGTTAATGGCCTGGGCGACTTTCTGCCGGTTTCGTTTTTGCGGCGCGACAACGAAAAACTGGTAAACCAGATAAACCGCCAGGAGCGCCGCAACCAGCACTGCACCTCTTTTGGCCCAGCGTCCGCGATTGACATATAGATGCGCCAGGGTCAACTGAAAGCTCTTTTTGGGAGGGGTGTAGGTGAAGCGCTCCTCGCGCAGGGCTTTTACACCCGAGGCGATAACCTCATCTGAAACTTCAAGACCTTGGTCGGCGTATATTTTACGGACCTTGGCAATCAAGGCCTGGTCGTGATCATCGGTACCGAGTTCGCGGTCGACCAAAGACTGCTGATGCCGGAGCGTGTCCACCACGTCCATGGCCAGCATGACTTCGTTGAGTTCGATCTTTTCTGTATTTTCGGCGTCACTCATTGGTTAACAGCTTTCCGGATTCGGCCAGCTGGACCATCCGCCGTTTTCCGTCCTCCACAGCCTGGCTGATCTCCTGCTCGTTGCGAGTACTCAATTCACGCATTTCCAAGATCAGCGAACGGGATTTTTCCTGAAAATTGATGACCGAGTCCAGCAGCTTTTTGACACTTTCCGCCTTGATGGTGGGTCCATAGCCGGCCTTAAGGGCATCCTCCTGAACCTTGTTGCCCACCTCGGCCAGGGTCTCTAGGCTCTTGTTGACACCTTCTTTCATGGCTTCCAGCGTCTGAGTGCTTTCGTGCAGCCCTTGAAGGCTGGTAAAAGAGGCATTTAATGCCGTAAAAACGGTCTCGTTGGTCCCGAAAAATGAGACCGCCTGGGAGTAGACCCGTTCCTTAACATCGCTGGTCTGCACCAGACGTGCCATAACCACTTCGGTGGTGTTGTAGCTTACCGACAGATTTTCGGCCAAATCCTTGGCGATCTGGTAACGTTTGTCTTCGGCCTGCAAGTCGCGCAGACACTCATCGCGGGTCAGTTCCAGTCTGGCAATGGTTTCACGGTTTTCGCTGGTGTTGGACTCCAGTGCCTTGGTGGCATCTTCCAGACGGGATTTGGCCACTTCAACCTGGGTCTCCGCTTTTTTAAGTACCTGGAAGGCCATCACCTGAGATTCTTTTAGGGCACCTCGAAAGTCGCGGTAGGATTCAAGAATCAGATTCTCACGCTCGATTTGGTCTTTGGTGTCGGCCGACACTTCCAGGTAGGTCTTTTTAATCTTGTTGAAGCGGCTAGGAATGTCCCCGCGGGTGAACTTCATCCAGAAATTCGACAGCCGTTCCAGGGTGTCGAGCTTGCCGTCGTCAAGCTGCTCTACCATATTTTTGGCATCGTCCCGAATGCTGTCAAAAGATTCTGTTATGGTCTCGTAGCGCTCGCCTACATTCATGGATGCGATCTGTTCGCGCACCACTTCGTTAAAAACCGTTGTGTTACTGAGAGTGCGGGCTATAGCGATGGTTTTTTCCTCATCCAGGTCACTGATCTGATTGATCAGCGCAATCACCGGCATTTCGTCCGGCTTCTGGGGCATCAAACCGAGATCTCGCAGGCCGTTTAAGGCCTTGTCAAGATACCGCAATGGGGATGATAATACGTGTTTGGCATTCATGGTTTTGGGTCCCTCCTTTTTATGACTTGGTATAGGCAGCCGTACCACCGGTAAGATAGTATTTTGCTACAGGAATTCTATATCACAAATTAAAGTTTAAAAATCGACATGTTACGATCGCAGTATTCCGTTTTTGCTATAACTTATCAAAATACGTAATCGAGGTTATGAGAACAAGTACTGCGGAAACGATTCAATTTTTTGTAATATTGTATTGTAGCTCCGCCAGCACAGATTAAAAACAAGAAATCGGGTGGGGATGTTAACGCATCATTACTTCTAACCGTGTGGACTAAACAGCCTATATAGTCTAATAGACCAGTAATGTCAATGTCGAAATTCAGCCGAATTAAAGGGGTTATAGGATGAGTTGCGGGTTACGGGCAAAAGGGAAGGGTGCAAGGTAGAAGATTAAAGGCATTGGGTTCAAGGCGCAGGGCATGTGTCGCAATAAGTATTGAATTGATTGATGTGTTCCGAATTCCTACTGCCGACTTCGATCTTCTGTCATCTGAATTCTGTTTTCTGTCATTTTTATTTTAAGGAACTCATTGACGGGAAAAAGTAAACCGAAAAAGTACGGAATCGTTATCAATGCCGCAAAATGTATCGTCTGCAAAACGTGCTTGATTGCTTTTAAGGTTGAGAACAATGTATCGACCAACCATTAGTTACCGTGATTTCATGTTCCAACTTCCAGTTGGTATCTTTAAAATTATTTGGGGAGATCAGCGATTTAAGGGAGCTTTTTTTGGGGAGATATCTTTTGCGGATGGGACGGGCAATGATTCAAAAAAAACAAAAAGGGCATCCCACTCAAATCGAAGAATACCCTTTTTACACTGAATCGAAAGCTAAATCACGGTGACATTTGCAGCCGCAGGACCTTTTTGTCCTTGCTCTATGTCAAAGGAAACTTGGTCGCCTTCATTGAGGGATTTAAAACCGGCCGCGTTGATTGCTGAATGATGAACAAACACATCCGGACCGTCTTCCTGCTCAATGAAACCGAAACCTTTGCGATCACTAAACCACTTAACAGTTCCATTCGTCATGCGAATATCCTCCTTCCATAATATTTTCAAAATCTTAAACTGGAGGATATTACACTGGAAATGAATTGTTCCTTCAGAAAAAAATCGCTCCGCCAAGTGACAGCAGGGCCTTGTTGAATGTTTAGACCATAATCTATCCCTGAATCAAAAGCAAGCTTATTATGATAATTATTTGAAATTAATTATCATTGAATATAATCCTGTATAAAAATATATTTGACTTACAGGGCTTTTATGAGGTAGTCAGGTTTAATTCCACCTAAAGAAAAGTCAGATATCGGTAGTCTTGCCCACGCATGTTCCTGAAAATGTAAAACAATACCGGGTTAAGAGCGGCCGGCAAGATCAGCTCTTTTTTTGTTCCAGGGGCTAACACTATGTTTGAGTTTATTTATCAAACCCTTACAAACTTCGGCTATAACCACCCCATTCATCCAACCCTCACCCATGTGCCCATCGGAATGGTTATGGGGGCCTTTATCTTTGTGCTGGTCGCTGAGATTACTCGCAGGAAAAATTTGGCGCAAACCGCCAGACACTGTTCTGTTCTGGCATTGATTGCCGCCGTACCGACAGCACTTTTGGGGCTTATGGACTGGCAGCATTTCTATGGCGGCTCATTCCTGTTTCCGATCAAGATGAAACTTATTCTGGCCGGTATATTGATTGTTTTTTTGACCCTCGCAGTTATATTTGGATTTTTTGGTGAAACGTTCTCGAAGCTCGTTATTTCACTATACGTGCTTTGTTTGTTCAGTGTGATCGGGCTGGGATATTTTGGGGGTGAGCTTGTTTACGGTACTAAAACCCCTGCTGCCGAGGTAGCGGAAGGCCCGGCAGCCGAAGGTGCCATGGTCTTCCAACAAAACTGCTCCGCCTGCCACCTGACCGACAGCACGGCAGCCAAGATCGGTCCGGGATTGAAGGGTGTTTTCAAGGCTGATAAATTCCCGGTCAGCGGCCTTGCGGTTTCGGAAGACAATTTCCGCAAGCAGCTACAAAAACCTTTGGGAAAAATGCCGCCCTTCGGGCACCTACCGCCAGAGCAGGTGGAGGCCCTGATTGCGTATCTCAAAACACTCTGAAGGGGGTTCTGGGTTCAGGGTTCAAGGTTCAAAGGTTACTTCCGATGAACCCTGAACCGTTCAACCAAGAGAGGAAAAGATATGTATCCTGTATCAACATCAACCACACGGAATTGGATAACTTTATCCCTTGCTGGTTTGATGATTTCATGGACTTTGTTTGTCTCCCAATCATGGGCCCAAACGTTTGTATCCGGCAAGGTCATTACCTCGGACGGTATGGTGGTCTCCAGCGGGGCGGTGGCCCTGGAGAAGGGAGAATTGCACAACAATGCTTTTTTGACCGGGGGTGCCATCGGTTCGGACGGAACCTTTAAAATTCCACTGCTCACTGGTGGCCCCTGGGGGCTGCATGTATACAGTGAAAAGTATATATATTTTCCCTTGCAAATACAGATCACCGAAGGCGCTGATAATGACATTCCCGTGATTTTGCCGGTTGACGGGACGACGGGCGATGATCCCAAGATTTCTAATATTGAGTTTAAGAAAATATCGGACCATGTATTGCAGATCGCAATGCGGGTGGACGACCCCAACAATAACCTGGGGCCTCAGATGCTGGCCATCGATACCAAGCGCTTTAAATCCTACCGCCTGGTGCCAAAGGACGGCGATTTAAAGGATGTGAAAGGCGATTTTCCAATCGGTGAATACGTTTCACCTTTCATCCCCCTTGCACTGGATGGAGAGGACTTAAACGATTGGCTTTTTGTCGTTGCCGATCATCAATGCAGCAATGGTCCCGTTTATAATGGTCTGGGTCAATCGGTTTTCAAGCCGGTCCTGGCACATTCGGAGACATTGAGCTGTGATGTGCCCGGGGTCTGGAAATCCAATTTTGCTAAAGTTTACCAGTTTTCCCAATCCGCACCGGGAGCGTTTACCGGGGAGCAATTCGAAGGTAGTGTGCTCATCGATAAAATGGCCCAGAAGGACGATCGGTTGTCCATTGCCTTTCGCTTTGGGGGCAAGAAGGGCAGCGCTGAACTCAAATTGCTTTGTCAGGAGAATGAGGTTCTTCTCAAGGGTACTTTTAAAAGCTCAGATAGTTCCGGCGACTGGGTTTTTACCAAACTAAAAAATACCAAAGCGGCGTTATCGGGCGAAAAACTCTTTTCGGCAAACTGCGCCGCCTGTCATTTTGCCGATCGTCAAGACAAGAAAGTGGGACCGGGGTTAAAGGGGTTATTCAAACGCGCCAAACTGCCTGACTCCGGTTTACCGGTAACAGATGAGAATGTCAGTGAGCGAATTGTCAATGGTGGGGATAAAATGCCGCCGTTTAAGCATCTCAAAAAAGAGGAGCTTAAGGCAATTCTGGATTACTTGAAAGCACTATAAACCCCAGCGTTGGTTTTATAATGATATCGAGCATTGTAATAGGCCATTAGCTACTCTTCTCCATGTTGTTTATGCAAAATTGGGGTTTATAATGATTGAATTGAAATCGAAATGCATCCGGAAATTAATCCTTCCGGGTGCTTTCTTTTTTTTAGCCTCGATCGCCGTTTCAATCCACTCAATAGCGGCAGAGATTCTCCTCTCGCCGCCCGGTCTAAGGCTCATTAAAGACCCATCTATTGTGATCCCTGCTGATTTCAATTACCCGAACCGGTCGCTTCTGCTTCCGGCCTATCGCAACCCTACAGGAAGGCCGGCCGACGGATGGTCGGCTAAATTTGTTGATACCCGCCGCTTTGCCAGCGACCGCAGTGCCTGGGTTTTTTTTCGAGATTCGGACTTACTACGATCCGTGTCCCGGCGAATCGAAGGGAAGCAAGACGCTTTCCGATTTTGGCCTGTCGGCACCACCATGATCATAGAAATTTACAAGGGGAATGCACCTCAGAAAGAAAATGAAAAATTGATTGAAATTGCTGCGATGTCAAAAGTGAAAACAGAGCGGAGATCATCTTTTAAAGCATTCTTCCCGGCAAACTGGATCTATGCCAGGTTTAATTCGGATGGAAATCCCGTCACGACAGCTGCAACGGTACGCGACTGCCATCAATGTCATAGCATTGCCTTTCATTTGACAGGAGACTTGATCTTCACCCGGTTTCCATAATTTTCAGACGTTGCATTCAGTTTTAAAAAATGGCTGTGAATTTTTAACTGTCGGAGGATTGCATAAAAATTGGACATGGGTCTAATTCAGGAATTATGGGATTGCGGAATTCAGGAATTGATGAAATTTTATCTATTTGATTAATTGATTTTATCCTTTAATTCCTCAATGCCTAAATCTCTCAATTGACAATAATAAAAATAAATATTGTCCTAAAAAAGAGCTATTATTATAGCAAAGAACGGGGTCTGTTATTTCACTTTGGGGAATATATGCCTTTATTTTCATCAGATGCCGATAATATAAGAAGTTATCGGATCCTGCCGTGGCTGTATTTTGCGGGAGCTCTGCTGGTCGTTTTTCTCAACGCTGCTTTTTCGGCCGTCCACAGCCCTCTGGGCCAAGAGATTTCAGCGGGTGAAAGCCCGGGCTTTGCTTGGCTGCGGACCAACATCACCACCTGTATCGGATTTGGCCTGATTTACCTGGTTGTGGTGTCTTGGCTTCAACTACGGCAGATGCGTCAATCATCCTTTGGGGACAGCAGATTGGTGTCATTGTTTCTCTGTCTTCAACTCCTCAGTGTTGCCGCCATTGCACTGCTGCTTTTTTTTCGACAAACAAGTTTGCTGTCTTTGTTTTATGCAGTCCTGTTGATATCGTTTCTTATCCAGGGGGTTATTGCTTTCCGACGTCTTGGTTTCGCCGAGGTCGAACGTCAATCGCTGATTTCAAAACAGCCTGCGCTAAATGCGGGCCTTTTTTTGATGCTGTTGTTTGTTTTTGGCGCCGCCATTTCTCTGCTTGATCCTTCCTGGCATCGAATGGAAGATCAAATCCTGCTGGGCTCGAAATTTGAGTCCCACCTGAGATATGTTTTTCCTGCCTTATTGTCCGGGATTACCACTGCATGGATAGGGATAGGCATGCTGGTTATGGTCAACGGCCTTGGCATATTACTTCATAAATTACATGAGATTAAAGAATTTAAATTTTTAATATCTTTTACAATATTCTTTTCTTTAGTCGCGGCTTATACGGCGTTCCTTTTCCTCACACTGTTTTATGCCATATCCTGGCAGATCCATAATCTGCATTTAACATCAACGGTCTGGCAACTGGTTCTGTTTATAAGTGTGGCCGGCGGAATCTTATTTTCAGGCGTTTATTACAGGATTCTCCTGCATATACCCCAATCTAGGCAAGCCAGTCTGATCGGTATCGTCGCCTTGACCTTTGGTGCCGCCATGCTTTTCCCGCTTACATGGATTCTGACATTGCGGCAAAACACAAAGACATGCTGGATTCTGCTGCTGGTTTCCACTTTTGGCGCATGTGTCGCCATCGGCTATGTGGTGTTGTTTGGTGATCTGTTTAATCCTTGGTTTACGACCTTTTCCTATCTCAAAGGGGCTATATTAAAAATTATATCAGTGATAGCTGCCGGAACGGCCCTATTGTTGATAGAACGGTTTTTTTTACGAAAGTTCGCAGCGCCGTCTAATATTCACCGGCTGGGGGTCGTCCTGGCAATGACTACCGTTCTTGGGTTTTTACCATTTTATGCCCTCGGAAAGTATCCCGAGGTCAAGGCCGTCGTGCTTCAATTCAATGAGCTGACCCGGGTGGATGCAACCTTTGCCAGAGAGTTTGCCGGCGTATTGGGACTCGATAAGTGGATACATATCGGACAACGGCCATCTCAAAACAACAACCCCCATCCGTGGCCCCAACCCTGGGAACTGCGCAAATCCCATCCATCACGATTGCCCGCAGATTTCAATTTGCTAGTCGTTATTGTGGATGCCCTGCGAGGTGATGCTTTT
>Ga0316187_10004806_pt1 | contig 11697 bp, 12 predicted proteins | sample CroRivburrow1_MG_FD_204927 | JGI IMG/M metagenome (GOLD analysis project Ga0316187, IMG submission 204927) | Coastal sediment microbial communities from Maine, United States - Cross River worm burrow 1 | ecosystem: Environmental > Aquatic > Marine > Coastal > Sediment | place: USA: Maine...
TCGATGGCAAGGGCGGCGGTGACGTCGGCCCGCTGCCCAAGGCGGGTCCGTCGAAGCTGAACATAGGGTCGGAGTCGGCTTTCCAGCGCCGGTCGGGGACGGATGACGACGCCTGCCAACCCGGCGGCAACGAAGGCGGCCAGCAGTCCGGCCAGGACGGCTTGGGGATCGGGCATCACCGAAGCTCCGTCTCGGACGTGAACACCCGTGGTTCTTCGGGAAGTCGACCCAGGCGCGACACGATGAACATACCGAACAGGCTCATGGCCGTTCCAACGACCATCACCGCGACCCCGGTGTTCGAGGAATAGAAGTCACGGCCAGGACCTGGTCGGTAGGTCAAAAGGATCAAAAACAGGAACGGCAGGACAAACACGGCCCGGGCGCTGAGGCGTTGCTCGAGCTGAGCGGTCTCCACCCGGTCCAGAACATGGAGGTCTTCGACGGTTGACTGGGAGAGGTCGTCCATGATGTCGATCACTACCGCCGGGCCCTGTTCCAGGGCCAGCAGGAGGTCCTCCACGATGCGGTCGGAGACCGGATCGGCCAATTCCTCCCGGACGACCTCCAGGGCCGTCGCCGAATCGAGGGTGAAGCTCAAGCTGGAGTAGCGGGCAAACACCGGACGCAACTCATTCGGTCCGCTCGTGGCCAGCATCAGCAGAGACTGATGCAACGACATCGACGACGACACCGAGGCAATGATCGAGCGCAGCGCCTCGGGCCATGCCTCCAACCGGGAGCGGGCCAGTTTGCGGCGCTGCTGGGAGAAGTAGAACCGGGGCATCATGGCCACCCCGACCGCCGGGGCCAGGGCCACCAGCGGGATCGCCGTCAGCAACAACACGAACAGGAACGTGACGACACCGGCGAAGATCGAAGACGACCAGAACTGCAGTGGAGTCACTGGCAATCCGGCCTGGTTGAGCCACTCCTGACGTTTCACCCGACGGGGTCGGTTGCCTTGAGCGGACAGCGGGGTCACCCGAAGCCGTTGTGGGGTGTATCCGATGACATACCCGACGGCGAAGTAGACGGCGATGCCTGCGAACAAACCGGCGAGCAGGATCACGACTGCTCGCCCCGCTCGACGCTGAGGCTGACACTGGGTGCGGATGGTGCCGGGTACTGGCTGCGACGTCGCGACCGTCGCTGCTGTCCGGGAGCGGCAGGCCCCCGATCGGCGCCAATACCGCCAACGGTGGAGTCGCCAACGGCCACCACATTGGCCGGTGTGCCCCGCAACAACTGTGACGTCGATGAGTCGTAGCGCTTGAGGGTGGCGTCGAGACGGGCCATGGTCGCCTCTGGCGGATCGGCCTCGGTCCATCGCAACGGCTCGCCGATCCGATCCCGCACGAAGATCGGTTGCAGGAGGAACTCCTCGCCCGAGGCGTTTGGCATGAGGGCCGCCACCTCCATGACCTGGCGCCGGATGGGGGCTCCACCCTTGTCGTCGAAGGCCAGTTCCTCCCGGTCTACGAAGACCACCAGGTGGAACATGCGCTGGAAGGTCGACTGGACCTGGGTCGGGGCCACGTTCTCCCCGGCCATGATGGCGGTGTCACGCAGAGCGGAGAGGGCGTCGAAGGGGTTGTTGGAGTGCACCGTGGCGATAACCCCGCAACCGGCATTTCCCGCCCTGACCAGCTCGAAGGCTTCGGACCCGCGCACCTCACCAACAACCAGCAGGTCAGGCCGCATACCGAGGCAGATCTTCACCAGATCACGCAGGCTCACCTCGGCCGCAACGTCGCCGTCGGCACCGGCGGGCCTGCTCTGGTAGTAGCTGCCGGCCATGACGGGGGCCGAAAGCTCACGGATCTCCTCGACGCAGCGCACAACCATCGTTGGGGGCACGGCCCGCAGCAGGGCGTTGAGCAGTGTGGTCTTGCCCGCTCCCGGTCGTCCGCACACGAGAATGCCGAGGCCGGAACGCACCGCGGTCCAGAGAAGCTCGGCCACCCGCTGATCCATGGAGTCCCGGGCCACCAGTAACGACAACGTCTCGTTACGCATCGTGTACTTACGGATGGTGACCGACAACTTGTCGGCGATGGGGGGAATGACCACCCCAAGGCGGACCGTGCCCCCCAGGACCCTGGCCTGGACCATGGGCTCGCGCTCGGTTACTTCCCGGCCGCTGTCCTGCAGCAGCCTGCGGACCACGGCGAGGTTCTCCTCGGCAACGGTGACCTCGCTGACGCCCCGCATGTAGCCGCCGCCGTCGATATAAAAGATGTCATCGCCTTCGATGAAGATCTCCTCGACGCCGGGGTCGTTGAGGGGGCCGGTGAGGGGACCGTACTCAAGCACATAACGCAGGATGCGCTCGGCCATCTCGTCCGGCCGGACCAGGAGCTCCTTGCCGTCGAGCCCCTTGCGGGCCACGGACTGCCACTGATCGATGGCGGTCCGGACGAAGTTCACCACCCCGTCAGGGTCGACCTCAGGATCGAGCCGGGCCACCTTGATGCCCTCGGTGACCTCGTTTCTCAGTTGTTCGTAAGGGGAGAGTGCTCGGCTCACCGCTCGGCGGCGCGAAGGGACAGCGTCGGTGGCCATCAGGGTTGTTTTCTTCTCCATGGCCTGCGTCCTTTGCCCGTCGGGGGCAGTAGCTCGGAGGCCAAGGCCTTCATTGACTTGGTGAACCGGCCGGATTTGACCACTCGTCCGTCCCAGCAGCCCTTGTCGACCTCGGCGCCCATGGGCACGAACACCACGCCGGCAATGAGGTCCTGGCCCGCCTCGCGGGAAACGGATTCGACGAGATCGGCGCGTTGGCGGGCTGAGCGGGGGCGCCCGGCGAACACGACCCACACCGGTAGGCCGTTACGAAGGCGGCGGGCTTCGATAAGCCAGTCGAGGGCCAGCAGCACCCCCGTTGGGGTCGGCTCGCAGACCCCAACGGCGACATCGCCCACGGCCACCGCTCCTCGGGAGGCTCCGTAACGATCGACTCCGCTTGGCATTGACAGCAGCTGGGGACCGGATGAGACCACAACCTGTTTCCATTGCTGGGCCGTGCGGCCGATGAGATCCTGGCTGCGGTCCCGCCCAAGCAGGGACCAGTCGTCGGGGTTGGCGATGCCGGCCAGGACGTGCATCGGGGCGAAGCCGTTTGCTCCCTGGGTTGGCTCGGTCAAGGTGGCGGTGAGGTCGCCGTCGCCGTAGTAGATCCGCTCCACCGCATCGAGCACGGTCGGTTCGAGGCGGTAGCCCAGCCGGGCGGCGACCATTGGTGTGGTCTCGTCGACGTCGACCAGCAGTGTGGTGCCGTAGTGCGCTGCCAGCTCGGCCGAGAGCCCGACGGCGACCTCGACCGCGGCGAGACTGGCCGGGCCGCCGACGGTCAGGATCACGCCACGATCGACTGGGAGCTCGGCGGCGGCGGCCCGGGCCACCGTTGCCATGGCCGTCGACGGAGCCAGCTCCCCAAGTTCCGGGGGTGGTTCGTCGTAGTCGACGTCCTTGGTGACCTCCTGGATGAGCTGGACCAGTTGGCCTGCCATCAGTTCGGCTGAGGCCACGTCGGCGATGCCGAGCCGATTGAGGTGGGCCTGGCCTTGACCGTGATGCTCGTTTGGATCGTAGATGCCGATCACCTGGACGCCGGCATCGTCAAGTTGGCGCAGGCTCTCCCGGTTCAGAAAGGTCGATGAATCGTCGATGATGACCACATCGATGGAGTCGTCGATGGCCCGTGGGTCCCGCAGGACACGGACCCGCAAACCGGTGATGTGGTCCTGTACGTAGCGGGCGAAGTCCGAGCGCCAAGCCCGATGGCTGGCGACCAGGCCAACGGTGCGGATGCCCGTTGGGTTGAGCTGAGTGGGATCAGCCATCGGTGCTCACAATGTCGGCGGGAGGAGGCGGTGCTGGGGTTGGGTTCAGTTGCCGTTCAGCGTCGGCGACAGGCTCTGCACCTGTTGAGCGAAGGATCGACACCCGACCCGACTCCATGGCCAAGGCTACCTTGAGGGCGGTGGCGGCGTCGATCGAGACGGTGACGTAGTAGCTCGACAGGGAGCTGGTGCTCAATGCTCCGCTCCCCTGCTCCGCCCCCTGGGTGTCGATGACCTCCAGATCAACGGCCACGAAGGCGGCGGCGTTACCTTCGACCGAAACGACATCGATGCGGTCGCCAGGGGCCAGGTCACCCCCGGCGGCGTCAACCCGGTCGATGGGAAGGCTCATGGCCCGTAGCCCGGAAGGGGTTGACGCCGGGGCCAACACCGTCAACGTGATCGGATCACCGGGAGCCAGGCGGTGGCCCGCGCTGACCTCGCCGCCGGCCAGGTCCGCCATGGTCGCCACCGAGCCCACCAGATCCGAGCCAGCGGGAATATCGATGACGGTGACCATGTCAGCGGTGATGTCGGTGCCGGGGAGAATCTCGACCTCAGCCACCAGGATCTCGTTGGTGATGGTGCGGTCCTGAAGCAGCGAGACCACGATCACGAACGTCGAGAGGGCGGCGGCGATCATGAACAGGTGCCCCAGCGATACCCGTTCGCGCACCCTTCGTTTGCGGGGCGCCACCGGTCGAGGGTCAGCACGGGTCAGGGGTGTCGCCTGCCCTTCATCGACAATCACCGAGCTTGCCATGTCTCGCCACCATTGTTCACCCTCACTGAGGTCCTCGCCTGCCCGCGCACTCACTCGCCAAGAGATCAACAGCCGTTGGGGCTGCTGAGCGAAAGATAATGACAATTCACTCTATTCGCAAGCAAAAATGCCTATAGGAACAAATCGAGCGATAATCGATGTTGCGGTACTGTGGAAAGCGATCCGCCGGAGGCGCGGGTTGTTGACGGTCCCCAAGGTATGCGAGTGCACTCCTGGGTGGTAAAATCGTGACAATCCTCGCCGATTATCCAATCTCCCAAGAGACCAGGACTGATCACGACGTGACGTACCAACTGACGACCGGCGACCTACCAGAGCTTATTACCGTGGCCGATGTGGCCAACTACCTTGGGCTTACCCCCCAAACGGTGATTTCGTTCATCAAGCGGGGCGATCTGGTGGCAACCAAGCCGCCGGGGATGCGAGGTTACCGTATCCCCCGCCAAGCCTTCGAGGACTATCTGAGGGCTGGCTACCAGGCCGTTCAGCAGGAGGTTCTGACCGAAGCCGAGGCCTTCTGACTGCTGCTGGTCGACGGGCCCGGTTGATCCAACCTCAGCGATGGGTTTGCTTGCGGCGTTGCCGCTGATCATCCCTGGTTCGGCCCAGGTAGCCAACCGAGTCGATGGGCACGATCGAGACCTCACCGCTGCGTTCATGAAAAATAAGGTGTTCGCTGTTGACCAGGTCGATGGTGCCCAGCAGCGACCAGTTGGCGCGATGGCCCGACAGTTCAACTTCCCGTGTCTGCTCCAAGCCCAGAAGGCGAGCCAGGAACGTCGCCGGGCGGAGGGTGATCGGGGCCCGACCCTGCCGTGGGTCGACCTCGGTGATCTTGATGACGGCGATGGCGGCGTGGACCACGTCGTGCAGGTTCCCGGTGCGGTCCTCGAGCCCGGTGAAGTTCTGTCCGGCGTGCACAACCCGGCCCTCAACCGCTCGTTGGCCGATGGTTACCAGCCACCGCTCGCCCTCCATCATGGCCTGCATCGATCGTGCCGTAAGGTCCTGGCGCTTCTGCTCGGCCCGCTCGGTCTCGTACTCGATCTCGGCCAGTTCCTCATCGGCGGTGCGACGAACGCGGCGGGCCAGATTTATGATCTCACGGTCCGACAGCGGATCGTCGGACCACGAATCGCTGGATTGTGAATCGTAGGGTTCGGGACCGGATGGCGCCATGGGCTTTGAGTAGCACAGTTTGTCGCCGTGCGTGGGTAGCGGTAGGTCGGCATCGGGCCCGCGACCGATTCCGGTCGGGTAGGTCCTGATGGCCGTCGCTCGACCAATGGAAGGGGGCTGATCTGCTCAAACCACCCGGCTGAACGGCTTGAAACGGGGCCGATCATTGGCGGATGGCGCATCGTGGGCCACAATGTGTCGATGGTCGGTGTCGGCACCAGATCCCACTATGAGCTTCTGGGCGTTGAACCGGACTGCAGCTTCGACGATCTGCGTACCGCCTACCGGCGTCTGGCCCGCGAGTGCCACCCCGACGTGGCCCTGACCGGCTCCGGACCACTGGTCATGGCCAGGATCAATGAGGCCTGGCGTATCCTCTCCGATGAGGCTCTACGTCGGCTGTACGACGAGGCCATGCGGCCCGAACCGAAACCGGTCGTCGCCCGGCAGCCTGCACCCAAGACCGGGCGCTCCCGAAGACAGGCCTGGGCCGCTGGGGTGCAGGGCCAGATCGCGCGCTTGTCGCGGTTGGCGGGTCGCAGTGCAACCCAGTCCTTGCTGATCCGTCAGCCCCGCGCTCCTCGCTATGAGTACGAGCGGCTGGTGTCAGCCATGGTCGAGGGTTTGTGTGAGGACACCGAATCGCGGGTCAGGGCAGCCCGGGCGGCAGGCATCGCCCCCCTCGATCTGGCCGTCGGGGCGACACTCATCGGGATCAGGACGCTGGCTGATCGGCTTCGCCGCGACGCCTCGCTGGTGGTGAGCGACGATGTGACGATGACGGCCGAGTTGCTCGATCGCATGTGGGACATCCTGGCCCACGAGTTGCCGGTGCACTTGACTTCGGCGCTGGGGGGTAACCCGCGGGTGGCCCGTGCCATCACCAAGGACGGGGTCAAACGTTGAGGGGTTGGCCTCCGGCAGCGGCCGAACGATAGATGGCGTCAGCCAACCGGTGGCCATCGAGGGCCAACCGAAAATCGGGGTAGGCAGGCTTGCCGGAGGCCACCGAAGCAATGAAGTCGGCGTCGGGGTTGGTGCCCAGACCGTCGGCCGCGGCGGCCACCGCGGCCAGCTCCGGCCCCGTCAGCGGGTGCTCGGTTGATGGGCCGGGCTCCCGGTTGGCGTCAATCGTTACCGGGCCGGTCCAATCACCGGTCAGGGTCATCAGCGCCTGTTGACAGAACACCTCGACCCGCCGCTGGGACGGTCGGGACAACACGTCGTGCCACAACGAAACCAGGGTTGCCTGGGCTCCCGATCGGCCGACCAGCAGAACCGAGGCCTGATCCTCAATGCCGTCGAGACCATGGGAGAAGCCGGTCCTAGCCGACACCGAGTCGATCGGACCCATCATCCAACGCAGTAGATCGAGATCGTGGATGGAGTGCTCCAACAGCACGCCTGCCCCTGCCTTGGCCTTGTCGCTACGCCAGGTCGAGCCGTAAAGGCCCTGTACCGGTAGGTACTGATCGTCGCGGAACACAATGTTCATCACCGGCCCGTGCGCCTCGTCGGCGATCTGATGCCGGAGCCAACGGAAGGCCGGTGAGTGGCGCAGCACCAGCCCGACCTGGTTGACGACGCCCGACGACTCGACCATCTCGGTCATGGCCTCGGCGGTCGCCAGATCAACGGCGAGTGGCTTTTCGCAGAAGACGGCGCGGCCGGCCGCCGCCGCCACGTTGACGGTTTCCGGATGGGCCGCCGTCCAGGTGCAGATGTACACGGCTTCGCAGTCGGCAACCACCTTCGCTGCCGAGGCGACCACCGTGGCCGACGGACTCAGGGCGGCGAACACCTGGGCCCGCTCACCGTCGCGATCGTGTACCGGTCCGATCTCCACCCCGTCGACGTTGGCCAGGTTGGCCAGGTGTGCTCGGGCAATGAGGCCACAGCCAACAAAGCCGACGCGCACCTGATGTCGGGGCATCGGCCCGCTACTTGTGGAGCTTCAGCTCCGCCATCTGGCGGAACAGGTCGAGTACATCGGGGGCCGGGTGGTTCGGGTCAAGTTCGCGGTAGAGCGAATCGACGTTGATGACAATGCGCTCCCAGTCGAGCCAGTCCCTGTAGGGGCCGAGTTCGATGTCGGTGGCAGCCTCGTCAGCTCGCATCCCGGCCTGGAACCGGGCGGTGGCCTCGGCTCGGACATGGCGCAGATAGTCCGCAACGTCGGTCACCCCCGAGGCGTTGGTGAGGGGCCCGTGGCCGGGGACGATCACCTCGCAACCCAGTTCGATGATCTTGTCGCAGGCGTTGATCCAGTTCTGGACGGGTCCGTTCCAGATGATCGGAGTTCCACCGATGAAGAGGATGTCGCCGGTGAAGATCACCCCACGGTCGGGAACGTGAACCAGAACATCACCCGCAGTGTGGGCCGGTCCGACCTCGAACAAGCTGGCCGTTGGACCCGAGGTAACCACCTCCAGCTCACCGCTGAAGGTCCGCGTTGGCTGCGGGGGCTCGATGTCGGTGAAGGTGAACGGCCCAAAGGCATCGGCCAGGTAGGCGTTGGTGGTCTCCCCGAGATCGAGGCCCATCATGGCTGCCAACATTGCCGGTGGTAGCTCCGCCATCTCCTGGGCCGAGGCCTCCGATGCGATGATCTCGGCCCCCTCGACAAGCTGGTTTCCGTAGCAATGGTCGCCGTTGGCGTGGGTGTTGATCAGTGTGCGGATCGGCTGGCTGTCGGTCATCGCCGACATCTCTTCCAGCATTTGGCTAGTCAGCTTGAGATCGAACAGGGTGTCGACGAGGAGCGAGTCGTCGGTGCCGACGACCAGCCCGGCGTTGCTCCACCCCCATCCGCCATCGGGTTGGAGGTAGGCGTAAACTCCTTCAGCAACCTCTGACAGACCTCGTTCGTACCTCAACCCGACTCCTGTTACCGACCGTATTTCGCGTGGGAACCGACCTTAGCTTGCGCCGTCAACGGGGGCTATTACTTCAGAGTTCGAGCAGTTCGGTCTGGTCCCCACCTGAGGCGGCGGTGCGGGGACCGACGGCGTCGAGTTCGGACAACACCCGCTCGATTGCAGGGCGGCGCCCAGCCAGGGGGGCCAGGGCGACGCTGGCGGTGAACGAGACGAGTTCGTTATCGAATTCGACCGGGAAGGCGACCTCTTCGCGCAGCCGATCGGCGATGGTTGTCAGTTGTGACACCGTGGCATCGGAGGTCAGCAGGGTGACGAAACCCGCTTCGTCGAATCGGCCGAGCACATCGGGGCTGCGAAGCCTGCGTTGCAGACGGCTACCGACATCCTTGATCACCCGCTCCACGGTCCGCTCTCCCCTGGTGGTGACGAGATCCGGTAGCTCGTCAACCCAGAGTCCGATGATGGCCAGGTTGGCTCGGGGGCGACGGGCCAGCCGTTCCTGAAGCTGTGACAACAGGTGGTAACGGTTGGCGAAACCAGTCAGCGGGTCATGGGTAAGCTCAGCCCGGGCCAATGCCGAGTAGTAATACTCCGGCGCCATGCTGCGAACGCCAACGGCAATGAGATCGTCGTAAAGGCGTCGCAGCGTGAACTCGACCGGAGTCAGGGCGTTGCTCAGACGAGCGGGACTGGTGGTCGAGGACGTCGCTGCTTTCGTCAACGCCTCGTTCCAGACCAGACGGGACTCGGGAACCAGTAGGTCGGCCACCGCGACGCCGATGAGTCGGCCCAGGGCCAACCCCGTCGTCTCCAGCGCCTCGGCGTTGGCGGCGATAATCACGCCGTCGTCAACGATCAGGCAACCTCCCGGCATACAACGCAGGAGTTCAGCGTGGTTCTCGGCTTTAGCGGGCATCGAGATGCATCCTCACCCTGATTCATCGGTTGATGGGGCACGACCTTGAGCCAATCCGTCGGTTGATCTTGCCCTGCCCTGGTCCGGCTGGAGTTTCGTCCAGTCAACCTCGTCGGCTTCAAGAGGCCGCATGACCAAATCGATTCCGGTCCAGAGGGTCTTGCTGAAGGGGTAGAACCAGGCCGGGACGAGTGCGGCGACGGCAACATTGATGGCAATCAGTTCTACAACCGGGAAGTCAGGAAAGGTGAGGATCATGCTGATGACCAGGACCACCAGCATGATGGCGAAACTGACGACAGTGTTGATGCCAACAGCGCCGACCCAGTGACCTTCGATACGTTCAAAGTGCAGGCCGCAGCGGGGACAACGCTCGACCATGACGAACCAGCGTCGGAACAACTTCCCCTGGCCACATGCCGGACATCGTTTGATGGCGCCCCGCCGGATCGCCAGCCCGGCCGAGGGTGGCTGCGGCACCGGCACGGCGCTGCTCGACTCCGCACTCCCCTGCCGATCGGTGGCGGGAGCGTTCTTGTCCGGTTCGGTCGGCGTGGCTTCGTCGGTCATGGTGTCCAGCCCGACAGGCGATCCACGGCCCGAGCCAGCTCGTCGTGTGAGCCTGCGTAGGAGAATCGTACGAAGCGGTGGCCTCGCGGTTGGTCAAAATCGAGACCCGGTGTGGTGGCGATGGACAACTCGTCGAGCCAGCGTCGGCAGAGGTCCTGACTGTCGTCACACAGGTGCGAAACGTCGGCCCACACGTAGAAGGCCCCATCGGCCGGGGCCAGGCGGTCGATTCCGGCCGCAGGAAGACCGTCGAGGAGTAGTCGGCGGTTCTGGCGGTAGCGGGCCACGTTGGCATCGAGTTCATCGATGCAGTCGAAGGCAGCGACGGCGGCCAGTTGGCTCAGCGTCGGCGGGGCGATGGCGAGGCTCTGAGCCAGGCGTTCGACCGTCTCGGCCAGATCCAGTGGGGCGACAACCCATCCCAGACGCCATCCCGTCATGGAGAAGAACTTCGAGAAACTGTTGATGACGACGACATCGTCGCTGTGGGCCAGGGCGCTGGGGGCGGGTTCGTCGTAGGTGATGCCGTGGTAGATCTCATCGGCGATCAACTGCACCCCGTTGGCGGTCGACCAGGCCGTCAGTTCGGCCAGGTGGCTGCCGTGCAGCACCGTGCCGGTGGGGTTGGAGGGGCTGGCAATGACGAGCCCGTCGAAGGGGCCGGCGGCGTCGAGCGCGGCCACGGTCGGCCGGTAGGAGGTCTCGGGGCCCACTGGTATGGGTACCACGTCGATGCCGAAGGCCATGAGGTCGTTTCGGTAGCAGGGGTAGCCGGGCTCGATTACGGCCACCCGCTGGCCTGCGTCGAAGGCCGCCAGGAACGTCAACACGCAGCTTCCTGAGGCGCCCGTTGTGGCCACGATCCGTGCCGGGTCGATGTGTAGCCCGTAGTAGCGCTCGTACCACTGGGAGATGCGCAGGCGAAGCTCGGGCAGACCTGCCGCCCCGGTGTAGCCGAGTTTGTCGGAGCTCAGGGCCCGCTTTGCTGCTTCGAGCGCACCCGACGGTGCCGGGGTCGACGGCTGGCCGACCTCCAGATGCAGGATCTCGGCTCCCGCCTGTTCCCGCTCGGCGGCAGCCCGCATCACCTCCATCACATAGAACGGTGGTACCTCACTACGTTTCGATGACGCTCGACTCGATGGCACCCGACCATCCTGCCTCATAGGTGCTCCGATCTCCTCCTGGCTGTCGGGGTTGACCCTTGCTCCCTATCCTGCAACTCGGAGGTAGTTGACCATGACGAGGATCGGGTTCATCGGTTTGGGGGTGATGGGCTATCCAATGGCCGGTCACCTGGCAGCGGCAGGCCATGAGGTGCGGGTGCACAACCGGACAACAGCCAAGGCCGAGGCCTGGTTGGGCGACCATGGCGGGACCCTGGCCGCCAGTCCACGGGAGGCTGCCGAGGGAGCCGACATCGTGATGACGATCGTCGGCAATGACGATGATGTGCGCTCCGTGGTGTTCGGCGACGACGGGGCGCTTGGCACCATGGCCGAGTCGACGGTATTGATCGACCAC
>Ga0316187_10004807_pt1 | contig 11695 bp, 17 predicted proteins | sample CroRivburrow1_MG_FD_204927 | JGI IMG/M metagenome (GOLD analysis project Ga0316187, IMG submission 204927) | Coastal sediment microbial communities from Maine, United States - Cross River worm burrow 1 | ecosystem: Environmental > Aquatic > Marine > Coastal > Sediment | place: USA: Maine...
ACCACAAACTGTGGCAGCGTTTACAGGCGAGGCGTTTGTACAGCATACCACCACTTTGCTGCAGCTCTTTACTCGCTGATGTGTAAAATGGCAACTCCCGCTCCTGCGTGCTTACCTCCGCCTGGCGAAAAGCGTTAAAAACCATCATTACAATTATAAATCCGGCAATACCCAACAGCAGGTTTTTTTCTCCGCGCTTCATACCTTATGCGACTTTTGCTCTTCCTTTTCCTTGATTAGCTCGGCGCGCCGCTGTTCCTGCTGCTTATTTACCGCCTGACTCTTGGCGAATTCCTCGCTCGTCATTTTATCCTTATCATCCTCATCAAACACAAGGTATTTAATATCTTCATCAAACTGCTCATTTTTATGTGCCCAGCGAATACCGATAATAGCTGCGACGATAATCAATCCACCGGCAACCATCCACACATAAATTGACCAGCCATCAGGTAATGATTGTAGATATTCTGTCATTTGTAACCCCTCCTAATACAATCTGCCTTGCAATAATTGCATGGCACCAAATGAGACTGCTGCAACGACACCCAGTATAATGCACACCAGCATAACTTTCTCGCCTGTCTTCAGCCTCTCTGTCGCCTTCTTGCTGACTACCATCTGCACAACAATGCCCAGAAAAACAGCCACACCTATCAGCATAAAAATAAATATCCCTACACTGAACTCCTGGCTCCGCATCCCTTCAATTGTCCAGTAATCCACATCTTGCTGATTATCTGCCAGCACCATTCTAATAGGCCCCAGCCACAACCAGACCATGCCTGTGAGTTGTTTTACTATCCTGATGAGCATCTCTACCTACACTGGAAATAATTTCTGTAATTATAAAGCAACAATGCCGCTCTAATGAGCGGCATTGTTGCTGTTACTGTAAATCGCCGTTTAACTGTTAATTGGCGGCTTATCTTTGTCGTAGTTATCCACAAAAAAACTGTAGATAAAAGGCGCTACGAAAACTATGATAATTGGCAGCAACAATATCAGCGGTGGATTATCAATATCAATCATTATACACCTTCCTTAATTAGTGAGCTTTAGAGTGATCCGGCTGCCATTCATGATTTGGCAGTCGTTTGATCGCAATCATGACAGCAATACAGAAGTAGGCGACATAAAAGATATCAATCGTATAACCCTTATCCCACCATGGCTGCTTACGTTCCTTGGTGCCATCAGCCTTGATATTGCCTTCGAAGTTAGCCAGCACAACCTTTTCACCAATTACAGTGTACTCTTCAAGGTCGGCACCAGCCTTCTGCAATTCAACTACCTTGTCCTGGATCAGGCGCAGATCATCCATTTCTAGTGGATGGCGATCCTGCAGTGCTTCATATTGCGAACCACTGGCCTTTACCTTCTTGACAATGTAGTCCATCTTGCCGGCATCATCCTGGATCGCCTGCACCTCTGATGTATCCATCAGGGCTATATATTCAGCATATATTGCCGCTGTTGGGCGTTGCCCCCATAAAGGTGCTGTAATCAGAAATGCCGTTATGATGGTTAGTACCAGTAAAACTACAACCGGCTGTGGTAGTCGGTTATTGTCTTCCATGATACCGCCAAGGCTTTCACCTTCCCAGGTTTCTCTTGCCTTCGTATTTTGGTCCTCAGTCGTCAAGCTGTGCAGAGGATTATCAAATTTCCAAGCCATTTTCGTACTCCCCTCTTACTTCAAACTAAGGATAAAATCTAGCAGGTAACGTGCTTCACTGTCACTTGCCGGTTCAGGTACCTCAGGCGCATAGATTCGTGTGCCATGAGAATATTCATCATACTCTTGACGCCATTTGTCGTAGTCGATCTTGTTACCCTTGGCATCAACGTCACCCCACAGATAATCGTAGCGCGGCATAATAGAATGCGGCTGTACCAGACGAGGATTGAAGAAGTGCATTACCATCCATTCTCTGGAGGAGTTACGTGAACCAACATGCAACAGGTCAGGTGCCTTACGGTCCGAACCAAATGCTGTGGGTGATTCACTGTTGTAGTCACCCAGGCGTGGTGGTACACCAAATACCTGCCAGTCCTGCGTCTCTTCGGGTAACAGCGTATGACACCACCAGCAACCCTCACGTACAAACATGATCTTGCCCGCACCAACATATGAAGTGTTGGCATCACCACCCGTTTTCAGTACAGCATCGGGTGCCCAGCTTTTGGTTGCGGTTGCGTTTTCGATATATGTAACCGTCTTACCATTGAAGCGACCTTCAGAAACAATGAATACTGCTCCATTGTCTTCGTTAGCCTCACCAATACGACCCTTGTTTAGACTCAGGTCTTCAACACCTTTACCCAGGATGCGCGGATGTCTTATGGAGCTGGTGAACGGAACACCAGCCTGATAGACATATGCGTATACTGGCTCGATCTTCTGGCCGGTACGAGGATCCTTCTTCAGCAGTACAGTCTCGGGTTTACCCCAACCCTGCAGAAATGGATCTTCGTAACTAAAGCCACCGATTCGACCATAAGACAAACCTTTACGCAGTCCTACCTCTGTCGAAGCCACCTCGACGATGTTCAGGCTTGGCATATACAGAGTGATCATCATTGATCCTCCAAGCGCCAGACCGAACAAGCGTGCACCTATTTTATATTCTCTAAAAGCCACGTTTGTATTCCTCCCTCAATTCACCAGGATATTAGCGCTCGTATGCCAGCTCATGCGGCAAACGACCTTCAGGAATCTTCGTTCCTTCACGTGCAGTCATCCACATGTTGTACAGCCAGACACAGTTACCAGTAAAGACCATTGTTCCACCTACCCAACGCGCGATCATATACGGATGCTCCGCAATCACAACATCGATGTAAGGAACTTCATAGATCTTGCCTGCACCCTGGATCAAGCCAGCGATTGTCATCGAGATCCAGTAGATCGCAAAGCCAATCAGCAGGAACCAGAAGTGGAAGTTCGCCAGTGCCAGTGAATACAGCTTACGACGCAGAATTGTCTGCAGACCGTAGTAAACTGCCGCACCCTCAAGGAAGGTCGAGAATCCCAGCAATGCCAGATGGGCATGAGCAACAATCCAGCCAGTACCATGGATGTACCAGTTAATCGCACGTGTCTGCTGAAAGCCACCCTGCATATTCAGCGGGATTGCCAGCAACACACCGGTGATAGTGAACTTGGTCTCGACATTGTCCACAAAGTAGTGCCACTTACCTGTCATAGTCAGCAACAGGTTAGATACAAAGGCAATCGCCGGTACCAGAATCAGTACACCTTCTACTGAAGCAAATGACTTCAACCACTCTGGCAGCGGAGCTGACATCAGGTGATGCGCAGCCGGTGTTGAATAAAACACCACAACTGACCAGAAATGCAAATGGCCGATTCGATGTGAATACAGTGGGTTACCCGTAATCTTGGGCACCGTGTAGTATGCAATCGCAGCAGCAACGGGGGTAATCCATAATCCCAGTACGTTATGGGCAAACCACCATGTCAGATAGGCTTCTGTCAAACCTGTCAGCTGAAAGTATTCTGGCAGGTTACCTACAAACAGTACAATCCACACCATAAATACACTACCGCCAAAGAACCAGTTAGTCGTATAGATACCCTGAGTACGACGCTGGATAATAGTCATCCAGACATTAAGGCCCAGCGGGATGCCGATAAAGGCAAGTATGTACAGGTCAATGAACCATGGAAAGTCTGAATACTCACGACCTGAACTGATGCCGGCCCACAACAGGGTCAATGCCAGAGACAAACCGAAGTTCCACAGAAAACAGTTCCACACACCCAGTTTTTCTGACCACAGACGGGTATTACCCAGTGCCGGAGTGATGTACATCATCGCCATAGCAAAGGCCATAGAAATCCAGCCGAAAATTACGGCCATCACGTGCACCTGACGCATGTGACCGAATGAAAACAGCTCTGAGCCTGTGACAAAATCCGGGAATGCAAGTTTAGCTGCATTAAATGAACCTAACCCGGTACCAATTACAAACCAAATAATGGAAGACATTCCAAAGTACACGGCAGCCGTGCCCGGTGGAATATCCTCATTCTTTGCGAACAGGTACTTTAACATTTGACCTCCCCCTTGTTCCTATACCTAAAAATAAATCTTATTAAACTTAATTGACCAAGCCAGTACTACTTGTGATCACCCGGCATCATCAGATACCACGCAAACCACATGCTTGAGAAGGCCAGCAAAATACACATGATAGATGCAAACATTGACATTTTAATTTCCCCCTAATTGTTCTCAGGAAGCCTTGGCTTCAAGTTCACCATGGCGATACAGTGCCATCATCACAATCGCCATAAAGGCAAAACCAAAAATGATCATGCACCAGTCGACGAAACCCATAAACGTCGATGGATCATATGCCTGAGCACCCCAGCCACCCCAGTCATCAAAACGACCGCGACCCAGGGCACACATCAAAGCTGCACCAAATACACTGCCATTCCCCATGCCAGTTGTTACACCAGCCACTAGCGAATTCCAGAATGTTTTAGAATAAGTTAGTTTGTTCGCCATAAACCCCTCCGCTCAAGCATTTAAAATCCTAGGATTCCAAGATGATATGAATATCTTATTTATATGAACTTTATTCTTTTATATTTTTCGGCCTTAAATATGCGCCGTTATATAAATCTTCAACCACACGCAGTGCATGGTAGTTTAGTGTGACAGATATTTACATAGGCGTCAGCACCCGTCAAGCATTTTTTGGATTACCTCAATATTCAAAAAACCCAGGAAAATCCTTGGTTTTTGTCTATATTCGTTATCGTTACACACACAATCTCTGATAGAATCTTCAGCCAAAGTTATCACTCTGTGGATAAGTATCATGAAAGAACTCATCATCTACAGCATAGCCGCCATCTCATCCCTGTTCGTGCTCGGCTACTCTGTGCACATGTTTGTTGGCGGCCTGGTCAGTGAGGAAACTGAAACCTGGCTTATTGCTGCCACCTGCCTCGTCGGTGTTGCCGTAATTGCCTATATGTACTGGGACGTTATTCGCCGCCGTTCATCGTAATCCTGTCACTTGTATACGGCCAGCAATCCGCGCAGGTCATTAAATACGCTGTCACTGACAAATTGCCCCCGATGCAGCACAAACTGCCGTTTCTTACCACTGACATCCATGCCTGACAGGCCAAATGACTTTCCAGCATAATCTGAAAAATAACGTACATTCTTTACCAGATCAACGCGCTGCCCTGATTTTAGGATAAGCGCCACCTGCTGTCGGCCCATCTCGATAGCCGTCGGCGCGCCCGGCAACAGCATCAAACGTCCACCGAGCACGCGATTGGCACCCGTAATAAAAAAGAAACTGGCCATAAAAAACAGCATATACGCCCAGGTCTGATTCGGACCAAACCACAGCTTTACCCCAATCGAGAACAATGCAACCACAGTCGGAACATACAACAACAGATCCCAGGTCATTCCTCGCCGGTCCTGGATCAGATCATAACGCCTGTCGCTCGCCATATTAACCCGTCCCCGCCAATACTTCTGCGATCGCGATATCCAGCTCCCCGTATAACAGGCGCCCCGGGCGCTTAAAACGCACAACCTGTGCGGCATCGATAACATAGGTCCAGGGGTCACCCAGCACCTTATAGGCACGAAACGCCTCAGGATTCTGATACTGATCCATATGTAAAAATATCACCTCATCCTCATACTTGACCAACAGGGCCTTCATCATCTGTAACTGTTTATCACAGACCGTGCAGTGACCCGGTGTCGCAAACTCCAGCACAATCGGCTTCCCCTGCTTGAGCGCATCATCAAGTGACAGCTGATACATACGCTCATCAGGGTAGCGATAGGTCGTGATACGGCTTAGATCGCCATCAACATCAGCCAGAGTCTTGGTTTTTAGCGACGGCACAACCTCCCCCACACGCACGGAACCATCGTCGATACATCCTGCCAACGTCAAGACGCATAAGACAGACAACAATAAACGCCTACAAACAGCCATCAGGAACGCTCCCGGTGCCAGCCAATACAGGTGCGGAAGATGTTGTAACCCCAGATCAGGTTAGCCAATAATACCAGTGAACCGAAAATGCCCATTGTTGCAAGAAAGGGCCGTACGATAGCTTCCAGATTGGCACCGGTATCCTGATGCTGGGCGACACCCGATATCACACCCGCCAGAGTAAACAGGATGACCATACCGATAAGACCAAAATTATGGATCCAGAAATGCGCCTTGACCAGGGCCACACTATAGATCGGTCGTCGCACCAACCGTGGAACCACATAATAAACTGCTGCAAAAATCGCCATTTCGACCCAGCCCAGCAGGTTAATATGGGTATGGGCACGCACAATCAGTTTGCCATTAGCCGTACCATCCACAAAATGGCGGAACTCGGCAATACCGCCCATCATGGCGCCCCAGGAAAAACCGATAACGCTGTAAATCACGCAGGCATAGACAAACCACAGAACATAACGTGTATAAACCAAATCCTGCGCCCATGGTTCCTGATTATTCACTTCTCATCCTCCTGCATTTGATATTTTTCAGACTGCCGGACATCCTGATACTTATCCTTCCACCCCTCTGGCGCAAAGTTCTTGAGCATATTATCAATAAACTCTGAACGCTCATCGGGTGGCATCGGGGCCGAAGCCGAACCCTGCTCCGACTTAAGCTCTGAAATAAAGGTTGCTATGGCATGCAGTTCTTCAGGCGGCAGGCTAGCAACGTAGGCGGCCTCCTTGGGGGCAGCGCCATGATCCAGCGTCGCTGAAGTATAGGTCTGCTCAGGATTACGCAGGAAATCATATAACCATTCAAGTGTACGCACGGAACCAACACCGTCGAGCGATAAACCCATATTAGTGCCATTACGCATCGCCCGATGACAAGCCGTACAACGCGCCTTTCGAAACAGGGCGGAGCCACGCTGTCCCTCATCTGACAAAGTCATATGGGTACGTTGCTCGTACATCGGCTTATCCATATTATGCCGAACAACCTCCAGCAACACATAAGCTATTACCGCCACAATGATAAAAGCTGCGGCAATACCGAACAGAATTTTTTCGCCTTGCTTTAGAGACTGCTTGCCTGTCATGAACTTTACAACCCCGCATTTCGATTACAGACCCAGAGTTACTGGCTCTGATTTAGTGGCCCTAGTTTACCGGCCAGAAAAGCTGGCCATTGTACCTGAGCCCTGACTCAGCGGCATGCATTATATAAAAAAAGGGCGGTACAAGCCCGCCCTTTTTCGGTTCCGGTAAAGCTACTACCGGACCATTAAGTTGACACGATCACTCGCGAGGATCATAGGCCAGCGGGAAGTGCTGCTCCGGTGTACGGCTATTACCAAGCGTACTATTCTCCGCGCCCGCCAGATAGGCCGCCGCATTGTTGATATCCGCATCCGATAACTTACGCGCCACAATCTGCATCTGGCTCATTGGGTCATTGGCCCGAGAACCATCACGCCATTTCTTTAGCTGATTTACCAGATAGACATATCTTTGTTTGTTCAGCTTCGGATAAATGGGGTCTACGCCGCGGCCATTAAAACCATGACATGACTTACACGCCGGCACACCTTTTTCTTCGATACCGTAGTTTACAATAACCTTACCCAGATGGGCCGCACCAACCGCTGTGCCGTTGGCCTTCAGCTCAGACAGATTAGACATATCTTCGCCTACTTCCATCTTGGCAGCAAAAGTAGCCACATCAATGCGGTCCTGGAGACTCATGCCCTTGGCATTGGCATTCATGACAAACATAGTAGTGTCCATACGTTTGTCATTGGCAAAGTCTTCAAGCTGCTTGACCAGGAATGCAACGACCTGCCCCGCCAGACGGGGAGTACCCATCATGTCATTGCCCATGCCATCATCACCATGACATGAAGTACAAGCCGGTACGCTGCCCTTACCCTCAGTAAAGATTTTTTTGCCATTTTCCAGGTTGCCCGTGGAAACTTCGGCGCTGCCAGCTATTGATCCAGCCATCATGGCCGTGGCCCCAAACACTATTGAAGCCAGCATGGTTATACGTCGCATTTATCGCCCCTCCCGATTCTTCTAAAATTATTTAGCCAACCCGTAATGACCACATAGTACGTATGTCATTCAATATCGTCAAGTTACACACTTTACTATGTTGTCACATGCGAGCAGCACGTGGTTATTACAGCCTGTTAACCACCACGACACTGCGTATGTCATGGCCTGTTACAAACCTTGATTATGAATTATTTTTCAGCAGATAGCCTGCCAGGCCGAACGACAGCGCAAACCAAATGACATACAATATCAGTATTTCAGAGTTACCCATGAATTCCTCTCCTCTCCGTACAGGCATATCCCGCAAATTCTTCAAGGGCGTTATATAGCACGAGCCGAATGACTAATGCAAGCGCCCCCCAATCATGGCCTGTTATTAGACTTATACCTGACTATATTTATAAGGTAAAACATAGCCATAGGCGCCGACCATTGACCGCTGCATAATAAACGGCTTTCACGCCATACGCAAACTATCCTGCGCCTCTAAACGACCAATCAACAATAACTTCGGGGCTGCAACAAAGCTAGCGGATGACCTCTGTTCTTATTTGATGTATGCTGGCGCCGTTTTTGACAATGCCAATATCTGGAATCTAATGCTGGAAAAAATTACTCCCCGTTACCAGACCCTGCTGGTTCTTCTGGCCTGGGGTATCATTCTGCTTAGCAGCGGCCTGCTCCGTTTTGATACCTTTGGCGTCGACGAAGGTGCGGCACGCGCCCTGTTGCTGGTCTGGTCAGTCGTCGACCGCGTCATCAACCCCATATTTGTGCTGGGCCTGCCCGATCTCCGGGCCATATTATTTGCGCCCGTTGGTATTTACTGGCCCGGCAGCATAACCGCCGCCAAGGTTTTTACCGCCCTTGTCACCTTTGCAGCAGCCCTGTTTTTCCATAACTGGTGCCAACGTCAGAACAATAACGAAGCGGCACTTATCGGTACCGGACTCTTACTGATTGCGCCATTAACAATGACGCAAATTAACACCATAGCCGCCGGTCCCTATCTGTTATTAGGCTTTGGCCTGGGACAGTGGATGAATCAGGCCTATCGCCGTGCCGGGCGGCCGCTGGGCGGCTGGTTTTTCCTGCAATTATTGCTAATCGCTGTATTAACCAGCATTCATCCTATCGCCCTGGCCTACCCGCTGGCACTGGCAATAGAGTGGTACAAAAACCCGGTCGACCAACGCCAGCAACGCCATGTCTTTATTGGCATCGGTATCGCCATCGTCTTTACACTGCTGATCCGTAGCGGCTGGGATGGCCTGACCTGGCTCGACAATCCCCTTCCAGCGTTATCAGCCACACTATTCGGCGACCATGGCACGGATGAACCGCCCCTTATCAGCGGCAGCATTATCGCCATCCTGGTGCTGGCGACACTATTCCTTAACCGCACCCAGCTACTACAGGATTTACTGGGGCGCATGCTGGCACTGGCGCTGGTATTAGGCGCATTCTGCGCCGACCAGAGCTGGGCATTAATGGCGCTGACATTATTGCTTTATGTCGGGGGCAGTAAACTGATTGCATTGAATAGCAGAATAGGCAGCGGCAGTTTCATCGGCCAACGCGGCTTAAGCATGGCTATTCTGTTCGTTATAGCCACTGTGTTTATGCAGGGCGATAAAATACAGCAGCAACGTATTGAACAGAATCTGTTAAGTCCACATGATTTTCTGATCCAGAGCCTGGTGCTGGAACTTGAGGATATCAAGGATGACAACATTCGGGTCATGAGTCAGTGGCCCGGACGCACCATGCTGGCTATTCGCCGTCCGGTTATGCCATTGGCTCCAGATTATCCTGACAGCGAAACCCTGCTGACCAATATCAAGGGTATCACTCATATCATTTTTGACCCCTCTGACCCCAACAACAGTGTCTTGCGCAATCACCTGGCCAATCTGACCGCCGTCTCAGAAACATTATCACTTGAACAAGGCGGCGTAATCGTCCGTATCGACACCCAGGACAAACATAACAAAGGTGGCAACGTCCATCAGACTACAACCGCGACAAAAAAACCAATCAGCGCTGACACACCGGACAATAATAACTAGCACGCTGCCCTATGCGTCGCTGGCGAATACCACTGCCACAAACCCGGCAATCCTGAGCTTCACGGCCATAAACCTGTAATGACTGGCCGAAATAACCCGGCTGCTCATCGCCATAATAAAAGTCGCGTAGTGTAGTGCCCCCCTGGGCAATAGCCTGCTGTAAGACCCGCTTTATGGCATCGACCAATACCACATAACGCGGCAGGGCGACACGTCCGGCCGCCCTCAGGGGGTGGATGCCAGCCATAAACAGTGACTCACTAGCATAAATATTACCAACCCCGACAACGTTATGACTATCCATAATAAATTGTTTGATCGCCTGACGCCGCCCCCGGCTACGCTGGTACAAATATTCGCTATCAAAATCCAGCGTCAGTGGTTCTGGTCCTAAATCACGCAACAAGCGATGCTGCATGACATTGCGTCGCGTCCACAACAACAGCCCAAAACGACGCGGGTCACGGAGCCGCAAACATAGATCGTTATCCAGGCAAATATCAATATGATCATGCTTGCCGGCAACAGTATCGCGGGCCACAATACGCAAACTGCCCGACATGCCCAGATGAATGATCACACTACCGGCGTCACAACACAGCAACAGGTATTTGCCACGCCGCACAACATCATAAACAATCTGATTTTTTAACTCATGTTTTAGCCGCAGCGGCACCGGATAACGCAACTGTCGCTGACGCACCACTACAGCCATAATTCGCCGCCCTTTTACATGCGGCATAATGCCACGGCGGGTGGTTTCAACTTCTGGTAGCTCGGGCATAACGGGCGCGCAAAGCTTCCGGACTAATTGTCGTTATTGTTTATTGAAATATCTGCTTCACTCACCGTATGGCGCCGGGGCAGGCTCAATAAACGATCGGCCTGATCAGCAGTAAAGTGATAGCGCAACCCCAGCTCCTTACGCCCAAGGATCAACTCCGGCTCCCGTGCCAGTAACTCCAGCATCATCGATCCGCCATCAGCATCTACCAGTTCGATATCAGCTTCTGCAACATCAGCCTGATATCGACTGACCTGCAGGGCGCGGGCATTTTGCCACTCATTAACCAGTTCATTGACATCATCCATCGCAGCAACCTCAACACCGTCATCAGGCGACTGCAGCTGCCAATCACCCTGATGCTGGCCCAAGGACAATCCTGGCAAACTGATTTGTACCAATCTGGAGCCAGCTGGCAGTAATGCGGTATCAACCAATGCCGACAACAATAATTGCGACTGATAGAAATAACGGTCATCAATCAAATGCACCTGATCGTCAATTAATACATAACGACGATTATTTAATGGCTCAATATCCCCAAACAGCACCGCCCGATCATTAAACAATACCCTGGCAAGCGGCTGTTCAAGTCCGAAGGCGGACAAAGGTCGCACACTGGCGGCAAAACTGGAATAACTTGTTGCCGACAATAATTGCAACAATGAATCAATCCGGTAGTCGCTGGCAGCAACCCTGATCGGATCAACAATCATCCAGCCATTGACCTGGCGTTCGACCGTGATTGCCTGGGCGTCACCCTGCTG
>Ga0316187_10004808_pt1 | contig 11695 bp, 5 predicted proteins | sample CroRivburrow1_MG_FD_204927 | JGI IMG/M metagenome (GOLD analysis project Ga0316187, IMG submission 204927) | Coastal sediment microbial communities from Maine, United States - Cross River worm burrow 1 | ecosystem: Environmental > Aquatic > Marine > Coastal > Sediment | place: USA: Maine...
CGGTGGTCGCCGTATCATTACCTCATCGAAGGCCTTTCTCCTGCAATCGCCATCGAACAAAAAGCCACCTCCCACAACCCGAGATCCACGGTCGGGACGGTCACCGAGATCTACGACTACCTGAGATTACTGTTTGCCCGGGTGGGCGACCCCCGCTGCCCCGATCACGACGTCAGCCTGGAGGCGCAGACGGTGAGTCAGATGGTCGATCAGGTGATTGCACTGCCGGCGGGAACGCGCGTGTTGCTGCTCTCCCCCGTCGTTGCGGACCGGAAGGGTGAACACGCCCAACTCATGGGGCGATTTCACGCCCAGGGATTCATCCGGGCCCGGGTCGACGGCGAGGTGATCGAACTGGAAGATCCGCCGAAGCTCACGAAGAACCACAAACACACCATAGAGATCGTCGTGGACCGGATCGCGGTAAAGCCGGATCACCAGCAGCGACTGGCCGAGTCTTTCGAGACGGCGCTGGAACTTAGCGAGGGCATCGCCAAGGTGCTGGTGCTCGCCGCCGGTGAGCAGAACGAGGATCGCGAACTCCTTTTTTCTTCACGCTACGCCTGCCCGTACTGTGGCTACAGCCTGAGCGAACTCGAACCGAGGTTGTTCAGTTTCAACAACCCCGCAGGCGCCTGCCCCGGCTGCGACGGACTCGGCGTATCCAGTTTCTTCGACCCGGAGCGCGTCGTCTACGACGCCGATCTCAGCCTCGCCGCCGGCGCGATCCAGGGCTGGGATCGACGCAACGTTTTTTATTTCAACCTGCTGCAAGGCCTGTCCAGCCACTATGGCTTCGACATCGAAACGCCCTTCTCCGGGCTTCCTGAAGAAACACGCAATATCATCATGTTCGGCAGCGGGACCGAAACGATCGAATTCACCTACCTGCGCGGTCGCGGGCGACGAAGTGTAAAACGCAGCCACCGTTTCGAGGGCGTGATCCACAACATGGAGCGACGCTACCGGGATACCGAATCCAACAGTATCAGGGAGGATCTGGCCCGTTTCATCAGTTCGAAGGCCTGCGGGCAGTGCGGCGGCAGCCGTCTGCGGGTGGAGGCAAGAAACGTATTCGTCGCATCACGGGCTGTTCACGACCTGACTGCCCTATCCATTGGCCACGCTTACGAGTTCTTCGACACGCTGGCACTGACCGGGCACCGGGCGAAAATTGCAGAGAAGATAGTCAGGGAGATCCGCGAGCGGCTTGGTTTCCTGGTGAACGTCGGGCTGGAGTATCTGTCACTGGATCGTTCGGCGGACACGCTCTCCGGCGGTGAGGCGCAACGCATACGACTGGCCTCACAGATCGGCTCCGGTCTGGTGGGCGTCATGTACGTACTGGACGAACCTTCCATCGGCTTGCACCAGCGGGACAACGGCCGGCTGCTGTCAACGCTGATCCGACTGCGTGACCTGGGCAACACCGTCCTGGTCGTCGAGCACGACGAGGAGGCCATTGCCAGCGCGGATCACGTCGTCGACCTTGGGCCGGGGGCTGGCGTGCACGGCGGACGCATCGTGGCGCAGGGCACTCCCTCCGACATCATGGCGAATACCCGATCACTCACCGGTCGCTATCTCAGCGGCCAGTCGAGAATCGAGGTTCCGGCGCTGCGGACACCGTTTGATCGAAAAAAGCTGCTGTCCGTATCCGGCGCGCGGGGCAACAACCTTCAGGGAATCAAGGCAGAAATCCCTGTCGGCTGTCTTACCTGTATTACCGGAGTGTCCGGATCGGGAAAATCAACACTGATCAACAGTACTCTGTACCCTGCCGTTGCGCAGGCCCTCTACAAGAGTAAAACCCATCCTGCCGACCACGACAGCATCAGCGGTATCGAAAATTTCGACAAGGTGATCGACATTGACCAGAGCCCCATCGGTCGGACCCCGAGATCAAATCCCGCAACCTACACCGGCCTGTTCACACCGATCCGGGAACTGTTTTCCAATACACCGGAATCCAGGGCCCGGGGTTACAAGCCCGGGCGGTTTTCTTTCAACGTGCGCGGTGGGCGATGCGAGGCATGCCAGGGTGATGGCCTGATAAAGGTCGAGATGCACTTTCTTCCGGACATCTACGTCCGGTGCGACACGTGCAGGGCGCGCCGGTACAACCGGGAGACCCTGGACATCCACTACAAGGGCAAGAACATCCACGAGGTACTGGATTTGACCGTCGAGGATGCGGCGGAATTTTTCTACGCGGTCCCCGTCATCAAACGCAAGCTGGATACGCTGCTCGCTGTCGGGCTCGGCTATATCAAGCTCGGGCAGAGCGCGACGACCCTCTCCGGAGGTGAGGCGCAGCGCATCAAACTCTCTCGCGAACTTTCCAAAAGAGACACGGGGAAAACCCTTTACATACTCGATGAGCCCACGACCGGGTTGCATTTCCACGACATCAAACAGCTGCTGACCGTACTGCACACCCTGCGGGACCACGGCAATACGGTGGTCGTGATCGAGCACAACCTGGACGTGATCAAGACCGCTGACTGGATCATCGATCTGGGGCCCGAGGGCGGTGACCGGGGCGGCACGGTGGTGGCTGCAGGAACGCCCGAGGACGTGTCAGGCATTGCGGCTTCCTACACGGGTGAGCACCTGGGCCGGGTTCTCCAAAAGAACAGGCAGCCGCAAAGCCTGAGTGCCTGAACCGGCCCTGGCGAAGATGTCCTGATCCCAACCCGGCACGATAGTAAAAACGCGTAACGGCAATCAGCTACCAGGGCCATTCACCGGTGGATTCCCGCGTCTGATATTTGGCCCGGCCGTTCGGGATGCATATACTAGCTTGCATGGCCGAAGCGGGGGGACAACATCTTGGACCTGGCGCCCGGATCTCGCGCTATGAGGTCAGGGAAGTACTGGGCGTGGGAGGTTTCGGTATCACGTACAAGGCTTTCGATACCCGCCTCCACTGCGAGGTTGCGATAAAGGAGTACCTGCCCGCCGAGTTCGCTGTCCGGGAAAGCGACCACGTCACCGTCAAACCCCGCAGCCAGGACATCGCCGAATACTTTCAGCAGGGAATCGTGCGGTTCCTGGACGAGGCCAGAGTACTCGCCAAGTTCAAAAACCGCCATATCGTCAGGGTCAGCGACTACATGGAAGTCAACGGCACCGCGTACCTGGTGATGGATTACGAGGAAGGCGAACCACTGAAGGCGCTCCTCAGGAAACGGGGCGGTTCGCTGTCCGAAGCGGAGATCAAGGACCTTTTCATCCCCATACTCGACGGCTTGAAGGCGGTGCACGAAGCCGGCCTGCTGCACCGCGACATCAAACCGGACAATATCTATCTGCGTAACGATGGTCCGCCGGTACTGCTGGATTTCGGAGCCGCGCGACAATATACCGCGAATCAGACGCGTGACATCACCGCCATCGTTACGCCTGGATATGCACCGTTCGAACAGTATCAGCCCAACGGACAGCTCGGTGCGTGGACCGACCTCTATGCCATTGGCGCAACTCTCTACCATTGTGTCTCCGGTCATGCCCCGCTCGACGCCCTGACCCGTCTCGGCACGAATACCGACCCCCTGCCCCCGGCCGTGGAGGCAGGCGGCGATCGCTACAGCAGGGTACTCCTGCAAACAATCGACTGGATGCTACTGCGGCAGCCAGACGAACGACCACGTTCCGTCGACGACGTGATCCCCTGCGTTCAGGGCCGTACCGAGCCGCCGCTCAGCCAGAACGTTGTGCAACCGCTGCCATCCTCAGCGACTGCGACCGCCACGCTGAGAGTGCCTCCACCGGAAACGGCACCCGGCGGTGCGGCCACCATCCTGCGGCCCCCGGAAGGTACTCCGCCCGCGGACAAGCCCTCCGCCCATGTCGTCGGTCGCCGCACGGCGGCGATGATCGGAGGCGTGCTTGCCCTGTTGATCTCGGCGGGTGGAATTTGGTGGTACGCTGACGGGCAGAACAGGAAACAACTCGCTCTCGACCAGGAAAACACCGCAATCGTAGCCCGCCAGGAAATCGAACGAAAGGCCGCTGAAGAAGCCGACCGCGCCGCAAAAGCCGAAGCGGCACGGCAAACCAATCTCGCAGCCGCGCAACAAGCTGAGGAGGAATCCCGACTGGCGCAGATAGCAGCGGATCGTAAAGCCACTGAGGAAGCGGAAAAACAGGCGGCCGAGGAAGCCGCGCAAATCGCTCGGGCTGAAGCCGACCGTATAGCCGCGGAGGAAGCCGTACAGACCGCCCGGCTAGAATCTGAAAGAAAAGCAGCGGAAATAGCCGCGCAAGCGGCCAGAGCAGAGGCCGAGGCGGCGCAAATTGCGCAGGCCGTAGCAGAAGCAAAGGCGCAGGAAGAGGCGGCCGGGGTAGCCCGTGCTGAAGCCGAGCAAAAGGCCAGGGACGAAGTGGCTCGGCTGGCTCAGGCCGAAGCCGAGCAGAAGGCCCGCGAAGAAGCAGCCCGGGTTGCGCAAATCGAAGCCGGGATAAAAAAAGCCGAAGAGGAAGCGGCACTGATCGCGCTACTTTCGGGACAACAGGGATCAGCCGGCGCTTCGGATGGCACCGTTGCTGCGGGTAGCGCGGATATCGCCTTGTCACAGCCGGCAGTCGGCGCTGATACCGAACCCAAAACGATCACCGGAAACGTTGATGAATTCCTCTCGGCACTGTTGATCGAGGCAGAGCAAACAGAAAGCAGCCTGGGAGCGGCTGAGCCTGCGGATTTACCCTCAGAAGGCGCGGATCAGCCCATCAGCCGCGAACAGATAAACGAGTTGCTCCGGCTGGCGGAGCTCCATCTGTCCACATCCAGCCTGGTTGCGCCTGCAGACGGGAACGCACTGGACATCTATAAACAAATCCTCACAGCTGATCCACAAAACCAGGCGGCGAGAACGGGTATGATCAGCATCGGCGCCGTCTACGAAAAAGCGGCTGCCAACATGCTGCAGGAAGGGAGGCCGGACGTCAGTACGCGGATCGTGGACCGTGGACTGGCGGCCGTTCCCGATCACCCGGGATTACTGGAACTTAGAATGCAACTGCGGGCCGGATCCTAGTCAATTGGGCGTGTCCGATGCAACTGTAAGCCCATCGACCGCCATCACCGGCAGGCATATCATAAGACCATTCACCACTCAAGGAGATGAAATGAACTCTGGATACTCCATCGAACGCTGGCTGGTTTTCACTTCTGTTTTCTTGTTGTTCAGTACCTGGACTCACGCCGCTGAACTCGATACGACGAATTTCGGTGACAAGACACCGTCCACGGATGAATTCATCGAAGCGCTCAACCCCGAGCCTGCGATCCGCATGCGCAGCCTTTCCCCATCCCAGCCGGCCAGGCTGCGGTCAGTGTCATTGGGGATCAGGTTCAAATACAACTCCTACGAACTCACCGAAAACGCGCAGGAAGTCCTGAACCGACTCGGGGGGGCTCTCGCATCGCCAAAACTCAGCGCGCACAAGTTCATGATCGAAGGTCACACCGACGCGACCGGCGACAGTGATTACAACCAGGAGCTGTCCGAGAAGCGCGCCGAGAACGTCAAGAACTATCTGGTTAATGTATTCGACATCGATCCTCGCCGGCTCGAAGACGTCGGGCGCGGAGAAACCGCCCTGCTGGATACAAGCGACCCCTCAAGCAGCGAAAACAGAAGGGTTCAGATCATCAATCTGGCTCAATAGCATTTACCGTGCAAGGATCCGCCCGCAGGGGATCTGTGCCGCGGACATTTCCACGCGGGGGGCGGGTTGTCCTGGTGCGCTGCGTGTCGCCATTTACGAATCAGTTATACTCGGCAGATCATGAGTGACCAAAAGCCCAGACAGTCCCCGGTCCCCGGAATAAAGCAGCGGGGAGAGGAGAAAATGAAGCGCATCCCGATTCGGGTCGTTCCCACCGAGGTTCCCCTTAAAAAACCCGACTGGATCCGGATCAAACTGCCTGCTGACAACAGGGTCACAGAGCTCAAAAACAGGCTGCGGAATAACCGTTTGCATACCGTGTGTGAGGAGGCATCGTGCCCCAACCTGCCCGAATGTTTCGGGCACGGAACGGCAACCTTCATGATCATGGGGGACATCTGCACCCGGCGGTGCCCCTTCTGCGACGTGGCCCACGGACGCCCCCTGCCCCTCGATGAAAACGAACCTGCATCGCTGGCACAGACCATACGTGACATGGACTTGAAATATGTCGTAATCACGTCAGTGGACCGGGACGACCTGCGTGACGGAGGGGCGGGTCATTTCGTATCCTGCATCCAGGCAGTCAGAGAGTCAAATCCGGAAATCAAGCTGGAGATCCTGGTGCCCGATTTCAGAGGCCGCATGGATCTTGCCATCGAGGTCCTGTCGCAGCACCCGCCCGATGTGTTCAACCACAACCTGGAAACGGTGCCGAGGCTCTACAAACAGTCGCGGCCCGGTTCCGACTATCAGTGGTCCCTGGATCTCATCAAGCGGTTCAAGTCGGCGCACGAAAGCATCCCGACCAAGTCCGGCCTCATGCTCGGGCTCGGAGAGGAACTGGAGGAAGTGAGGGGGGTGATGCGCGATCTGATCAAGCACGAGTGCAACATGCTCACCCTCGGACAGTATCTGCAGCCGAGCCGGCACCACCTGCCTGTGAGCCGTTACGTCCACCCCGACGAGTTCGAGGCGCTGCGCGAGTACGGAGAGCATATTGGCTTCCAACACGTGGCCTCGGGCCCGCTCGTCCGGTCGTCGTATCACGCCGACCTGCAGGCAAGCGGCGCTTTTGGGCCGGTATCGCAATGGTACAATCTTGCAACTCCTGGATAACAAGACGCACGCGTCGATCCATAAACGATTTTGGAGACCTGATACATGCAACCGGACAACAACCCTATAGATGATGACCCACAGGAAACCCAGGAATGGATCGACGCCCTGGAGGCCGTCATCAAGGGAGAGGGAGCCGAGCGGGCGCACTACCTTCTGGAACAGTTGATAGACAAGGCACGCCGGTCAGGTGCCTATCTCCCCTACAAGCTTACCACCGCCTACCTCAACACCATCCCGGCAGCAGACGAAGAAGACAGTCCGGGAGATGCTGCCATCGAGTGGCGAATTCGCTCGCTGGTACGCTGGAATGCCCTGGCCATGGTGCTGAGGGCGAACCGCATAAGCACGGAACTGGGCGGCCACATCGCAAGCTTCGCCTCCGCCGCCACGTTGTACGATGTCGGATTCAATCATTTCTGGCATGCACCCACCGCCGACCACGGTGGGGACCTGGTATACATCCAGGGGCACTGCGCTCCCGGCGTATACGCCCGCGCCTTCCTGGAGGGCCGTCTCAGCGAGCAGGAACTTGATACTTTCCGGCAGGAAGCCAGCGCACCGGGCCTTTCTTCCTATCCCCATCCGTGGCTGATGCCGACGTTCTGGCAGTTCCCCACGGTATCCATGGGTCTCGGCCCCCTGATGGCGATCTATCAGGCCCGGTTCATGCGTTACCTCGACGATCGCGGGCTCATCGACGCGGGCGACCGGAAAGTCTGGTGCTTCTGCGGCGACGGGGAGATGGACGAACCCGAGTCCCTTGGCGCCATCTCTCTGGCGGGGCGCGAGCGGCTCGACGATCTCATCTTTGTAATCAACTGCAATCTGCAGCGGCTGGACGGTCCGGTGCGCGGCAACGGCAAGATCATCCAGGAGCTCGAGAGCACTTTCCGCGGCGCCGGCTGGAATGTCATCAAGGTCATATGGGGGTCGTACTGGGATCCGCTGCTGATGAGCGACACCAATGGCCTGTTGGCCAAGCGCATGGAAGAAGCGGTCGACGGCGAGTACCAGGCGTTCAAGGCCAAAGGAGGGGCCTATACCCGCGAATATTTTTTCGGCAAGTACCCCGAACTAAAGGCGATGGTGGCCAGCATGACGGACCGGGACATCTGGCGTCTGAACCGCGGCGGGCACGATCCGCACAAGATCTTCGCCGCCTACGCCAGGGCGGTCAGGCACACCGGTCAACCGACGGTGATCCTGGCCAAAACGGTCAAGGGATACGGCATGGGCCTCGCCGGCGAGGGACAGAACATCACCCATCAGCAAAAAAAGATGGACGAAGACTCTCTCAAGCAGTTCCGCGACCGCTTCAACATCCCGGTTCCGGACGAGAAGATCGGAGAGGTGCCCTACTTCCGTCCGCCCGAGGACAGCGATGAAATCCGGTACCTGAAGGAACGGCGTTCAGCCCTTGGTGGATACCTGCCGCAACGGGAGGTGATACATGCCGAGCCGCTGCCGATCCCCGGGCTGGAAAAATTCAAGGCGCAGCTGGAAGGGACCGGCGAACGCGAGATTTCCACCACCATGGCATTCGTGCGCATCCTGGCGGCACTCACCCGGGACAAGCAGATCGGTAAAAACGTGGTACCCATCGTCCCTGACGAATCGCGGACCTTCGGCATGGAGGGCCTGTTCAGGCAACTCGGCATCTATTCCTCCGTTGGCCAGTTGTATAAACCGGAGGATGCCGATCAGCTCATGTACTACCGGGAGGACAAGGAGGGCCAGGTGCTGCAGGAGGGCATAAACGAGGCCGGGGCATTTTCGTCGTGGATCGCCGCAGGTACAAGCTACGCCAACCACGGCATCAACATGATCCCTTTCTATATCTTCTATTCCATGTTCGGATTTCAGAGAGTCGGCGACCTGGCCTGGGCGGCGGGGGATTCACAGGCGCGCGGCTTCCTGCTGGGCGGTACGGCCGGGCGGACCACGCTGGCCGGAGAGGGCCTGCAGCACCAGGACGGTCACAGCCACATTCTCGCATCCACCATCCCCAACTGCATTTCCTACGACCCGACCTATGCCCACGAGCTCGCGGTCATCATCCATCACGGCTTGCAGAAAATGTACGTAGACCAGGAAAACGTCTACTACTACATCACCGTGATGAATGAAAACTACGTCCACCCGGCACTGCCCGAGGGCTCAGAGGAAAACATCATCAAGGGCCTCTACCTGCTGCATGACACTACCGGTGGGAACGCGGTTGCCGATGGGCCCAGCGTTCAGCTGTTGGGCTGCGGCACTATATTGCGCGAGGTGGAGCGTGCAGCCGAAATGCTGAAGAGCGAGTTCAACATCAGCGCGGATGTCTGGAGCGCAACCAGTTTCAACCAACTGTGCCGCGACGGGCTGGACGTCGAGCGCTGGAACAGGCTGCACCCGGAGGATACGCCGAGGAAGTCCCACGTAGAGGAATGTCTCGTCAGTCGCCCCGGGCCGGTGGTGGCCGCCTCGGACTACATGCAAAGCTACGCCGAGCAGATCAGGCAGTTCGTACCCACGCTGTACACAACCCTGGGCACCGACGGCTTCGGCCGGAGCGACCGGCGCCGCAACCTGCGGAGCCATTTCGAGGTCGACCGATACCACATCGCTCTTGCAGCTTTGAAAGCCCTCGCCGACGAGGGCGACATCCCTTTTGCCACTGTTTCCGAGGCAATCAAGCGATTCGGTATCGACACCGAAAAAACCAACCCTGCTATAGCGTAACGAGGATAGCCGAGTGTTAAGTTACAAAGAGATCGAGGTCCCCGATATTGGAGACTTCAGGAGCGTCCCCGTAGTCGAACTCCTGGTCCAGGAGGGTGAACGAGTGGAAGTCAATACGCCCCTGATCACGGTCAAGACGGACAAAGGCCCAATGGATGTGCCGTCCCCGCTGGCCGGTAAAGTGCAGGAGATGATCGTCCAGGTCGAGGACCGGGTGACCCGGGGTTCCTCCATCCTGCTGCTCGAAACCGAGGTCGAGGATCCGGTGCCGTCACCTGCTCCGACCTTTAGTGAACCCGCGTTGGACAGGGACACGGATCTCGATCCTGACCCGGAAGGGAAAACGGAGCCCGTGTGGGACATCGATCCCATCATAGACCCCACCACTACCGAGCCGCGGCTGCCCGCCGAGACCGCAGATGAAACGGAGGATTCCAGCTTCGATTTTCTGGAGGAACCCACGATCCCGACACTGGAAAAAGAAATCGAACCCGTTGAGGAAAGTATCGAACCCGAAATCGAGAATGAGGCGACTGAAGAATCCATCGTCGAGGTTCCGGTCGAGGACGAGGCTTCTTATGAGGGTGGCTGGGACGCCGAAGACGAGGCGCCCGATAGCGCCGCCGCACGTGAAAAAACGGAACAGGACGATATGAGTGAAACGACCCGAGAAGAACCCGCCGTATCCGAGCCAGTCGAGGAAGAAATACCCGAGGCAGCGACTCAGGATACCGGGGAAAGCGTAACCGTGCTGGTACCGGACATCGGAGACTTCGAGGCGGTCGAGGTTATCGAGGTTCACGTCTCCGCCGGAGACGAAATCGACGTGGAAGACCCCCTGATTACACTCGAGAGCGACAAGGCCACGATGGACGTTCCATCGAGTGCGGCCGGGCTGGTGTCCGAGGTGCTGGTGGCGGTAGGCGACCACGTCAGCGAGGGCACTGCCGTCGTTCGCGTCGGCGGAGCGGCAGCCAAACCAGCTGCGGCCCCCGCGGCGGCACAGAAACCGACTGCGGGTGCAACGGCGGAAGAACCGCCGCAAAAAACTGCACCCGAGCCACGTGAAGCAGCGCGACCCTCGCCTGATGCAAACACCACGCCGTCGGCACCTGAGCACGGTTCCGCGGGACCGGCAAGTCCCCCGGTTCCGTTGGAACCCTACAGCGCCCCGGCCGAGTTACCTCACGCCAGCCCGGCTGTTCGAAAATTCGCCCGCGAACTTGGCGTCGATCTGACCAGGGTAAACGGCAGCGGCCCAAAGGGCCGGATTCTCAAGGAGGACGTACAGCGCTGGGTCAAGAAGACCCTGAACGAAACGCCGACAGCGGCGGTAGTTCAGACCCCGGCCGGCGCCGGAATCCCGGAGATGCCGGATATCGATTTCTCCCAGTTCGGAGAAGTTGAAAAGCAACCGCTAAGCCGGATCAAGAAGCTCACCGCCGCCAACCTGCGACGGGCATGGCTCCATGTTCCTCACGTCACCCAACACGACGAAGCGGACATATCGGAACTCGAGGACTTTCGCCAGGACCTGAAGAAGGAGGAAGCATCCCGCAGCGGAGCGCGGATCACAATGCTCTCGTTCCTGATGAAAGCCTGTGTCGTAGCGTTGAAAGAATTTCCAGCCTTCAACTCATCCCTGGAAAAAGGCGGTGAGAACCTCATCATAAAACGCTACTACCATATTGGAATCGCCGTGGATACTAACGAGGGGCTGGTGGTCCCGGTGGTACGCGATGTAGACCAGAAGACCATCAGGGACCTGGCGGGCGAACTGGCCGATATCAGCGCCCGGGCGAGAGAGCGGAAGCTGTCACCAAAAGACCTGCAGGGAGCGTCATTCACCATCTCGAGCCTCGGCGGCATCGGGGGTATCGCGTTCACGCCCATCGTCAACGCACCCGAAGTGGCGATACTCGGCGTATCGAAGTCCAGCATGAAACCCGTTTATCAGGACGGGGAGTTCGTGCCGCGGCTGATTCTGCCGTTGTCGCTGTCCTACGACCATCGCGTCATCGACGGCGCTCAGGCAGCGAGATTCACGTCATTCCTGGCGAAGGTATTGGCCGACGTCAGGCGCCTTTTGCTGTAGGAGCAAGTCTGCTGACCTCCTCCATCCGATGAACCAACACGAGATACTGCCTTGCCCAAAACAATAGAAATCAAGGTACCC
>Ga0316187_10004812_pt1 | contig 11692 bp, 8 predicted proteins | sample CroRivburrow1_MG_FD_204927 | JGI IMG/M metagenome (GOLD analysis project Ga0316187, IMG submission 204927) | Coastal sediment microbial communities from Maine, United States - Cross River worm burrow 1 | ecosystem: Environmental > Aquatic > Marine > Coastal > Sediment | place: USA: Maine...
ATGAACGACGGCGGGTAGCCGACCAAATCACGATTACAGCTGTATCTGATTCATCCAGAAATCGGCTCGAAGCTCCTGAACCATGGCACGTGGTCTTCTGCAGGCTCCAAGCGCTGTGCCCCACACGTCACCGAAGTGCCTCCAGAGTAGGTCCCCGCCAACTGGGTTGCTCTGCTGACAGTACTTGTCTTCCAGATAGGAAGACGACGGTATCAATCGGTGAATGGCGGCCTTGCTCATGTTCCACCAATGGTTGTCTTGCGGGTCTACGAGCTGGTGAAAGAACCAGTACCCGTCATTCAGGACCTTGAGGCGCATGAAGTGACTGAAAGCTTCATCGTCAAAGTCGACAGGCCTCATGGACTTCAGTATCTCGACTGGTACAGGCGTCTCCAGTAGGTCCCGAGCTGCTCGCAGAGCCACATAGAGCGGCCCTTGAAGGCGTTCGCCGTTGTACTCCCGGAGCATTCCTTCCCAGTCGATGTCGAGCTCGAAGTGTCGAATCGATTCCGAGACATCCACGAGTTGCCGCACGGCACCGTAACCTGCCGCTCGTCGGCGACGATCCAAAAAGAAGGCCAGGCAGAGATGCGTCACCAGGTCCCTAGGCGCCAGAACCCTGACTGGTCGACCCTTGAGCTGACTACCGGAGCTGCGCTCCCAGAAACGCTCGACCGGGAAGAAGAGAGGGGTCCTGCGCCGAACGATATGGCGGTGCAGCTCGACCTCGACCGACCCATCGGGGCTCAGTACCCTGGGACAGTGATGGTGATCTGCGGTGGCTCTAATCGGCAATCGATCGCTCCCCGACCTGGATCGGTATCCCAACTCGGCCAGAGTTCGCATCGCCTGTGGCAAATCTCCCTCCTGGGCCAGGAGATCCAGATCACCAACTGGCCGCAAGCTCACATCGGGGTACACCGTGTTCATTAGGTATGCACCCTTCAAGGGGATAGCCTCCACCCCCGCCGACTCCATGCCTTCGAGCACTCTCAGCAACTCGGGTTGTAGGAAGAAAAAGAAGCGCACGCGCTGCTCCAGCTTGATGGCAGTCAGCCTCGAACGGACCGGCTCCGGGACTAGCTCGATCTGGCCCGATACCTCCAGTTGGTGCAGCAGGAGAGCTGCCGTCTCGTGCCATGCCGCTTTGTCCACGAGCTGGTTCCACTCCAGCCCACTGGTGAGAAGCTGCTCCAGCTTGGAGCTGTCTTGCGCCCCAAGCTCGAGTCTTGCAGCGCGCAGAAGCACCTGCTCCTCAGGCTTTAGAGCGACGATTCGGCTTCCCTCCATGACAGCTCCCGACCCTAAAGGGTACACCTGCCGGAATCAAGGTGATGTTGCCTTATTTACCTCAGTCTATTTGACTTCAATGCACCGAATCTGGAGAATCACAGGTCTCATGAGGGTCGGGCGGCGCGCGCTCCATTCCCTGCGATCGACCGTTGTACAAGGAGGGTGGAGAGTCGAATCCTGCCGCTCTTCTCTCAGGGTGGCTGGTCTCGACCAAGGTTCACTTACAAAGCGGAGAGACAACAATGAAACATTCGAATCTGTTCAAGTCGATTGCCGGTGGGGCACTCCTTCTGGCCGTGCTCGGCCTGGCCTATGGACTGAGTCCATCACGCACTGAATCCAGCGAAACCCTGGCGTCCCTCGACCTTTCCCGCACCTCCAGACCAGCCAGACTGCCTATCACGGCGGACAAGGGTATGTCTCTCCCCTCCTTTGGCTCGATTCAGGGCATCCAGACGCGGGCCGATGTCCGTGAGCCCGCAGCAGTGCATCTTTTCGCGCAGCCGGAGCTACAGAGCCTGATTCAGGTCATCGACTCTCCAGGCCGCACCGAGCCCAATTCGAGACCACACGAAGACCTGGAGGCCAGAGACTCTTCCACCTTGACAGGCGGTGAGTCCGAAGTCCCGCAGTCCAACGCTCCTACGTTGGTCACGACCTTCGCGGGCCCCGACTTCGACGACAACCAGATCCTCAACGGGGAGTACCGGATACCTCCCGATCCCAAAGGAGCCGTCGGCCAGAATCACGTTGTAGCTACCGTCAACGAGATCCTCGAGATCCGACAGAAGACCGGGGCGCTCGACCTCCAGATTGGTCTCGACGACTTTCTGTCCAACCTCGCATTCACTCCGCTCGCCTTCACTTTCGACCCGAAGGTGACGTACGACCCGTATGAAGATCGTTTCGTGGTGATTATTCTCGGGGTATCCGATATTGAGCTCGACGGATCGCAGACGAATGAATCCAGTATCTTCATCGCAGTCTCCGACGATGGGAATCCGAATGGGACATGGTGCGGCACCGAGATCGAATCCAAGATAGACCTCGGCGGCAACGTCTTCACCTGGGCGGACTACCCGGGTCTGGTGGTCGATGAAGAGGCTGTCTATGTCTCCGCGAGCCTGTTCCAGTTCGCCTCTCAAGACGACACCCTCCCTTTTGGCGGCATTCGTCTGTGGGCGATCGACAAGGGTACGATCGGCGGCCTCTACGACGACTGCGACACGGCTGACGTCAATCTCTTCAATCCATATGCCGGCACGAGCCTGAATCTACAGGCTGCACTGCAGCCGGCTGCCATCGCTGGCAACGCACCAGCTGGGCTCGGGACATTTCTGGTCGGCTATTCGGGCACGACACTCGACACCGGAGCCAACGGCTCCAATTCCGAGCTCCAACAGGTGATTCGCGTGGACGACCCCCTTGGTTCAGCGACCTTCACACTGGACTTAGTGGACCTGGGAAATATCGAGGACCTTTCCTCAGCCCCGGAGTTGCCCAAAGCACCGCAGACCGGCTCAGCCGTGGCCATAGAGACGAACGATCGCTCAACGTTGGCAGGATTCTGGCGCGGCAACTCCTTGTACACCGTTCAGTCAATCAATCCGACCGGCACTGTCTTTGCTGGCAACAACGGCCAAGCAACAGCGTACTGGGTAGAGATCGGTACTACCGACCTGAAGAATCTCACCCGTGCGGATCACGGCGTGATCGGCGGTGAGGACATCGCTGCCGGGACTCACACCTTCTTCCCATCGATCTCGACGGTTACCGGGGGCTATGTGGCGATCGGCTTCGCCGCGTCAGGTCCCAGCATCCATCCTGGAGCCTATTTCACGTGGCGCTCCAGCGCCGATGCTGCAGGAAGCAACCGTGGATCAATCGTTCTTCAGACGGGTGAAGACGTCTACGTTCGCACGCGAACGGGCGACGACGATCCAAATCGCTGGGGTGACTGGAGCGACATCATGTTCGACCCCTCTGAGTACGGGTGCTTCTGGGTCTTCAACCAGTATGCGATGACCCAGGGGAGCCCCACGAATACCGGCAATGGAGGTGCGCAAGAGACTGGACGGTGGGCCACTGAATGGGGGAAATTCTGCACCAACACAGGACCCATCTTCTTGAATGGTTTCGAGACTGGTGACACTTCGGCCTGGTCGGTGACACGCCCCTAGGTGTGCATTCTCAGGACGTTGTTCAGTGTTGGGAGTCGAGGCTTTGGTGCTGTCGGTGGTGGTTGTAGAAGTGCAGGAAGGCTCGGAGTCGGTGGCGGCGCTGGTCTGAGGATCGATAGACCCATCGATAGGCCCATTCTCGCAGCAGGGTTTGAATGAAGCGCTCGGCCTTGCCGTTGGTGTGCGGCCGATAGGGTCGGATGCGCACATGTCGCAAGGCCAGGCGATAGCAGGCCTCGGCGAAGTGCTTCGAGATGTAGCACGGAGCGTTGTCGGTCATCACGGCCTGGACTCGGACACCTTGGCGGGTAAACCAGGCGAGCGCACGCTCGAGGAACGCCACCGCAGAGGCTTTTCGCTCGTCGGGCAGGATCTCGACGTAGGCGGGGCGGGAGGCATCGTCGACACAGACGTGGACATACTCCCAGCCTACACCCCGAGCCCGGTCTCGCTGATCTCCGGTGACGCGCCGCCCGATGCCTCGGATCTTGCCGAGTTTCTTGACATCGAGGTGAGAGCTCGCCGGGATTGCGCCTGCAATAGCGCTTTACAGGTGCTGGTGGTGGGTCCAGGGCCCGGAGTTTTCCGAGCCCATGGTGCTTGAGGATGCGAGCGACCGTGGAGCGTGGCAGGCCCAGTCGTGCTGCAATCTCGGCACCGACTCGGCGCTGTCGACGCAACGCCACGATCTGATCCACCGTCGCATCGGGCGTCTTGGTCGGCATCCGCCGGGGGCACGACGAGCGATCTTCGAGCGCTTCAGCGCCTTGCTCACGATAGCGAGCCAGCCATTTGTAGGCCGAGCGCTCGCTCAGGCCGGCAGCCTCGGCTGCCGGCCTGAGCGACCAGCCCTGCTCCAAAATCCTGCGCACCAACAGGGCTCGACTTGCAGCGCAGCTTCGGGCATTCTTATGGTTGTCCATCCGAGGTCTCCTTCGCGAAGTGATCGGTTTGGTCCCAATCAGCTTCTCCGAAGTAGCTCGGATGGACAACCCCCTCTACTGAACAACCTGATGAGATTTCACACCTAGGGGCCGCCAAGCAGGACTAAAATCCGAGAATCGAGGGGCTCCGGTGGTACCGGAGCCCCTCCTTCATGCCAAAAACTCTCGAACAGAATCGCGCCACCTTCGGCAGCGGCGAATCAACCTACAGGATCGAGCCCCACCGGGCTCGTGAACTCGAGACGCCCCTCCTTATCGACCTTCAACTTCTTGGTACCCCAGGAACCCTGGGTATACAGGACCGCCCGAATCCCGTAGTCCACTGCCTCCTGCTCGAGAATCTCACGCAGCTGTAGGAGAGCAATCGCATTGTTGACGTGAAACGTCACGTTCAACAGTGCCGAATCGAGGCGGTCGATGGCCACCGTATCGGAAGATAGACCTTGGCCGATTTTGTAGCCCTCGAGTCGGAGCTTGAACGAAGCCCCTTCCAGGGTCATGGGCTCGGGGTTGGGGTTGGAGACGCGCAGCTTCACTTGCACGGTCGTTTCGAACATGGTCACCTCGGAGAGCTCGACTCCCGCCAACGTTACCGCCGGCGGCTCGAGAGAGCCCATCGAAGTGCAACCTGTCAGCGCTAAAGCGGCCATTGCCAGAACAGCGACACCAGCTTGTTTCTGCCAGATTCTTTTCGCATCGGGCCTCGGTCTGCCCCCACGCCTATTTGTTCTATCCATAGTTCCCCTTTCCATGCCTGGATTCTAGCCCGAGCGTCTCCTCAACCGGTGTTGAAAGAAGGTTCGTCCGGATGGTCCGCAGGCGCATGTGATCCTTCTATTTGTCGAGGGGTCCGACGCGGGGCCCCCAGGGGGCTATCCTCCCTTCCACAGTAACCAATACCCTTGAAGTCCCCGCGCCGAACCCCGGGTTGCGGATCGCTCCTGCGCCCCTAGGCCCTTAGGCCCTCATCGGTGCCAAGGGTTCGTTCGGGTGGTTCGACAGGGGGCGCCGAGTCGAGCGCAGCGCAAGGGCCACGAGAGAGCACGAGAGATGGGGCGCGATGACGAGACGAGGCGGCGGCCCCCCGTTGCAGTCTGAGTAGCCGACGCCGTCCCCCCGCGGACCACCCGACGAGCCTCTACGAGAAGATGGTCATCTCTTCAGGACCCAGGCCCCATTTCTGTTGAGGGGGCGGTGCCTCGAGCCTCGCCCCCTCTCAATGCTAGGCTCCCGCTGCATGAGAATCATGGTCTCTGGAGCACTCGCCACAGGCATCTGTCTCCTCCTTCATGCAGCGGGAGCCACGGCTGAAGAGCCGGCGGTGGATCGGCAGATGACCATTACTTTTGACGATCTCCCTGCGCAGCGCGCACACGCCCTTCCAGAGGCGAGGATCTCCGCCATCAACCAGCACCTCGTGAGATTGATGAGCGACCAGGTGATACCGGCCGTCGGCTTCATCAACGAGAACCAGCTGCATGTCGACGGGGCCGTCGATTCATCTCGGGTTCGATTGCTGGAGCTTTGGCTGGACGCAGGCCTGGAGTTGGGAAATCACACCTTCTCTCATCCAGACTTGCACCGGGTAGGTCTCGATGAGTTCAAGCAGGACCTGGTTCGCGGTGAGCAGATATCGGGTGAGCTCCTAGCAGCGCGAGGCAGCGCGCTACGGTATTTTCGTCATCCGTTTCTCCACACAGGGCTAGACCTCGAAACGAAGTTGGCCGTCGAAGACTTCCTCACTCAACGAGGCTACCGGGTGGCACCGGTCACCATCGACAACTCCGAGTGGATCTTCGCCCGCGCCTATGACGAGGCACTCGACCGCCGGGATCAAGAGCTCCAGACCCGCCTGGCCCGGGAGTACATCGACTACATGATGCAGATGGTCAGGTACTACGAGGGCCAAAGCAAGGAGCTGTTCGATCGCGAGATTCCGCAGGTCCTGCTGCTGCACGCCAACGCTCTCAACGCCCATCATCTCGGTGAGCTCGTGGTGTCGCTGCGACAACGTGGCTATCGATTCGTCGATCTGGACGAGGCTCTCAAGGACCCCGCGTACTCCTCTGAGGACACCTATACCGGACCTGGCGGCCTTACCTGGCTGCATCGCTGGGCGATCACCCGCGATGTCGACCGCTCCCTGTTTCAAGGTGAACCGACCACAGCATCGTGGGTGCGAGAGGTGGCAGGCATTCAGGAGTAGCGGAGTGCCCACTCGATCTCCCAAGCCACAGAGTCGAGCGATGGATAGTCCTGATCTGGATACCGGTGCCAAGCCACCATTTCGAGTCTTGGAGCTCTACTGTGGAATCGGGGGTTGCTGCGCTGCCCTGCCCCGCGGTACCGAAGTCGTTGCAGCCATGGACATCAACGATGCGGGCCTCGAAGTCTATCGGTCGAACTTCCCGGACACGACAGTGGCGGTCAATCTCGAGTTCGTATCAGCCGACGACCTTCAACGGCGCGATGCCGACTTGTGGTGGCTATCGCCACCCTGTCAGCCGTTTACCGTCCGCGGGCTACAGCGAGACACCGAGGACCCCAGAACGCGGAGCTTCCTCCGATTGATCGACTGCCTCCGCCAAACTCCACCCTCCTACCTGGCACTCGAGAACGTCCCGGGGTTCAGGGGTTCTCAGACTCACTCCGTGCTGCGTTCGGCTCTGGATGATCTCGGCTATGCGGTCCAGGAGGTTGTGCTATGCCCAACGGAGCTCGGAGTTCCCAATCGGAGGCGGCGCCTCTTCCTCGTGGCGGGACGCGAGCCGTTGGGACCCATGTCGCAAATGCCGCGGGAGCCTCGACCGCTCGAAGCGTATCTCGACCTCGAGCCCCCAGCCGATCTCTGGGTCGATGAGGCACTGATCGACAGGTACGGTCACGCAATCAGCATCGTGAACGCCAAGGATTCCGCAGCGGTCGCTACCTGCTTCACCTCGGCCTATGGGCGTTCGCCGGTCCGCAGCGGCTCCTACCTCGAGACACCGTCCGGGCTACGTCGCTTCTCACCACAGGAGATACTTCGGCTCTTGGGATTTCCTGCCGACTTCCTACTGCCGCCGGATCTTCCGACGTCGGTCGCCTGGCGCCTGGTCGGTAACAGCCTCTCGGTTCCGGCGGCTCGGCAGGTGTTGACGGCAATCCCCGCCCTGGCCAACGATCGAGCTGCCTACTCCAGATAGCCCAGCGCCCTGAGATCCTCTTCGAGCTCCTCGCTGAGAACGACTTCTTCGGCTGCGCTCTGTTCGAGGCTCGCCACCTTGTCGTCGATCATCGCTGACAACACGGCTGCCAGAAGCGGTCTTTCACTCACCAGGTCCCGGGTTTCGGCAGGATCCTGCCGCCAATCGAACAGCGATGTCTCCCAGCCCTCGTCTCGCAGTTTGCGAATCAGCTTCCACTGTCCCTTCACGAGGCTGTGGTTCAGCGGACCACTTCCCAGGCGCAAGTGAGAGTAGATCCCCGACGAGACCGTCTCGCCAGGCGCCAAGCCGGCCATTGCGATGGGAGCCAGGTCACGGCCCTCCAACGCCTCCGGGATCTCCAGACCCACACTGGCGAGGATCGTCGGCAGAAGATCGATGTGCTGCACAGCCGTTTCGACTGTGGTTCCATCCTGTTGGTCGGGGAATTTGACGATCAACGGGAAGTTCAGGGTCTCCGCATGCAGGTTGGCGCCATGTCGCCATCGGCCGTGCTCCTTGAACTCCTCTCCATGATCGGAGACGAAGACGATCAAGGTGTCATCGTAGAGCCCGCGCTCTTCGAGAAAGCCGAGCAGCTGGCCGAAGCTCGCATCGTTGAACGCGATCTCCGCATCATAGAGGTCGGACAGATAGGGCAGTGCCTCCATCGGCCAACGCCAACGGGGCTGCCACTGAGGGATCTCGTCGGCCGTCGGAGCAAACTTCGACTTGAAGGGCTCGCGTGGAGCATACGGTGCATGGGGATCCATCGTGTGTACATAGAGCAGGAACGGATCCTCGTCCTTTCTTCCTTCGAACCAATCGAAGACCATCTGGTTGACCTCATCGGAGGGACGCTTGAGCTTGCGAGTGAATTCATCGAAGCCCTGCGTGAAGCCGAAGGTTCTGACCACATTGGGGTTGGTAACGAACGCGGCCGTTCGATAACCATCCGCCTGGAGCCTCTCGGCCAGGGTCTCGATCTCACTCGACAGCTTGTGTTTCCAGCCGATAGCGCCATGCGCCGGCGGCCACAGCCCAGTGAAGATCGATCCTACGGACGCCTTGGTCCACGAGGACTGACCAATGGCGTTGAGAAACAGGCTAGAGCTCTCGGCAAAACGATCGATATTCGGTGTGATCGGCCGTGGATAGCCGAGAATCCCCAGGCGATCGGACCGCAGGGTGTCCACCAGGTAGATCAGAACGTTGGCGCGGCGCGGCCTTGCTTCTCCGACCGGGGCCGGTGTGGAGACCCTTACCTCGGAAGACGCCCACAGCGCGGGGCTTCTGAGAACCACACCACTACCTGGATCGTCGTCGCTCGCCACTGAGGCCAGGCTGAGGCGAACCGCTGTCCGCGATTTCAGCTCAAGAGAAACGGCTACGCCTTCCTTTGATCGCCGGAACGACGCCAACTCACGGTCTCCATCGCCGTCGGTCTCCAATCGCACATCGAGTCGGGTGCTGGCACCTCGCAAAGTGACTCCCTCTACCCGCAACGTGCTCTTGGGCTCTGCGAACAAGAGGTAGTCGACGCTGGCCCCAGCCGGCAGAAAGATAATTCTCTCTGCAGGGTCGACGACAGGCTGGAGCGAGGAATTCATCCCTACGGCAGCCCACGAGCCCCGATTGCCCACCAAGTCGTAGTATGCGACTCCCTCTTCAGCGGAATCACCAAGACCACAGGCCGAAGCAAGTAGGACCGAAGCCAGCAAAGTGAATCGCGATAAGCGGCGCATGAGGCTGGATTCTACTGGAGGATCTGACCAACGACAGGTATGGCGATCGCCCTCGCTCCTTCGAGGATCGGATATATTCGCGCTCGATAGGCACCGAAGAAGGAGACTCCCGACATGACGAGTAGTGATCAACTGGATCGACTGAAGAACCGTTGCGCTCCACTGGATATGAGTCCCAACGAGTTCCGTCGAGTCGGCCATCAGGTCGTCGACCGAATCGCCGAGCTACTGGGCTCGTTGCCAGACCGACCCGTCACCCCGGCGGAGAGCCCTGGAACCATACGTGACGCGCTGAAGGCCTCTCGTCGACTTCCGGAGCACGGTACCGACGCGACAGCACTACTCGAGCAGACCACCAAGCTACTCTTCGATCACTCCCTCTTCAACGGCCATCCCCGTTTCCTCGGCTACATCACCTCAGCGCCTGCCCCCATCGGCATGCTGGGAGATCTGCTCGCCGCCGCGGTCAACCCCAATGTCGGAGCCTGGCCCATCGCACCGATGGCCACGGAGATCGAGGCCCAGACGGTGCGCTGGATCGCCGAGCTCATCGGCTATCCCGAGAGCTCTGGCGGGGTGCTGGTCAGCGGCGGCAACCTGGCGAATATCGTCTGCTTCCTTGCCGCCCGCACCTCGAAGGCGAGCTGGGACCTGCAAGGCCGCGGCCTCGACGCCAACCCGGGGGGTCCGATGCGCGTCTACGCCTCGACCGAGGTCCACACCTGGATCAACAAGGCGATGGATATCTCGGGACTCGGGACCGACTCGCTACGTTCGATTCGAATCGACGACGAATCACGCCTGGACCTGGCGGATCTGAGACGCCAACTCGACAAGGATGTTGCGGAGGGTGAGCAACCGTTCCTGGTGGTCGGCACGGCCAGTACCGTCAGCACTGGGGCAATCGACCCTCTCGCGGAGCTCGCAGAGATCTGCCGTGAGAGAGACCTCTGGTTCCACGTCGATGGTGCCTACGGCGCTCTGGCCGCCGCGGTTCCCGAGGCTGCTGACCTACTCGCGGGCATGCCGGAGGCCGATTCCGTCGCGGTGGATCCACACAAGTGGCTCTACGCTCCCTTGGAAGCAGGCTGCGCCCTGGTGCGGGATCCCGAGACGCTACGAGGTGCCTTCGCACATGGTGCGCCGTACTATCACTTCGGCGAGCTGGCCACGAACTACTTCGAATACGGACTGCAGAACTCGCGCGGCTTTCGCGCCCTCAAGGTCTGGCTCGCTCTGCAGCAGGTGGGCCGCTCCGGCTATGTGCAGATGATTCGAGACGACATCCATCTGGCCAGAGCCTTGCACGACCTGCTGACCGACTACCCCGAGATCGAGGCCCTGTCGCAGAATTTGAGCATTACGACCTTTCGCTATGTTCCGCACGATCTCCTCGACCGTTCCGAGACAGAGCCTGTGCGTTCCTACCTCAACGATTTGAATCAGGAGATCCTGGCTCGCATCGAGCGCTCGGGCGAGATCTATCTTTCCAACGCCATCATCCAGGAGCGATTCGCCCTGCGCATCTGCGTGGTCAACTTTCGCACTTCGTTGGAGGACATCGAAGCGTTTCCCGAAGTCGTCATGCGCCTGGGTCGCGCCACCGATGAGGCGCTTCGCCCCGAGGCCCAGCTGTAGGCTCGTCACCATGCGTTTTTCGGACTTGCCGCCACCTCGCGAGGTACCGCCAGAGCCGACTTCTCGATCGACTCGGACTGGAGACAAGAGGGAGGCGCGGGATACTGACAGTACTCCACCGACGGCTGAGCGACCGACGGACACCAAGGAGTCATCAGAATCGTCACCAGACCCTTCCGGCGTTCACCATGAGAGCCTGGGGCCACCTTCAGCCACCAGTTTTCGACTCCGGCACCTCTTCAACCCGGCAAAAGGCTGGTTTCGCAGAGTCGAGCGTGGCACAAACAAGTTTCTGAGCCATCGCGTCTTCCCGCGAGTCCCGGGAATCGCCTGGCCCTATAGTCGAGCTCTCGAGCGGGACCTCACGGTCTCGGAGGCGTCAATCGCCATTCGACAACTCGACAACAGCTTTGCCGGCCTGAAGCTGCTACTAATCTCGGACTTCCACGCCGGACCCTTCCTGGCGCCTGAGGCGCTTGAACGCACCTTCGACAGGCTCATGACCCTGGAGCCCGACCTCATACTCCTGGCCGGTGATTTCGCCACCGTTCGCTTGGAGGAGGTCGAACCGACAGCTCCGACCTACAAAACCCTGGCGGCTCCCCTCGGTGTGTACGGGGTTCTCGGCAATCACGACCATTACACCGGCCAGCCCGAGGCTCTCATGGAGCTGCTGGAGTCCAGCGGAGTCCGCTTCCTTCAGAATC
>Ga0316187_10004813_pt1 | contig 11691 bp, 13 predicted proteins | sample CroRivburrow1_MG_FD_204927 | JGI IMG/M metagenome (GOLD analysis project Ga0316187, IMG submission 204927) | Coastal sediment microbial communities from Maine, United States - Cross River worm burrow 1 | ecosystem: Environmental > Aquatic > Marine > Coastal > Sediment | place: USA: Maine...
TTTGTTCCATTCTATCTCTGGGTCTTGCACGGTATGACAGGTTCGCCGGAAGATTTTGACCAGGCGCTTCTGTTCCTCCACTCACCACTCTGTCGAGTGACGCTTTGGATGGCTGCAGTAGCGTTTATATATCACTTCTGTAACGGCATCCGCTTTCTTACCCTGGATGCAGGCTGGTGTGAATCGAAGCAGATGATGCGGTTGAGCGCCTATATTGTGCTGCTGATAGCAATGCTTTCAGCTCTGGCCTTTGGGTGGCTGTTGTGGTGATTCGGAAAGACACTGGTACAGCCCACAACGGACTGAAGGACTGGTACTGGCAGCGCCTCTCGGCAGTGGTGCTTCTGGTAATGCTACCGCTGCCATTCTTCCTTCTGATTGCCGTCTATTCAGGTGCTTTTAACCAGTTCGATCTGCTTGATATTCTCGATCACTTTGTCTCGCGCCTGCTGCACACGTTGCTGATTCTGGCCATTATTGTGCATGCCTATATCGGACTTAAGGTGATCTTCGAGGATTACGTGCATTCAACCCTGTTGCGTGTTCCGTTGATTGGTTCGATGCTGGTGGTTACCAGTGGTTTTGGGATCTGGTGGCTCGCCATTATCTGGGCCTGGGGCGGATAACGATGGCCCTGTTTTTCCGCATCTTTGCGTTACACCTCATTTATGTACTTTCAGTACACTGCATTCGGTGTGCCTTGATATGCAAAAAAACTGAACCATCTTACCTTGGTTTAAAAGCGGAAGGGGATCACTGATGTCATATCTTTCGACAGATAAGGTCAGACACCATTTCCATGATGTGGTGATCATCGGTGCAGGAGGTGCAGGGCTTCGCTGCGCTCTTCAGCTTGCTGATGCGAACTATCGCGTAGCCGTGGTTAGTAAAGTGCTGCCTACACGTTCGCATACCGTTGCCGCTCAGGGCGGCATGAATGCAGCGCTTGGCAATTTGAACTCCGACCACTGGCACTGGCATATGTATGATACGGTGAAAGGTTCAGACTATCTCGGTGATCAGGATGCCATTGAGTATATGTGCAGGGCTGCGCCACGAATGGTACGGGAGCTCGAACATCAGGGCGTGCCGTTCTCCCGTCTTGATGATGGCACCATCTATCAGCGTCCGTTCGGCGGGCAATCCCGCGAGTTTGGTGAGGGTGGTCAGGCATCCCGTACCTGTGCTGCGGCAGATCGCACCGGTCACGCCATTCTGCATACCATGTATCAGCAGAACCTGCGTGCAGGCACCCACTTTTTTGAAGAGTTTTTTGCCCTTGATCTGATCATGGATGATGACGGATGTCAGGGTGTGATGGCCTGGGATATTGCCAATGGAGAGTATCATCTCTTTCAGGCCAAGGCTGTGATTCTGGCAACCGGTGGTGCAGGGCGCATTTTTCAGATGACTACCAATGCCCATATCTGTACCGGAGATGGTGGCGCTCTGGTGCTTGATGCAGGCCTTCCTGTTGAGGATATGGAGTTCTTCCAGTTTCACCCAACCGGTATTGCCGGTGTCGGCCCGCTGATTACTGAGGGTGTTCGCGGTGAGGGCGGTTATCTGATCAACGGCGAGGGCGAACGCTTTATGGAGCGTTATGCACCAACCGCCAAAGATCTTGCCAGCCGGGATGTGGTTTCGCGCGCCATTGCCGTTGAGATTCGAGAGGGTCGTGGCTGTGGCCCAAAAAAAGATCATGTGCTGCTCAAGGTGGACCATCTGGGAGAAGAGTTGATTTTAAAACGTCTACCCAACATCCACGAACTTGCACTGCGCTTTGCGGATGTGGACTGCACCAAGGAACCGATTCCGGTGCTTCCGACAGCTCATTACACGATGGGTGGTGTGCCGACCAATCGTTTTACCGAGGTGGTCTATCCCGATGGAAAAGATGGGGAAGGAGTTATGCATGGCCTGTTTGCCATCGGTGAGGCGGCCTGTGCATCGGTTCATGGTGCCAACCGTCTGGGCGGCAACTCACTGCTTGAAATTATTGTCTTCGGCAAGGCGTGTGGCGATAGGGTAAACGAGCTTCTGGAAGAGAAGCAGTACCATCCGAAACTTGATCCCGATTGCTGGAAAGATGGCGTAGCTCGTGTAGAGCGCTGGCTCTCTGGTGAGAATGTTGAAAAAAACAAAATTTCAGAAGTGCGAGACGAGATGCAGCGGGTTATGCAGGAGCATTTCAGTGTTTATCGTAACGAGGCCGTGATGGCTGAGGGTGTAGAACATCTGGAGAGAACAGCCGCATCGCTTTCATCTGCATCAATTGAAGACAGAAACAGAATCTTTAATACCGAGCTGGTTGAAGCACTGGAGTTGGAGAACCTGATGGGGCTGGCGCGTGCAACAGCTGCCGGCGCACTGGCGAGAACCGAGTCCCGAGGTGCGCATGCCCGTGATGATTATCCCGAGCGGGATGATGATCACTGGATGAAACATACGCTGGCAACTTTGGGCGAGGATGGGGTGAAGCTGGATTATAAACCTGTTCGCACAGTGCCGATGAGTGTCGATTCATTTCCGCCTAAGAAACGAGTTTATTAAATGAACGTCCTAAGAGCATTGACTCAAGTCATCCATGGCTTTCGCCCTGCGGGCACACTGCGTGCGTCCAAACGGCAATCCTGCCTTTTTGTCTGCCTTCGTCCTATAGCGCATTCCAAAAGTGTCATTTTGGAATGCCTACTAAAGCCGCCCTTTCATGGGCGGGGGAAGAGCGTATGAGTGAAACCACTATCAAACTTGAAATCTACCGTTACGATCCCGAGAAGGGTGGTGAGCCGACGATGCAGCTGTTTGAAGTGCCTGTGAACAAACCGGGCATGAAGCTTCTTGATGCGCTTAATTATATTAAATGGAATCTTGATGGCACGCTTACCTATCGCCGTTCGTGTGGTGAAGGAGTCTGCGGCTCCGATGGCCTTAATATTAATGGTGTGAATGGGCTGGCCTGCATTACCGCCATTGCAGGGCTTAAACAGCCGATCAAGGTAAGGCCACTGCCAAGCATGGACGTGATCCGTGATCTGGTTGTCGATATGGACCACTTCTTCGATCAATACCGTTCAATCAAACCATGGCTGCAGGCTGAGACGCCGGTGCCTGAGCATGAGCGGCTTCAAACGCCGGAGGAGCGTGCTGAGATTGATGGTTCGTATGAATGTGTTCTCTGCGGATGCTGTACCACTTCATGCCCATCGTGGTGGTGGAATGGAGATCGCTTCCTCGGCCCCGCGGCACTTCTCCAGGCCGATCGCTGGATCAAAGACTCCCGCGACGAGATGGCTGGAGAGCGGCTGGATCAACTTGAAGATGCATTCAAGCTCTACCGATGCCATCAGATCATGAACTGCATGGAGTGTTGTCCTAAAGACCTGAACCCCACCAAAGCGATTGATCATATCAAGCGGACACTACTGATTCGTAAGTCTTAGGGCGCTGAATTGACAGGGTGGGTGGCATCGTCTTGACTGAGCCACTCAAGGGAAGGGGATAACCGGGTCCGGTTTGTACTCGTTTGGATGACCAGTGGGATAGCTCTCTTTTTTGCATAACAATTCGATCAACCTCTCTCCTGAGATAGCATGTTCATGCGATTTTATGATTAGAATTTGCTGGCAGGGTTCCACGCCGATCAACCTTGGGAAGGGAGTCTTATGATATTCAGTTTGCCATCAGCTTTGCATGAGCAGTCTCTTTCACGAAAGAGCACAGGCTTTCTTTTCTATTTTCCAATTCAAATGAATGAGGTGGCGTAATGGGTCTTGTTGTTTTCGGTGTAATGGCACTCTATCTGGTTATCTCTGTTGCAGTCGTGCTTTGGGCTGTGAAGCATGCAAAGAAGAAGGGAAAGACTCCGTGGCACTGGGGAGCCGGTGCAGCACTGGTGATGTACCTGATTCCATTCTGGGATTGGCTGCCAACCGTGGCTGTACACAAATACTATTGCTCTACCGAAGCAGGCTTCTGGGTCTATAAAACCGTAGATCAATGGAAGGCCGAGAATCCAAGAGTGATGGAAGGGTTAATAGCAAATAAAGGTGCACCATCAAGTCGCAAAGGCGATATGAAGAATTATACCGACACATATTATCTGAACCAGCGTTTCAACTGGATTATCAAGCACAATGGGAAGTTTTTCCCAAATCGTTGGCGGCATGAGCAGGAAATTGTCGACACCAAGACAAATGAGATTTTGGCGCGTTACGTAGATTTTTCAACGTCACAAGAGCGAAGGCAAGCTGGGTGGTCTGGCTGGAAAATGTGGTTGGATAATCGTAATTGTAGTGATGGCGAAAACAACCACGGCAATTTAATTTTGAATAAACGTGCCTTTCAAGGGGTAGGGGAATGAATACAGTTACATCAATATTTGAACAGGCTCAATTGGCAGAGGCAGCATATGCGAACCTTTGGGATGCTGGACTATCTCAACCAATCACACTTAAGGAGGATGTTAAGGCAGCTCTAATTGCAGAAAAGTTTTCTGCCGCTCAAGTCTCTGAATTTGTTAATAACTGGCAGGTAGTTGACCACGTTCCTGATTTGAACAGTGGGAATTCCGGGGACAGTGTACCTATTTAATGAGTGGAAAAGGGTCTGATCCCTTTTCTTCTGTTGTTGCTAAATGAGAGGCGACGAACCACCATTTCCGAATGGCAGATGAGAGTGATATCCGCAGGCTTCGTTACCGGCTGAACCGACAGGGGATGCTGGAGCTGGATGAGTGGATGGCTCCACTTGAGAAGGCACTGGCAGAAGGTGATGACGCAACCGTTGCTCAGGTAGGCGAAATGATTGCTACTGACACGCCGCTCCTGCTGGCTATGATGCATGGTGAAATACCACTACCGGATGTCTTACGTCCATGGTTGGAGCGATGATGAAATCTCTTGTTCTGCTGTTAACGCTATTTATCGGTTTTTCTGCTTATGCTGGCGGATTGCCAGTGCTGCATATTCAACCGGAAATTCTGGATATGGGCAGTGTTAAAGAGGGCGAAGAGGGCAAAGGCAGGCTTTTTATCCGTAATAACAGTGAAAGTGTTATTACTATTACCAATGTGGAGACCTCATGTGGCTGCACGGTGGCTGAGCCGAAGAGCAGGGTGCTGGCTCCCGGTGCATTCACTGAGCTGGAAGTGACGATTGATAGCACAGTGAAACAGGGTGATGTGAGAAAGTCGGTTCATGTCACCGATTCGGCAGGGCATACAGCAAAAGCGACTCTGAAGTTAACGGTTACTGAAAACCCGCATCTGGTTCGTGAAGGTCGAGGGCTGTTTGATGGCAAGTGTGCAGCCTGTCATGTTGACCCTGTGCAGGGAAAAGTAACCGGCAAAGCGATTTATGATGCGGCATGTTTGATGTGTCATGGTGAAGAGGCCAAAGGGGCTTATGCTATATCGCTTCGTGGCCATGAAGACGGAACTGCATTGCAGTATCTTATTTCACATGGAACCGGATCGCCGCAGATGCCGGGCTTTGCAAAAAAGCAGGGCGGTCCTCTGACTCAAAAACAGGTTATCACACTTTCCAAATGGTTATTGTCTCTGGACTAATTGTTCTGGACTGAGAGGGGGGTTAGGGGTATAAATCCGACCCTATGAAAAACGTACATATTGCTCCCTCAATTTTATCTGCAGATTTTGCAAACCTAGAAAAAGAAATTCGCGCCATCGATGAAGGTGGATGTGACTGGGTCCATGTCGATGTTATGGACGGCACATTTGTTCCGCCAATCACAATCGGCGATAATATCGTTAAGGCGATTCGCCCCCATACTAAAAAACTGATGGATGTGCATCTGATGGTAGAGCATCCTGAAACCCAGGTTGAAGCCTTTGCTAACGCCGGTGCCGACATGATCACCATTCATCAGGAAACATGCGTACACCTTGAGCGTACACTTCAGTTTATCCGTTCTCTGGGTTGTAAGGCGGGTGTTTCACTCTGCCCTTCAACGCCAGTCTCAACGATTAAAAACGTGCTCCACTGTACCGACCTGGTGCTGTTGATGAGTGTCAACCCCGGTTACGGTGGACAGTCCTATATCCATGCGGTGACTGACAAAATCAGAGAGGCTCGTGCCATGCTGGATGCAGCAGGAAGCTCTGCTTACCTGCATGTTGATGGTGGCGTTAGCCCTAAAACGATTGAAGAGGTTTCCAGTGCTGGAGCCGACTCATTTGTTGCAGGTTCGGCGGTATACAATACACCTGACTATGCAGCTGCAATCAGTGAACTGAGAGCGTTGGCCGAAAAGGTCTAAAATCGCGGATCTATCAGTCTTGACGCTTGGGCATCAGACTGATAGTCATTCGCAACTTGTTTTTTATTAAAAAAAATTAATCTTTGTGGGGGGTGGCTATGACAGATAAAGCGGATCATTCGCGCCGTAATTTTCTGTATGTTGCTGCAGGCGGCTTAGGTGCTGTTGCAGCTGGTGCTACAGCAGTTCCATTTATCGGGAGCATGCTTCCTGCAGCCGATACGCTGGCTGCTGCTAAAACAGAATTTGATATATCAACAGTGGCTGAAGGCCAACTTGTTGTAATCCAGTGGCAGGGTAAGCCGGTATTTGTTGTAAACCGTACAGCCGAAATGCTGGAGCGGGTTAAAGGTCACGATGACAAACTGAAAGATCCAAACTCAGAGGCTGTTGAAGGTGTACAGGCTGAGTGGATGGATACGGATGAGAAACGTCTATATCGTGCCATTAAACCGGAAACACTGATTGTGGTTGCCAGTTGTACGCATCTGGGCTGCATTCCTCTCTTTAAACCAACAGCAGGACAGAAGGACTGGGGCGACTCCGTACCTTCAGACTGGGCCGGTGGCTGGCACTGCCCGTGTCATGGCTCTTTCTATGACCTCTCTGCAAGGGTGATCAATGGTTCGCCTGCTCCGCAGAACCTGCATGTGATGCCGTATGAATATAAAACCGACTCTATTGTCGTGATCGGTTAAGGGGAGGAAGAGACGTGATTGATAAAATGATGAATACGCGCCTGTTCCATTGGGTTGATGAACGTACAGACCTTGGTTCTATTATTAAGAGCCAGCTTACTGAATATCCGGTACCGAAAAATCTGAACTACATGTGGAACTTCGGTTCTCTGGCACTGCTGGTTCTGGTTCTTCAGATTCTGACCGGTATTTTCCTGGTTATGTACTATAAGCCATCTGCTGAGCTGACTTATGGTGGTTATACCGTTGCATTTGATTCCGTTGAACGAATCATGCGTGATATTAACTTTGGCTGGCTGATCCGCTATATGCATGCGGTGGGTGCTTCTGCCTTCTTCGTTGTGGTCTATATGCATATTGGCCGTGGTCTCTACTACGGTTCTTATAAGACTCCGCGTGAGCTTCTGTGGATCATTGGTGTTGTCATTCTGCTGATTATGCAGGGTGCGGCGTTCTTTGGTTATCTGCTTCCTTGGGGTCAGATGTCTTTCTGGGGCGCAACGGTGATTACCAATCTGTTTGGTGCACTGCCTGTTCTTGGTGAGTATCTGCAACAGGTGCTTCGTGGTGGATTTGCAGTTGGCGATCCAACGCTGAACCGCTTCTTTTCACTGCACTATCTCTTCCCACTGCTGCTAGCAGCGATTGTGGGTGGTCATATTCATGCACTTCATGTTGTTCACTCTAACAACCCTGATGGCATTGATATTGATCATGAGAAAGACACCATTCCATTCCATCCTTACTACACAGTAAAAGATGCGATGGGTGTTGGTTTCTTCCTGCTGGGTTACTGCTACTTTGTATTCTTTAACCCTGAAGCATGGGGCTACTTTATCGAGGTCGATAACTTTGTACCTGCAAACAACTTGCAGACACCAGCGCATATCGCGCCGGTATGGTATCTGACACCTTGGTATACGATCCTTCGTACATTCGAAGATAAATTGATGGGCGTGGTAGCTATGGGAGCATCCCTTGCGATCCTCTTTGTACTACCGTTCCTTGATAAATCAAAGGTACGCTCAGCTCGTTATCGTCCGGTCTACCGTCAGATGGTGATCCTGTTCTTCATCTCTGTGGTTGTACTGGGTTACTGTGGTCACTCAGCACCAACAGAGACTTTGGCGATGGTTGGTACGATTGCGACATCCGTCTACTTTGGCTTCTTCCTGCTGCTGCCTTTTGTGCATAAGTTTGAGAAGACCAAGCCACTGCCGGGAGGAGAGTAAGATGAGGGGAATCACAATGAAAACAACTCGTTTTTCTCTGATTGCTTGCCTGATGTTGATGCTGGCTCCAGCCATGGCTTCAGCTTCCGGTGGGGTTGCTGTTAAACACACGGACATCTCTTTTGATCAGGAGACGTTACGTGCAGGTCTAGAGGTGTTTACGGATGTATGTATGGGTTGCCATGCAGCTAAATATATTACCTACCGTAACCTGATGGATTACCCTGAGATCGGCATTTCACGTGAAATGGCAGATGAACTACGTGGTGATAAGGCATTGATGTCAGGGCTCATTACTGAGCTCTCTCCAGAAGATGCAGCTGAATCATATGGTAAAGTTCCACCTGATCTCTCTGTGATTACACGTGCTCGTCGTGGTGGTGCTAACTATGTCTACTCACTTCTGACCGGTTACGAAGAGGATCCGGACGGCAAGGTCGAAGATGGCAACTACAATGCGTACTACCCAGGTGGGCGTATTGCGATGCCAGATCCGCTTGCATGGATGGGTCATGATGCTGAAGAGACTGCTGATCTGGAAGAGCAGGCACGGACTGTCTCCTCATTCCTGGCTTTCATCGGTGATCCGCATCAGTTGGAGCGTAAACGCCTCGGCCGTTGGGTGATGGGCTTTCTGGTTCTCCTGACATTTGTTCTCTGGATGCTGAAGAGAGAGGTCTGGAAAGACGTTAAGAAACACTGATCTCTGATTGGATTAGATAAAACGCCTGGCTTGAAAAAGCCGGGCGTTTTTGTTTGTAATATAGTGCCATTAGCAGGCTATCTTCTTGACCTTTACCTGCTCCGGCTTACACTCGGGCAACCCTGAACAGGGGTGTTTTTCAATATTTTCAAGCCGTTTTATTATCTTTATGGAGCCGAATTGCAGATGCGTGAATTTGATAAAATCAAGCGCCTTCCTCCTTATGTTTTTGCTGTTGTAAACCAGCTGAAGATGGAGCTGCGTCATGCCGGCCACGATATTATTGACCTTGGCATGGGCAATCCTGATCAACCGACTCCTCAACATATTGTTGATAAGCTCTGTGAAGCGGCTCAGGACGGGCGTAATCACCGATACTCCGTATCCCGTGGAATTCCGGGCCTTAGAAAGGCGATCTGTGCATGGTATAAAACCAAATTCGATGTTGATCTCGACCCTGAGACTGAAGCGATTGCTACGATCGGCTCCAAAGAGGGGTTGGCACATCTGGCTGTGGCGATCACATCACCGGGCGATCTGATTCTGACTCCTAATCCTGCCTATCCGATTCATCCATATGGATTCATTATTGCCGGAGCCGATATCCGTCATCTGCCAATGGGCCCGAACGTCGACTACTTCGAAGAGGTGGAGAAAGCGGTCAAGGATGCTTGGCCAAAACCTAAGGTGCTTGTGGTCAACTTTCCGTCTAATCCTACAGCCGAAGTGGTGGATCTTGATTTTTATGTGAAGCTGGTAGCCTTCGCCAAGGAACATGATCTGATTGTCATCTCGGATATCGCCTATGCCGAGATCACCTTTGATGATTATGTTTGCCCGTCGATTATGCAGGTGCCTGGCGCCAAGGATGTGGCGGTTGAGTTCTACTCGCTCTCCAAAACCTACAACATGCCGGGCTGGCGTATGGGCTTCATGGTGGGTAACAAGGATATTGTGGCGGCTCTGGCCAAGATTAAATCCTATCTCGACTATGGAACCTTTCAGCCACTGCAGATTGCAGCATGTGCCGCTCTTAACGGCCCGCAGGATTGCGTGGAAGAGATTCGCGCCATGTACCAGTCCCGCCGTGACGTGCTGATTGATGGCATGCACAAGATGGGCTGGATGGCAGAGAAGCCGAAGGCGTCGATGTTTGTCTGGGCAGAGATTCCTAATGAGTTTAAACACATGGGTTCACTGGAGTTTGCCAAGCGTATGTTGAAAGAGGGTGGTGTCGCAGTTTCACCTGGTATTGGCTTTGGTGATTACGGTGATAACTATGTACGTATCGCACTGATTGAGAATGAACACCGTACTCGTCAGGCCGTGCGTGGTATGCGCCAGTTTTTGAATGCAGGATCCTGAACGCCGGATGTTTCGTAGGAGATTAAATTGACAGAAATTCGTGTAGGTATTCTTGGCCTAGGTACGATTGGTATCGGAGCCGCCCGTATTCTGATTGAGCAGCAGGAGCTGATGGCCCGTCGCCTGGGTAAAACCCTGCGTCTGGTTGCTGCTGCAGATCGCAGTCTGGATCGCGACTTTGGTCTCGATCTCTCCGCTGTCCGCCTGTGTGATGATGCCAATGACGTAGTGACCGCCGAGGATGTTGATCTGGTGATTGAGTTAATTGGCGGTTATGAGCCTGCGCGCACCTTTGCCGCTATTGCTATTGAGCATGGCAAACATGTGGTTACAGCCAATAAGGCACTAATTGCCAAACATGGTGAAGAACTTTTTGCACTGGCTGCAGAGAAGGGTGTGGCGATTGGTTTTGAAGCCGCAGTAGGTGGTGGTATTCCCTGCCTGAAGGCGCTGCGAGAAGGCCTCTCTGCCAATGCTGTTGAGTCTGTTTACGGAATTCTTAACGGCACCTGTAACTTCATTCTTACCAAAATGGAGAATGAGGGAGCCGATTACGCTGATGTATTAAAAGAGGCGCAGGAGCTGGGTTATGCAGAAGCTGACCCCACCTTTGATGTTGAGGGTATCGACACGGCACACAAGCTCTCCATTCTGGCTGCCATGGCATTCGGTTCGAAGATCAAATTTGATGAAGTGTTTACTGAAGGCATCAGCAGGATTACAGCTGCAGACATTGAAGCGGCAACGGAGTTGGGTTATCGGATTAAACTGTTAGGTATTGCTAAGCCGCATGGTAATGGCTCTGAAGTTGATAGAGTCGAGATGCGGGTGCATCCAACACTGGTTCCTCTTACTGCCCAGATTGCTCAGGTATCTGACTCTTACAATGCTGTACAGGTCTCCGGTGATTTTGTTGAGCAGACCATCAATATCGGGCGAGGTGCCGGCGAACGCCCAACAGCCTCTGCCGTCATTGCTGATGTGATGGATATTGCACGTGTTGCGCCTGATGGTGTTGCGCATCTGGCTCCGCCGATGGGTTTTGTAGAATCAGAGCGTAGAGAGCTTAAAACGCTGCCTATTGCCGATATCGAGTGTGAATACTACCTGCGCTTTATGGTGCAGGATAAGCCGGGTGTGATTGCCTCAATCACCTCTGTACTGGCTGATCATCGCATCAGCCTTGAGGCGCTGTCACAAAAAGAGCGGCATGCAACACAGGCGGTTCCGATTGTAATGCTGACCCATGAAACAACTGAAGGTAACCTTCAGGCTGCGATCAGCCGGATCACCTCACTGGCCAATGTTGAGGAGGATGTACTTATTCTCCGTAAAGAGAGTTTTGGAGCTTAACTGATATGCCACGTTACGAAGGAATTATTAACCGTTACCGCGCCTTTTTGCCGATTGGTAA
>Ga0316187_10004814_pt1 | contig 11691 bp, 11 predicted proteins | sample CroRivburrow1_MG_FD_204927 | JGI IMG/M metagenome (GOLD analysis project Ga0316187, IMG submission 204927) | Coastal sediment microbial communities from Maine, United States - Cross River worm burrow 1 | ecosystem: Environmental > Aquatic > Marine > Coastal > Sediment | place: USA: Maine...
CCGGAGGCATGGGTGTGCAGGCTTTCAGGATAGATGGGTCGGGATGGGAGGGCGGACCCTTTGTCGGGCCAAGGTCAGGCGGGTTCCTTGTCGTCATCTTCGGGCAAATTGCCTTCGAGGGCAGACCCTTCGCCTTCCGAAGCGGGTTTGAGGGATATGTCCCCGAAGCGGAAATTGGTTTCCAGCAAGAGGATTTCCCCCTCTCCCACCTGCTGCACCAGGCGCACATCCACCCGGGCGTCCTCGGGTTCCTCGTCCTCCTCGTCTTCATCGAATGCCAGTGAGAATGAAAGGTCGCCTTGCACCAGAGTGACGGACAGGTGGTGAGTGAGATCGGTTTGTTCATCCAACCCCCGCACACCGCCTGTGAAACCCACCTTGCATTGGGGGGTTTCAGCGGAAAAAACCACTTCCTCTCCCTTCAGGTTCCTAAAAAAGACGCCAAGATTGAAAGCCAGCATCGGTTCCCTTCCCCTCGGTTATTTCCCCATCAGCGGTGGCTCAAGGCCGGATTTCGCCGCGGATTTCGACCCATCATCCGGCCATTGCGGCACAAGGTCAAAGGGATGCCCGGATCCCCCGGTGCGGCTTGGTCAAGGCCCGGTCAAGGCTTGGTTGGGGCTCTCTCCGGCCGGGCAGGGGGTTAGCGCACATTGGGCGTGTTTTCGCCGAAGCGCTCCACCCGCCCCTGGTAATACCCCAGGGAGGCGCTGCCCCGTCCCACCCCGGCCTGGGCCTGGGCGAGGGCTTTCCCGGAGGCCTCGTATGCCTCCTCCATGCGATTGAGCCTGAAGTACGATTCGGCCAGGGTATCCCAGATATAGGCCTCATCGGTATTGGAGGCCGCAGCGCGGGCCAGCCTCAGACCTTCATCAAGTTCGCCCCATGCGGCTTGGGGACGGGTGACGAGCACCCAGGCCAGGTTGTTCTGGGCCGTTGGATCATCCGGGGTCACGGCGAGGATAAGACGGAAATAATGCTCGGCTTCCAGGAGGTCATCGCGGGCGTAGGCCTGGGAGGCCAGGAACTGCATGACGCCCAGGTGTTCCGGCCCGGGCTGTTCCACCCTGGCCAGTCTTCCCGCCAGCACTTTTTCCCCCACGAAGACCGTCGCGGTTTCGCTGGCGGTCAACGCTTGCAACCCCAGGGCCAGGGCAAAGAACACGGCCACTCCGGCCTTGATTTTCCTCACCCGGCGGTCGTGATCGGCCAGGCGCGGATTGGGATCGGCTTCCTCCTGGAAAAACCCGACGCGCTGAACAATACCGTAGTGGTGCCAATTGGTTCGTTCAAGGGGGATGCCGTTGAGCAGGGCGAGCTTGTTGAGGGCGGAGGCCAAATGTTCCGTGCCGGTGCGGCGCACTGCCTGCCCGTCGGCCTGCCTTTCGAAGTTGCGGCTGAGGAAGCCCAGCCCGAAGCGGAGGAAGATCAACAGGGCCGCCACCTCGCCCACCACCAGCAGCCACAGGGGAATCTCCCACCCGGTCATCAGCCCTGTCATCAGCAGGCCAGTGGTTGCGCCCTGGGCAAGCAGCACGAATCCCAGCAGAGCCAGCATCAGGAACCACAGATGGCCATGGCGCAGATGACCCGCTTCGTGTGCCGTGACCGCGCGGACCTCATCCTCGGTCAGCCGGGCGCCCAGGGTTGGACTGAAAAGCAGGTAGCGGAATGGGGGCAGCACCCCCACCACACCGGCCGTCGCAAAACCCATCAGGGCATCCGGCCAGGCCAGGACATTGGCCACTTTGACTCCATTGGCCTGCAATTCATCCCGCACCGCCGAGTTCAACGCGCCCTCGGGCAGGGGCCGGAGTCCCCAACAGGCTCGCATCAGCAGGGGAACCGCCAGCCCCGCGATGGCGGCCATGGCCAGCAGGGAGCCCAGGATGCTCCACCAGCCTCCCCCCAATGGGTGCCGCTCCGCATCCGGGGGCATGAAGGTCTGCATCAGGATCGGTAGGGCCAGCCCGGCCAGGATCACCACCAGGATCGGACCCGGCAGGCGCATGCGCCATCCCAATCGCCGTACCTGGGCGCCAAGGGTGGAGAAATCCCAGGGATTGAAGGCGTCCAGGGCCAGGGCTTCCCCCACCCAGTAATTGAACATCAGCAAGGCCAAGGCGGTCTCCGGCCCAGGGAGTGCGCCCGCCGCCAGCCTATCGAAAAAAGAGGCCAGGGAATGGGGCATGCCCGACACGGCGACTGATCCCAGCCACACCCCCATGAAAATCGCGCGGCGCCGCAATCCGCCACTCATTTTGGAACGCTCCAGCCAACGTTGCGGGAGGTTCCCGATGATGCCCCCGAGAAGCGCCAGGGCGAGGAATCCCAATCCCAGTTCCCATCCGGATTCCAAACCGGCTTCCATCCCGGATGCCAATCCGGATTCCATACCCGGGGCAAGTTCAGCGCCCCCGTTTCCGCCCAGCCACATCCCCACGGGCGGCGCGGCCAACAGGGCGGTCAGACAGGCCAGCAGGATCAGATAGGGAATATAAGGCAGAAACATCGTGTTCCTCGAGGGCCCTGTAAAAGGGGATCTCCGCGCTCCGGTGCGGGAAGCGCAGGGATCGCTTTGCACATGGACAGGGTATCAATAATAGAAGCCCAACCCCAGCATCAGGCGGCCATGGCCAATGACGTCCCCTTCACCAAAATAGGGAGTCTGGACCGCCCTCAGCCCCAGGACGAGGGTATCGCCCAGGGAGAAAAGGACACCCATCTGAACGGGGATATAGGGGAGCAACTCGTGGGCGAATTTCCCATCGGAATATAGCACCAGGCCATCCATCAATCCGATCCCCACCCCAAAGCTCAGGGTGAACAGGCGCTTGATGCGGAAATTGAGGCTTTGGATGACATCGAATTGCTTGATCTCGACAGATTCGATTTCGGGATCCTTCGGCCGCCATTCGATACGGGCCAAGTGGAACCCGAAGGAGGCGAAGATGGTATTTCTCGGATATATTCCAGTGACATAGCCAAATCCCAGATTTTCTTCGATGTCCGCATCCCCATTGGTCTGGGGCCGAATGGCCACTGGCACTTCAAAGAGGCGGAATCGATTGCTGACATGCTCCCGCTGTTCGGAAAAGCGGCGGAAGATGGTGTCTGTCCCCGTGGCCGCGGCGGGGGCCGGAAAACCGGCTTCCATGCCGGCGGCCGCTTCCTCCGCGACTTCTCCCGCGACTTCTCCCGCGGCGGCCTTCCCGGCGCCGGGCCATCCCGCTCCGAAGCCCATCCCGGCCAATACCAAAGTGAGGATGAGAAAGCGCAAGGTCACCTGGGGGAATCTGCATGAACCAGAATGCGGCGAACTGCCGAGGCAAGTCTTGAACCGTGGTGGTTCTCCCCGACTTTAGCCGTGCCGGGGCGAAAAGCCAACGCGGAGTGGGCTCTCGGGATCCTGGGGAAACCTATCGGCGGCTTTTCTTTCCCCGGCACCGTTGCTAATTTAATGGATTGCCTGTTCACTTGCCTCGATCCACTCCCGGAATTTTTCTCCGGGCAAAGTTTCAGCCCGAGGACTTTTTTCAGCCCGGGCGTGGAACGAGGCGTTCCATCGTAAGCTCGCGGCCCCTTCCCTCATGACTCAAAAACGACGCACCCTCTCCGGCATCAAGCCCACTGGCACTCCCCACCTGGGAAACTACCTGGGCATGATCAAACCCGCCCTGGCACTCCAGGAAACGCGGGAATGTTTTTATTTCATCGCCGATTACCATGCCCTGACCACCGTGTGGGACCCCAGGCTCATGCGTGACCAGACCTATGAACTGGTGGCCACCTTTTCCGCGCTGGGGATGAATTTCGAGGAGCATGCCTTCTTCCGCCAGTCGGATATCCCCGAGGTGACCGAACTGACCTGGATTCTCAGTTGCATGACGCCCATGGGCCTGCTGGAGCGCGCCCATGCCTTCAAGGACGCCAAGGGCAAGGGAGAGGACGTCAACCATGGCGTGGTGGCCTATCCAGTGCTGATGGCCTCGGACATCCTGATCTACGATTCCCATGAGGTGCCCGTGGGGCGTGACCAGAAACAACACCTGGAGATGACCCGGGATATTGCCCAGCGGTTCAACCATATATTCGGGGAGTCGCTGGTGATTCCAGAGGCACGCATCGAGGAGGATGTTGCAACCATTCCAGGGATCGACGGCCGCAAGATGAGCAAGTCCTACGGCAACGAGTTGCCCCTGTTTTCCACCGAGAAACAGCTCCGCAAGGCGGTGATGCGCATCGTCACCGATTCCAAGGGGGTGGAAGACCCCAAAGACCCCGACGCCTGCAACGTGTTCCAGATCTTCCGCCATTTCTCCGCGGAGGCCGACCAGGCCCACTGGGCAGAGCGTTATCGTGCGGGCGGCATGGGCTACGGAGAAATCAAGCAGGCGACCTTCGAAGCCATCAACAGCGAGATCGCCCCTTTTCGGGAGCGCTATTTCAAGATTCGCGACGACCAGAAAGCCATGGAGGCCATCCTGCGTCAGGGGGCCGCCAAGGCCCGCGCCATTGCCCACGATGTGCTCAACCGGGTTCGGGAGCGGGTGGGCTTTTCCGCAAGAAACGGGACGCCATGAGCAAGTATCGGCCCCTGGACCTTTCCGGTGTGACCCGGTTTCCTTTCGAGGAGCGGGAAACCAAGGTCGATGTCGGCATGTTCGGCAGGCAAAACCTGGACGACGATTCCTTCGCGGCCTTCTACCGGGGATTGCCCGATATCCTTGCCGCCAAGGACCTCAAGACCATCGCCCGGGAGACAGTGCGCGCCTTGAGCAACGAACGGCCGGTGATCGTGATGATGGGGGCCCACCTGATCAAGACCGGCCTTTCACCGCTCTTCGTGGAATTGATCCGCCGCAAGGCCATTTCCTGCCTGGTCATGAATGGCGCGGGCGTCATCCACGACTTCGAGGTGGCCCTGTTCGGCCGCACTTCGGAAGATGTCGCGCAGAACCTGGAAACGGGACGGTTCGGGTACGTGGAGGAAACCGGAATCCACATCAACGAGGCTCTGACGGAGGGGAGGGCTCAGGGTTGGGGTTACGGAGAATCGGTTTCCCGCAAGCTGGCCTCGCTGCCCACCCGCCACCCGGAAGAAAGCCTCCTGCTGGCCTGCCTGGAACATGGCGTCCCCCTCACGGTGCATGCGGCCCTTGGCACCGAGACCATCCACCAGCACCCGGAAACGGACGGCGCCGCCATCGGCGAAACCTCCTACACGGACTTTCGCATTCTTTGCCAGGTGCTTACCGGGCTGGAGGGAGGCATCGTTTTCCTATACGGGTCGGCGGTCATCCTCCCCGAGGTATTCCTCAAGGCCCTTACGGTCGTGCGCAACCTGGGGCATTCCGTGAAGAATTTCACGGCGGTCAACTTCGACATGATCCGCCATTACAGGCCTCACGAGAATGTGGTGAGCCGACCCACCCGCTCAGGTGGCCAGGGATTTACCCTGATCGGTCATCATGAATTGCTGATTCCCATGTTCTGGCAGTCGGTCTACACCGAACTGCGCGAGGGGCAGTCCCAAGGGAAAGCCTGAGGCCTGGGTGGGGGACTGTTCTTTAGGACCTATCCCCGACCCTTCGAGACAGGTTCCTTCGGAACCTTCCTCAGGGAATCGGGCTCCAGAGGCCGCGTTGCTGAGGAGATCGCGAAGCGATCGTCTCGAAGTACGCGGCCTTCCGACATTTTCGGGATAACTTCTAGGGTCGGGAAGGGGGGATCAGGAATAGATGCCGCTTTCCGGTCGCGTGAATTCGATCCCGGCGTCCTGGTAGGCGGCGTTGATGGCGCGGCGCAGTCCTTCGATGGGCTGGTACCCCGGGGAAACAAGGTAATTGGAAGTCCCTATCGTCAGCACCACGGTAGGAAATCCGGTCACCCCAAAGCGGCGGGTGACGGACAGGTCCTTTTCCAGGGCCTCATCGACTTCCCCTGAATGGAGGAAGGTCTTGAACCGGGCGATATCGAATCCAAGGGATTTGGCCACCGACAGGTGGGTGCCATTGTCGGTGGGGTCCATGGCCTGGGTGAAGTAGGCCTTGAACATTCCAACCATAAAGGGCCATTCCAGGTCCGGATCAATGGCTCGTGCCGTTAGAACTGCCTTGCAGGCGGGCAGGGTCGTGGCCAGGGGCCGGTGCTGTTGCCAAAACTCGTGGTTGAATGGCTGGCCCGTGGTTTCCTCGATTCGCATCCAGCCCGATTGGATCAACTTCATCAACTCATCGCTCATCGGGGAATCTCCTTCACCCCGTAGCCCCCCCATCACCGTGATCCGTTTCAATTCGGGATACTCGAGCTCCACCTGTTCCAGCACCGGTTTGAATCCCCAGCACCATGAACACATGGGGTCGCCGAAATAACGCAGAATGCCGATGGGTTCGTCGAGGGACAATTCGGACATGTCGCGGTCGCGTGGAAGGATGAATGGCGCCCTCCCGCCCAGGGTGGAAGCAGCGGATGCGCGATGATAAGGGAAGTATAGTCCCAGCCTCTCCGGACTATCAAGGCGAACCGGGGAACCTCCATATTCCCTCCCGGCGGAAGGAGAATGCCTCATTTTCCCCGCCCGATTCCACTGCCTTGAAAAAAAGGAGGATACTGCTTTGATTCGTTTGATTTTTCAGGACGAGGCTGATATATCGAAACCTCATTGATATCAGGTGGTCCCGGTGGAAAAAGGAACTTCCGCTTCCTGGAAGGAGCAGGTTCGATATTCCCATCCTCGTGGGCTGGCCATCGGGTTTCAAAATTAAATTAGAATGACCAGGCGGGATCATCCGAGAGTTGGAACCGCACACGGAATGAAGGGGAAGAAAGCTCCCCGATTGGCGCCAAAGGCTTTGAAGGCAGGTCACCGCAATCTTTTGCCATGCCCCCATGTGGAAGGAGGGGAAGGCTCCTGTCGTTCCTGCAGCGCCCCCGAAATCGAAGATTCGAATACGCTTCCGAGCCCTTCAAGGCTCTCCGTTATTGAGGAGCAGTGGTCGTGAACAAATCCCAACTTATCGATAAGCTTGCCGTGCTCACCAATCAGACCAACAAGGTTGCAGAGGGCTCGGTGAACATTTTCTTCAGCAATATCAAGGATGCCTTGTCGAGGGGGGATAAGGTGGAGATTCGCGGGTTCGGGAGTTTTATGCTGAAAAGCTACAACGCCTACACCGGCCGCAACCCCAAGACCGGTGAGAAGGTGTTTGTCCCCAAAAAGGAGCTGCCTTTTTTCCGGGCCGGAAAGGACCTGCGGGAGAAGGTCAACGATGGAGAGGATCACGAGGATTGATGTTCCGGGGTGATTGTTTTCCCTCATGCCCCGATTCCTACCCCCCACCTCAGAGCCAGGCACAAGACCTCATTTCAACCCGAGGGCGAATCCTCGGGCGATTGTCCCTTCGGGTGAAGGTTCACCCATTTCAATCATCCCGTTCATTGCCGGGACATCGCCCTCCCCGGGAATTTTCCACGGGTGAGGCGCTCCCGGGTATTCCTAGAGCGCCAATTCGGCCAGCGTGCGCATGGTTTCACGGTCACGCGAGCGAATGTTGAGCAGCAGACCGGGAATGTTGCGCCAGGGTTCGAGGCGTTCGGCGATGCGTTCCCTGGGTCCGCACAGGGCCACTTCATCCACCAGGGCATCGGGCACCGCGGCGATGGCCTCGCCCTTTCGTCCGGCCAGGTAATGTTCCTGGATGGATTCGGCGGCCTCCTCGTATCCATAACGCCGCACCAGATTATTGTAGAAATTCTTCCCCTTGGCTCCCATCCCACCCACGTAGAGGGCAATATCAGGTTTGACCGCATCGCGGCATGCTTGCGCATCGTCTCCCATCATCACGCTAACGTAAGGCGCGACGGTGAACCGGTCGAAATCCTTGCCGCCCCCGGCCTTGGCGAAGCCTGCCCGCACCGGCTCTTCGAAGATGGAGAACCGTTCCGGCGCGAAGAAGACGGGAATCCAGCCATCGGCGATTTCGGCGGTCATCTCGATGTTGTTGGGGCCGATGGCCGCGATGAAGATGGGAAGATCCGCGCGGCCGTGCACAATGCTTTTCAGGGGCTTGCCCAGGCCCGTGGCGTCCTCCCCCTGGTAAGGGATGCAATAGTATTCCCCTTGGTGGGAAAGAGGCTTTTCCCGGGCCAGAATCTCCCGGATGATGGAGACGTATTCCCGCATGCGGGCCAGGGGCTTGCCATAGGGGACTCCATGCCACCCTTCCACCACCTGGGGACCGGAGACCCCCAGCCCCAGGATGAATCGCCCGCCAGAAAGGTGGTCCATGGTCATCGCCGTCATGGCCGTGCTGGCGGGGGAGCGGGCATGAATCTGCATGATCCCGGTGCCCAGGGCCATCGTGCTGGTGTGGGCGCCCAGCCAGGCCAGGGGCGTAACGGCGTCGGAGCCATAAGCTTCGGCGGACCAGGCCACGTGATAGCCGAGTCTTTCGGCCTCCTGATACAGCGCGAGATCGAGGGCCACTTGGGGCCCCGAGTAACCGATGGTGATTCCAAGTTTCATGATTGGATTCGGGGAGCGGGGTTGAGGAGGGAGGCCGAGGCGAAGAAGAGGGGATCCTGCCTGCCGGTCCAGCCGCGTTCAAGGTCTATCCTGTTTCAGGCCCCAGCCGCACTCCAGGCACGGGGATTTGAGAGTCGGATATTAAAGCGCCGATTTTCCTTGTCGTGGCACTTTTCAGTATACTGAACGGGAAAGAGAGTAAACTCGAGCTGTCGGCTCCACCTTTTGTAGATTGGATCATGATCACCAATGACACCTTCCTTACAGCGGTCAACTGGTATGAGACCGGAGCGCATCGGGTGACCCACGATTCGGTGACTCTCGGGTTGACCTATCTGGACAAGGCCATCCCGGTGTTCACGGAGATGGAGGATGTGGTGCGGGCCACCCATGCCCGCCACTACAAGCTGCTGGGCCTCAGGCTTGCCGAGCGGTTCGAGGACGTGGAGCGGCTCTTCGCGGACACGATGGCCGGGTATACCCGGCAGGAAGATTCCTACGGGCAGGCCCTGCTTCTTTCGCACCTGGCCGAAACGCTGGTGGAACTGGAGCGGTGGGAAATGGCGGTGGGTTATTACAACCTTGCCGCGGTGGTGGCCGAGAACGATCAAAAGGCGTCGGTGCTGGACTATATCTATCTAAAACAAGGCGAGATGTATGGACAGCGCGACGACCTGTTGCAGACCGAGCGGGTTTTTCAGCGGGCCGAACAGCTTGCCGAGGCCACTGGCGACCTGATGGCCCTGGCCCGCTGCCGGTTTCTGCGTGGAGAAACCCTGAGCCGGCTGGGGGAATTGTCCGAGGCCGTGGGCCTGCTGGAGGACGCCCAATCGCGGTTCCTGAGGAACCAGGCCCATCGCCAGGCCCTGGGGCCCCTCACCCTGTTGCGGTCCATTTACGACCAATCGGGGATGGCTGAAGACCGGGCCCGGGTCAGTAATCTGATCCACCTCTGCGGCCAGCGAATGATACAGTCCGATTCCATCCCGGTCAGCCATGGGGAATTCGGCCCGCCGATCGATCAGGAACTGTCCTGATCGGTGCATCGGATCATCGGTGGGCCCGGCATTGAAAAGAGGGAAGGCCCCGGAGGCATTCAAGAAAGGTGCGTGGATGCCGATAGGAAACCATGGCACCTCAACAGGGCGAAGCGAATACCCACTCCTCTTGGGAGCAAAGGGGACGGGCGATGGAAAACGGATGGAGGAATGAGGTCTTGAAGAATAAACTTGGGGCCAAACCGAAGGCAAAACCCCGGCAAGGAGAATTAAAACGATGAACCGCTTGCAACCGATGCGATTTTACATCGGCCTGCTGGGCTTCTTCATGGCGGCCTTGGTCGCGGGGTCCTTCTATTTCCTGATCGGGCTATCGGACAACTCCTACATCATCAGCGATGGGGCCCGGGTGGGGATGCAGTACGTCAACAAGCCCCGCTACGACACCAACATGCAGGGTTTCATCTACACGATTTCATTCCTTGTGTCCGGCGGGCTGCTGTTATTGCTGATCATCATGCCCGATCAGGGTGAAGCCGGAGAGAGGCGTCGCGCCGGATCGGCACCCCAACCACGCCGCAGAACGACGCCCGACCGAAGCGAGGAGGCCCCTGAACCCGCGCCTGCCTTGGCGGCGGCCGCGACAACTACCGAGGAGGCCCCCAGCGCCGGGAGCCAACCTTATCCCGTCACCATCGAGCCGGCCGAGGAAGGGGATCCCGAACTGAACGCGCTTGAGGAAGCCCCTCCCCCTCCCACAAGGGAAAAGGTGTCGCTGGAAGAAGAAGTCCTCAAATCCTCCAAGAATGATCTGCCGGACCTGGGTCTTTCGGAATCGACATTTGATGAGACGGGCGACGAGGACGTGGTTTACGGCAACGGCAGGATCACCGAGGATTCCGCATGGGAATTCGTACAACTGTTTCCCGACAGCGCGGTCAAGTTCCTCTACCGAAAAACCTTGGACAACAAACCCCTCTCTCCTTCGGATGACGATATCTACAGGCATTGGGAAGCACGGGGCCTGACGAGAGCACTGGTGAGGGAAATCGTCCTGGAAATCATGGGCTGGCATTCCCTGCCCGATACCTTCCCGCACAATATCTGGCGAGAGTTGCGGGATCAGATTTATGAAATGAGCAATCGCTAGGGGGCGGGCCGGTTCCGCTCGGCTCCCCTCATATCCGCGATTATTTCCCGCTCCTCCTTCAATTTCTCGCCTCCTTTCCGACCCCAGGCTTTTATTGTTTGCTCCAATTTTTTCAGTTCCCTGCGCCAGTGTTTCAGTTCAACTTCCAGATCCTTGATCCTCTTTCCGACCGCCTCCCGAACCCTTTCCTCCCCTGTTTTGTCCGGACCGATCATCGATTCATCCTCTTGCTGTTGAAAAGGCCATTGTCGCAGCCAAAACTTACGATCACCCTATCATAATAAAAATTATTTAATTTCAATTAATTTATTATTTTATTTAGTGTTATTTCCAGTCTGTCGAATGATCCGGCCACTGTGCAGTGGCTCGTCGGGACGAATGGAAATATGGTAGGAGAAAACCTTCTCTTGAAGTTGAAGGGACTTGATTTCATTTCATTGAGGAAGTGAGCCCACCGTGTCGAAAATAGATCTGAAATCAGTAGGAATTCTGTTGCGGGACAATTCCCAGGATTACCCCGTGGACATGTTGCGCACGATGTTCGACAGGGTGGGAAGCCGGATGCATTTGCTCAACCATGTGCTGCCCGACGAGACGCTGGATCTGGTGATCGCGATGGGGGGGGACGGGACGGTGCTCAAGGCGCTGGAAATGCACCCGGATTGCCCGGTGTTGGCCATCAATTACGGTGAAGTGGGATTCTTGACCGCGGGGGACCGAACTGAACTGGAGTCGGTGGTCACCCGGGTGCTGGACGGCGAATACATGATCAGTGAGCGGGTGCTGCTCCATTGCGAGTATCCGGGAGGCTCATCCCATGTGATCAACGAGGTGGTGCTTCGCTCCAACTGGCGGATGTTCAAGGTGGATGTTTCGGTAAACGGCGGGCGCATCCGCACCATTCGCGGCGATGGGGTGATCGTCGGGACGCCCACGGGGAGCACGGGGTATCTGCTCAGCACGGGGGGCCCGATCATCATGCCCGATGCGGACTGCTTCGTGCTTGACGGGATCAA
>Ga0316187_10004816_pt1 | contig 11690 bp, 14 predicted proteins | sample CroRivburrow1_MG_FD_204927 | JGI IMG/M metagenome (GOLD analysis project Ga0316187, IMG submission 204927) | Coastal sediment microbial communities from Maine, United States - Cross River worm burrow 1 | ecosystem: Environmental > Aquatic > Marine > Coastal > Sediment | place: USA: Maine...
GCGTGAGCTTCTGGGACGCGGATGCCGCCATTCGCGCGCAGACCATGCGCGACTACGGGGTTATGTACCAGAGTGGTGCGCTGTGGAGTTCCATGACCCTTAAAGAAAACGTCGCCCTGCCTTTGGAGCAGTACACTGATCTCAGCCCAGTGCAAATCGCTGAGATCGCCTCCTACAAACTTGCCCTGGTGGGCCTTACCGGGTTCGATGACTTCTATCCTTCGGAGATCAGCGGGGGTATGCAAAAGCGGGTCGGGGTTGCCCGAGCCATGTCGCTCGATCCGAAGGTCCTGTTCTTCGATGAGCCGTCGGCGGGGCTGGATCCACTCAGCGCACGATTGATGGACGAACTGATCCTGGAACTGCGCGACAGCCTGGGCACAACCATGGTGGTGGTAACCCATGAGCTGGCAAGCATTTTTACCATCGCCGATGACTCGGTGTTCCTCGACCCCAAGACCAAGACCCAGCTCACTACCGGTAATCCTGCCGAACTGCGCGATCATAGCGAGATCGCCGAGGTCCGAACGTTCCTGAAGAGAGGCGAGAAATGAGCAGCAAAGCCAATCCCATGGTCATCGGTGGATTCGTGCTGGGTGCATTGACCCTGACGGTAGCCGCGATCCTCGTGTTCAGCACTGGGACTTTGTTCCGAGCAGCGGATTCGATGGTGAGCTATTTTCCGGGCACCGTACAAGGGTTACGGGTGGGTGCCAGCGTGGCTTTCAGAGGCGTGCAGGTCGGACAGGTAACTGACATAGAGCTCAATTTTTATGGGGACGAGCAGCGTACTGAAGTGGCCGTTTATTACGAAATCTGGCCCGACTCGCTGCGTGTTGTCGAAGGTGCGCTGGGAAAAAATCGTGCCGCTGCCTACAAAACGGTGATAGAAACGAGGGGACTGCGGGCCCAGCTGAGCAGCATCAGTATGGTGACCGGCCAGTACCAGGTATCCCTGGTCGAGGCACTCGGCACACCGACGAATTTCCTGAACCGAAAATGGGACGGCGACCGGATAGAAATCCCCGCCATTCCGGCTACGCGTGACCGGCTCGCCGATATGCTGCAAGGACTAGACCTGGACAAGCTGATAACCACGGCCACCGACGCCCTTGACGGCATCAGGACATTGTCCACGGACCCGCAGATAAAGGCCCTCGCCGGCAACGCCAACCAACTCCTTGGCAAGACCCAAAAACTCATCGAGGATGCGGAACCGGTGCTCAAACAGGTCGATGGGACGCTGGCAGACTACTCCGTGCTGGCAAAAGCGCTTGGCACCCGCATTGATGAACTCGCCGGTCACCTCGAGGGGACCCTGGCGGACATCAGCACGCTGAGCGTCAATCTGAACACGCAGGTGGCGCCGGTTTCGCAATCAGCACGAGGTGCTCTGGCCAGTGCCGACAAGGCTTTCCAATCTATCAGTGAAATGACCGGCACGCAGTCGGCCACCCGCTATGATCTCGATCTGTTGCTGAAAGAGGGCGCCGGAGCAGCGCGTTCGCTGCGCATTCTTGCCGAATATCTGCAACAGAATCCTGATGCGCTTATCAAGGGCCGATAGTGGCCCGGAGACGTGACATGAACATTACTCCCGCTCAGATTCTGGCGTTTTTACTACTGGCAGTCGCTTCAGGGTGCGCCAAGACACCACCGCCCGATATCTATTTGCTGGATTCCGCCGCGCCCTCGCAGCTGCCCGGTTTCGAGAAGGGCATTGCGGTCGGTGTTGGCCCGGTAGAGTTGGCACCATACCTCGACCGTGGGCAAATCATCAGTCGCGAGAGCGCGACCAAGCTCAAGGCCTCGGAAGGGCATCAATGGGGAGAACCGCTGAAAGCCGGATTCACACGCGTGCTGATGGTGAACCTGGGGCTGGAACTGGATAGCAACCGCATCTATGAGTTCCCGACCCGACAGCGCCGCTCTCTGGACTATCAGGTGGCGGTTGATGTCCTGCGCTTTGATGGCGTTCTGGACGGTGAGGTCGTATTGGCTGTGCGTTGGACGCTGCTGAGCGGTGACGGCAAGCGCGTACTGCTAAGCAAGGTATCGGGCATCGAAGAAACGGTACCGCAGCCAGGCTATGAATCCTTTGTCGGTGCGCAGAGTCGCGCTGTGGTGCAGCTGGCGCGGGAGATTGCCGACGGCGTTCGTGATCAGAGCACGAAGGATAAGCAATAGCTCAAATGCCGGGTACTCTGCCTCGTTGGGGTCAAAATGACGTTTATGCGTCTATGCTCCGAGCATGACCCGCTGGCAGATTATCGAGTCTTGACGAGCACCGATGCCGTCGTGCCTACCCGCAACCTCACCCTCTCCGGAACGGTGTCGAGCTTGATGCGGACCGGTACCCGCTGAGCCAGCCTGATCCATTCGAAGGTCGGTTTGATGCTAGGGAGCAGATCGTAACTCGTGCTGCCGTCCTGTTGCGCAATGCCCCAGCCGATGCTCTCCACAACACCCTGCAGCGGAATCTCCGGGTAGCTCATGAGAGAGACCGTCGCCCGGTCGCCGGGATCAATATCACCGACCACCGTTTCGCGAAAATAGCCCACGATCCGATAACTGTCGGCGTCGACCAGCGCCATGACCGGTTGATTGGCGACAGCCTGGCTGCCAATGCGCAGGTCCAGGTTGGTAATGTAGCCGCTGACCGATGCGCGCATCTCGGTGAATTCGAGATCCAGGCGCGCGGCTTCCATTTCCGCCCGCGCCACGTCATAAGCCGCGACGGCCTTATCGTAATCGCGCTTGGAGATTCCGCCGGTCTTTACCAGTTCCGTGGCACGCTCGTAATCCGACTTGGTGCGGACTTCCTCCGCGGTCGCCTTGGCCAGGGTCTCTTTGAATGTTCGTGGGTCTATGCGGAACAGCAGTTCGCCCGCCTCTGCCGCCTGATTATCGGTAACCGGCAAATCGACGATCGGACCGGATACCCGTGGGGTGACCTTGATCACGTTGGCACGCACCATGCCATCCCGGGTCCAAGGATTGTTTAGGTAATCCCAGTATTTCCAGCCAACGGCCAAAATCGCAACGAGGACGACAACGCCGGTTGCCAGGGCTTTCCTGTGACTTTTCATGATGGTATTACCGTCGAGCTGATAACCACGGTGTAGATTGCCACCAGGGCAAAAAACACCAACGAGGGATGGGAGAATTGAACAACGAGGCCACGTTGCTCCATGACACGTAGCGTCGCCGAGGCACCGGCCAGGCCGACGAGGGCGGCAACAAACAGCGGGGGAAAGTAGACGCCGAGGATGGAAAAGTCAGTGGGCATAATGCTCGAAGCCTCCTCAGGTTCGATAGCGGGGCTGGGTCAAAGGCGAGTCACCAATAATGCTGTAGCTATCCGCCATGCGCGTAAGCAGGCCTTCCTCCGGTCGGTGTCCCTGTTGCAACGCCTGGCTCATCCGTTGCACGTTTTCCATCACTGAATCCAATTCACCGGTAACTGGGGTCTCGAGTGACTCGGGGATAAAACCCCGCCAGGCAGCCAGCTTGCCGGGCAGGGTGGTGATTTCGTAAAGGTGATACGCGCGCAGGACACGCCCCAGGGGCCCCGATGATGCGTTCTGGAAATCCGAAAGATACCGTGCACTGCGCTGGAATCGCCGCAACTGCCACAGCAGCCTTTTCTCTGGCAGCGTCGACACAGGCACATGAGCGGTGATCAATGACGTTGCGCACAGCAGGAAGATCATCAACGCCACATTGGCTGCCGAGAGGAAGCTGTATTGCTGTTCGTTGGATACGGCGATTACCGAGACAAACAGTGCCAGGCCGATCGAGCGTGCGATTACCTTCTGCGGTTCGTAGTAGCGGTATGCGATGTAGAAAGTAACTGCGAAAACAGCGACGGCCAGCGGTAGAAAACCTTCAAGTTGGGGCATCAGAAACATGTAGAACAGTGATGCGAATACCAGGCTGACGGCCACTGGGCGGTACAACAGGCTGACAGGATATTGCGGCATATTGGACAGCTGCATACTGAAGGACGCCAGCAGCCCAAGGTATTTCATGCCGCCTGGAAACCCGGGAATGTATAAGACAAAGAAAATACCGAGCCAGAAAGTGACAAAGAAACGGGCCGTGGCAGCCAGACGGTCGAGGTCTACAGTCGTCCCGGTGGTTATTTGTATGCTCGAATCAGGCTGCGCTTCCTTATCCGGCCAGAGCAGCAGGCCTACAACGGAGTACACGGCCACGCCGAGGCCGGTTTCCAGGCTCCGGATGACGGCAATCTCAAATGCGTCGCGCAGATCCGAACCCATATTGGTGGCGACGATGGCAACGACGAAACCTGAAACATACCAGAAGTATGACTCTCGCGGATCGCCCATTTTATAGGTACAGAAAGCCAGCCAGGCAGAGATGCAAAACAAAAATGTCCAGCGGTCCTGGGGAAACAGGCTGACGATGACGAGGGTGACGACTGCGCCAACCAGGGTGCCCATGAGACGCTGCCGACCCTTTTTCAGGGACTCGCCAGTGGAAGGCAGGCTTACGACCGCCACAGCCAGCGCCGCCCACTTGGGGTTGGGCCAGTCGAATGACAGGGCCAGCCAGTATGCGATGATGGTAGCCAGGGCCACCCGGAAGGCTTGGCGGAATCTGGGCGAGGCAAAGAATATCGACGTTTCTGTCATGGCTGAACGATAGCAATTTTTCTCGCGAGTGATAATCGTTGCTCGGAAGTGTCCACAGGGCCGGCGTCGGTGCAGGCCTCGTGTTCGCTGTTCACCTGGAATAGCGGAGCGGCGGTTGATCCCAGGCAGGAGTCAGCCGGTACTGTTTTCCCGTCTTGCGCAAAGTACCAGAGGGGATAAAAATAAGGCAGACGATGATCGCGTCCAGCCATTTGCGGCCGTATTGCGCAGTCTGCGCCCAGTGGGGCATTAATTCGGCGGAGCAGCATGGACTCATGGCGATCGGAGGATGACTTGGCTGTCCAAGACCGAGTTGAATTTGGGGACTTGGATGTCCCAACATCTTTCACGAGATCAAAAACTTGCATGGGTTAAGCGGGACAGTGGAGGCCAGCATGCGCTGACCGCCATGGAAAGCGAAGCGAAGGCGGTTAGTCCCCGGCAGCCGCGAGGCGATACTGTTTACCCGACGTGCGCATGCGCGCCAAAGGGGAAACAAAGATCGCATCCGAACGCGGCGTCCAGCCATTGGCGGGAGTTGTCTTTCTACGCAAACCAGCGGGGCGTGTAGGAAGGCAACGGACGCCGGGCGGCCGGGGCACTAACAGGTTGTCGAAGATCGAGTCGATTTTGGGGACTGGGATGTCCCAAAATCTTTCACGAGATCAAAGACTCGCTTGCCTCGACCTCAGATCTGGAAGAGCAGACAGCAGCGCGGCGACAGTGGTGGCTGGCCTTGTCAACGGTGCCACCGCGAAAAGCGCGCCGGCGAACCTCTGTCCTGGGCAGATTCAGGTACCGAAATGCCCATTTCAGTCGGATTGCATGTCAGGCTGACGGCCGAGAAAAGAAGCCAGCAGAGAATGCTGTCGACGAAAAGGCCACATACAGTGCCTATCCGCTGGAAGCGCTCGCAATCGGGACACAGGTTTCCGGTGTCTAGAGCGCGGCCGACGATCGAGACACCCAGACCGCTTTAAACGGCAATTCTAATGACGGGAGTTGATCTGCCATGTCAAAGCAAATCTGCGATTCGGAGTTTCCCTGGTGCCCAGCGGACGCCAGAGCAGGGGATTTTTACAAGCTTCGCTTGAACGACCTTTCGCCCACGCAGTTCGCGGTCGGCAAGGCGGAGATCCAGGTGCGAGCCGGGCGCCTGCGCAAGAAGTTCCAGAAAGACCCGGGCAAGCTGCACGACTATCTGCGCACACGTCCGATTCCGATCCTGGTGCGGGGAGACAAGTTCTATCTTGTCGACCACCATCACCTGGCACGTGGGCTTTACGAGGCCCTGCACGAAAAGCTGGGCAAGGATCTGTGCGTTTACGTCAAGGTGCTGGGGAATGGCAGCAGCCTCGAGGAGCCCTACTTCTGGAAAACCATGTACCAGAACAATTGGGTATACCTGTTCAATGAATCCGGTGGCGGCCCACAGGCCCCGGCCTCCCTTCCCACCCACATCAAGGATCTCAAGTTCGACCCTCACCGCAGTCTGGCGTGGATCGTGCGAGATCATCACGGATACCTGAAAAACAATGCGCCGTTCTCCGAGTTCAAGTGGGCGAATTTTTTCCGTTCCCACATGCTCCTCGATCAGGACCTGCTTGCAGGCAGACACACCTTCGATGAATTCGCCTTCACTGTCGACGAGCACGGCAGACTTGAACTCAATGATGACGGTAAAGAGGTCATCGACGAAGCGATGTTCCTCGCCAGCAGTGCCGAAGCGAGGGGGCTTCCGTGGTTCCTCAAACTAGGATCACTCCATGACAAAAACAGCCGAGAAACATAAGACGAAGTTCCAAATACCCTTCATGGAGGGGGTGCTGCCGATCAAAGGGTCACAGATGCCGGCCGAGATCATCGCCGGCCTTACCCTGGCAGCGTTGGCGATCCCCGAGGTCATGGGCTATACCAAGATCGCGGGCATGCCGGTGATCACCGGCCTGTACACCATCCTGATACCGTCATTCTTGTACGCTATCTTCTGTTCCTCGCGGCACCTGGTGGTCGGGGCCGATTCGGCGACCGCTGCCATTCTGGCGGCCGGCCTGGTGGGGATCGCCTCGGTTGGATCTGACCAGTACCTGGCACTGGCAGCGGTGCTTGCCTTCATGGCCGGAGGGTTCCTGATACTGGCGCGGATCATCGGCCTGGGGTTTCTGGCTGACTTCCTGTCGCGCACCGTGCTAGTTGGATTTCTCACCGGGGTAGGGATACAGGTCGCGTTCGGTGAGATCTCCGGGATGCTGGGCCTGAAGGGTGGCGGTCATGGCACCTTGGGCAAGATCTGGACCGACATTCAGCAGATCGAACAGATTAACTATTACGCGCTGGCTACCGCGCTGGCAGTGCTGGTGGTGCTGATCGGCTCGAAGAAGATCTCCAAAAAAATACCTGGGGGGCTGATCGCGGTAATCGGCGCCATCATTGTCAGCTGGGCGATCGATTTGGGTCAGCATATGCACGTACTGGGTACTGTCCCCAGCGGTCTACCGCACCTCGGGCTGCCGGAGGTCGACTGGAGCCTGGAGCTAATCATCAAGCTCATTCCGACTGCGTTTGCGATGTTTGTGGTCATCCTGGCACAGAGCGCCGCCACCTCGCGCGCCTATGCCGCACGCTACAACGAGAGATTCAGTGAGAATACCGACCTCGTTGGCCTGGGCATGGCCAATATCGGCGCCGGCCTTTCCGGTACCTTTGTTGTAGCCGGCAGCCCGACCAAGACCCAGATGGTCGACGGTGCCGGCGGACGCACGCAGCTGTCGCTGATCGTTACCGCAGCCATCGTGCTGATGGTGCTGCTGTTTCTCACCGGACCGCTGGCCTACATGCCGGACGCGGTCTTGTCGGCGGTGGTTTTTCTGATCGGTGTCGACCTGATCGACTTCAAGGGGATGCGCAGCATCTACGAGCAGCGGCGATCCGAATTCTGGGTGGCCGTGATTACCATGCTCGTGGTCGCTTTGATCGGGGTGGAGCAGGGCATCATCCTGGCGGTGGTGCTGTCTTTGATCGATCATACCCGGCGTGGTTATCTGCCGAAGAACGCCGTTCTCGTCCCGACTAAAAACGGTGTGCTGCGTGCACAACCGGTAGCCACCAAGGCCGAGGCAATTCCGGGCCTGCTGATCTACCGGTTCACCCACAGCATGTACTACGCCAATTCACAGCAGCTCACCGAAGAGATCACCGGGCTGGTCAATACTGCCGAGCCACCACTGCGATGGCTTTGCATCGATGCCTCCGCGGTTGACGACGTGGACTACTCTGCGGCGGAGACCCTGCGATCCCTGTATGAAATTTTGAAGGATAAGGGGGTGCGCATTGTGGTTGCGCAGGTCATGGATGACGTCAAGCAGGAAAGCCGCTACAAGTTGCGGGAACTGTTCGGCGAAGATGCTTTCTTCGATACGCTGGATGATGTCATGGAAGCATTCCGGCAGGAGATGGCTCCATAGACCAAGTAAGCTATGGTGGTGGTTTGGACTGAGGCCATCTTTGCTTGAAGTGACGTCGTAGCGGCAGCCGGGGAAAGGGCCCCAACTGAAGCCGTTGCAACGGCAATAGTGCCAATATGAGATTTGATTCGGAGAGCTGTTCTGGTTTATTTCCGGTGAGCAAACCATAGCTGAAGTAGCCAGCTAACGGCGGCAGCGGTAGCTTCGGCCTGAAAATCGGACGGTCGCCGCACCCAGGCTGAACTCCCGCTCGGGTCGCTTTGCGATCAAATTGCCAGCTTTTTCCGATGCCTGCAATGCGCATGAACCTATCGCTCACTGGTGGCTTGGCGAACGGCAGTTCATGATCGGGAAGAGACGAAAAATCCACCCATCGAGGCGGCTTTCTCTTTGCGGCAGTGCGGTAGCGGTTTCGTCCGTCGGGACGTTCTTGCCTCTCGTTTCTCGGTTACCTGATTGGAATTGCGGCTCCGCATTACGTTCCGCCAAATTTGCCTCATCGCCCATTCCATTGCTAGGTGCCGAGCAAGCCGCGTTTACGAGAAGATTGCTGAAAAAAAACCCGGTTTATCAATTTCAGGAGGGTGTTAGCCTCTCCTCCGTCCATTCGCGTTCAACATTTTAACGAAGGTATCCGTCATGTCGATATTGCTCCCAAGAATTTCAGTTTCTTTAGCGTTCTTTTTGACGCTCGTCCTGTCATCCGGCCAGTTATTCGCCTCTGATGACCTCAAGCGTGTCGTTGAACGGAAGAACGTCGAAAAAAGTGCGGCAGTTGTCGAGGCTATCAATGCGCAGAACCGAATCGTCACACTGCGCTCGCTCACGCGAGACGCTTCGGTGGTCATGGAAGTCGGCGATGAAGTACGCAATCTCGACCAAGTCAAGGTTGGTGACCGGGTGGTCGTCGAGTTCCTGGAAGCAATGGCGGTCGATTTGAAAAAGGGCGGTGGTATGACGCCTTCAGCCGGAGTTGGGGGGGCAGCGGCGCGTGCAAAACTCGGAGAAAAGCCCGCGGCCGTGCTGGGTGGTGCGTTGCAGGTTGTCGCCATGATCATTGCGATTGACCCCGATGAACCTTCTGTGACCCTGCGGGGGCCAGAGGGGAAAGTGATCGAAGTGTTGGTCCAATATCCAGAAAAGCTGGCGGAGGTGGATGTTGGTGACCAGGTCGTCATCACCTACAAACGCGCCGTGGTTGTTGCGGTAACACCATCGCCGATCAAATAGCGCAGCAGATCAAAGCAGCGTAAGACTCTTTCTCCGATCAGCCAATCGGAATCCCGCTTCAGCGGGGTTCCCTTGGGCCCGTTATGAGTGAAAACACCGGTTAGCAAACCCCGCGCTGTAACCCATCTTGACGGACTGGAGGATCGGTCAGCGTCCGTCCGGTTCTGGCCGATTCTGTTCTCTAATTTCGGGGCCTGCCGTCAACTGCTTCCTACAGTTTCTGCCGGCCTGCTGAAGGCCGAGCAAGGTGTTTCGTTCGAGGATGTGGTTTTCCATCTTATGGTGGGCGACGTCCTCGATACCGTCGATCACCCCAATCAAGAGCGTTATCCAGGGCAGCAAATTCATGTCATTGCTATTGAAGAATACGTCTATCTGGTTCCGTTCGTGGAGTCGGAAGAAGAGGTTCTTCAGCGGGGTGACCTCCTCGAGGTAGCGCTCGAGCAGTTCCCTGAGCGTGGTCGACTCGGCCTCTGCGCGCTAGACGAATGCGCCCTTGTCCATCTCGACCTCGATCGCACGCGCCCACTGCTCGGCCTCGGCACGGGTCTCGAAGGTCTTGGTCTGTCCCCTGGAGCGGCCGGGCCGGTTGATAGATCGATCGCTGGCGCTATAATTATGACTATCGTTATATGACTATGGACACAATTATGGAAACCGAATTCTCTAAATCGCAGTTCAAGGCAAAGGCCCTGGAGATACTTCGCCGGGTCGAGGCCACCGGCGAGCCTGTTCTGGTAACAGACCACGGAAAGCCCACAATCGAGGTGCGCCGACATCGCTCTCTCGAGCGTTCTCCGCTCGACCTGCTTCGAGGCAGCGTCGTGGATTACCTCGACCCGACCGAGCCGGTGGGTGAGCAAGGCTGGGAGGCGCTGAAATGATCGTCTTGGACACCCACGCGTTGATCTGGTGGGTGAACGACGATGAGCAACTCTCCGACAGGGCGCGCAAAGCGATTGAGAAGGAGATCCGCGGCGAGGATGGACAGGTGTTTATCTCGACGATAACCGCTTGGGAGATCGCTTTGCTTGTAGAAAAGGGTCGTCTGACTTTGACGATGGATGTCAAAGACTGGATTGATACCGTGACCGCTATCGAGGGTGTTCGTTTTGTCCCCATAGATAACGATGTCGCCATTCAATCGGTGAGACTGCCGGGTGAATTTCTCCCCGACCCCGCCGATCGAATGATCGTCGCGTTGGCTAGACGTCTATCGACCGTTCTGGTCACCAGCGATGCGAAGATCCAGGCCTACAAACACGTAAAGACGATCTGGTAAACAATCCGCTTGGACAGACCATTAACGGGCATTTCCATTTTCTGCCGGAAAATGTACGTATTCCGACCCAAGCTGACCGCCCATTCCGATTGAATGTGGGCGGCCATTCCGACGCACCTTCGTCTGAATGCGCGAAATGCTGGTCAACATTTCGCAGATGAAGTAAACAAGTTTTGAGGGATCGGCACCCCTACCGACGATGTTTCATTCGGGCAATGCTGACCGTTGGGCCAGGGCAGAGTAACCATCGCCAGGCAGAGCCGGGGGATGGTTATTGTGGGTGAAGGTCCCGTCGCGACTCGATAACGGCGAACGAAGTGAATCGCAACGGCAGTAAGTATTCCTAAGCGTTGCCGGTGGATGCTTACTCGATTCACCCCAGCTTCAGCGCCAAATCCTCCGCCTTCAGATGCGTGTACCGCCGCAGCATGCGCAGGTCCTTGTGGCCGGTGATGCTCGCGACTTCCATGATGTTCAGTCCCTTCTCGAACAGCCGGGTGGTCGCCTCGTGGCGCAGGTCATGGAAGCGGAGGTCTTCGATGCCGGCCCGTCGTATCGCACGCATGTAAGAAAATGCAGACTATCAACGAAGAATTCTTGAGTGCCTAATGGCGTTCTAGCGGACACCAAAAAAGCTGTACCGCTCAACTCCATCGTTGGCCGTAAAAAGACAATAGGCACACATTGTGCTAATCTCAGCCTATGAAGCCAATTTCATGGAATGCTGAGAAAAACGCTCTGCTGAAGGCCGAGCGAGGTGTTTCGTTCGAGGATGTGGTTTTCCATGTTATGGCGGGCGACGTCCTCGATACCGTCGATCACCCCAATCAAGAGCGTTATCCCGGGCAGCAAATTCATGTCATTGCTATTGAGAAATACGTCTATCTGGTTCCGTTCGTGGAGTCGGAAGAAGAGGTTTTTCTGAAAACGATCATTCCCAGCCGAAGGGCAACGAAGAGCTATTTGGGTGAAGGAACATGAACAAACTATCGAGTGAAGAGCGCGAGATTCTAGAGGCGTTTGAGAAGGGCAAGCTCAAGCGGTCTAAAAAAGCAG
>Ga0316187_10004818_pt1 | contig 11687 bp, 7 predicted proteins | sample CroRivburrow1_MG_FD_204927 | JGI IMG/M metagenome (GOLD analysis project Ga0316187, IMG submission 204927) | Coastal sediment microbial communities from Maine, United States - Cross River worm burrow 1 | ecosystem: Environmental > Aquatic > Marine > Coastal > Sediment | place: USA: Maine...
CAGGTCGACAGCGCGACTGTAGTCGGGCTTGCCGGTGCCTTCCATGATGCCTTCGATTTCCCTGAATTGGCGTCGAACTTCCTGGACGACAGCGCCTGCAGCGCGGCCAACAGCTTCCATTGCCATTGAGGCGAACAGAAACGGTACGAGACCGCCGATGAACAGGCCAATGATGACCAGGTGATCATTGAGCAGAAATACAGCGTCAATGCCCTCTTTCTCGAGAGCATTTGTGTAGTCAGCAAACAGTACGAGAGCAGCAAGTCCGGCCGAGCCAATTGCGTAGCCCTTTGTGACAGCTTTGGTTGTGTTACCTACGGCGTCGAGCTGATCGGTGATCTTGCGAACATCTGACGGTAGTTCCGCCATCTCGGCAATGCCGCCCGCGTTATCGGTAATCGGCCCGAAAGCGTCGAGTGCAACAACAACACCAGTCATCGACAGCATTGTCGTGGCGGCGATAGCGATGTTGTAAAGACCGGCAAGGTTGTCGCCGTCAGGTGCCAGCTCGAACGCGCCCCAGATGCTTGCGCAAACAGCAAGTACGGGAAGAGCGGTTGCTTTCATTGAGATACCGAGGCCCGCGATGATGTTGGTGGCATCGCCTGTCAGCGACGCCTCCGCGATTGTCTTAACTGGCTTGAAGTCCGTACCGGTGTAGTACTCGGTGATGACGACCATCGCAGCTGTCAATGCGAGACCAATGAGTGCGGAATAATAAATGCCCTTTGCGGCGCCGCTGCCACCCATCATCATGTCAGTGACGAAGTAAAACGCGATAGCGGCCAGAACACCCGCAACAATCATGCCCTTATACAGGGCTCCCATGATTTTGCCGCCGTCCGATGTCTTGACGAAAAACGTACCGACGATCGAAGCAACGATCGAAACCGCACCGAGAACGAGCGGGTATACGATTGCTTCGGAACCGTAGCTTGTCGCGACAAGGACGCCCAGCAGCATGGTGGCGATAATCGTCACTGCATAAGTCTCAAAAAGATCAGCTGCCATGCCGGCACAGTCGCCCACGTTATCGCCGACGTTGTCAGCAATGACACCGGGATTGCGCGGATCGTCCTCCGGAATACCGGCTTCGACCTTACCTACCAGGTCAGCGCCTACGTCAGCACCCTTGGTGAAGATACCGCCGCCAAGACGAGCGAAGATGGATATCAGCGATCCGCCAAAAGCGAGGCCAACCAGCGCGTGTACCGCGTCGTCCGGCTCGATGCCTGAGTTCAGCAGAATCAGGAAATAACCGGCAACGCCCAGCAAACCGAGTCCAACGACGAGCAGTCCGGTGATCGCACCGCCGCGGAATGCGACGTTGAGAGCCGGGTTGACGCCTTTGGTGGCTGCCTGAGCAGTACGGACGTTGGCCCGAACCGATACAAACATTCCGATATAACCGGCGAGCGCAGAGAAAATTGCACCAATCGCGAAGCCGATTGCGGTTGCCCAATCGAGGGCGAAGCCCAGGACCACGAACAACACAACGCCGACGGCACCGATCGTGAGGTATTGACGATCCATATAGGCTTTTGCGCCTTCCTGGATCGCCGCAGCGATTTCCTGCATCCGTTCGTTACCGGCCGGTTGCTTGAGAATCCATTGTGTAGAAATTATTCCGAACAGAACGGCTACCGCGCCAGAACCGATCGAGAGCCACAGGGCTAGCTCGTTAGTCATTTGGTATCTCCTGACTGAGTGCTTACAGATCGAACGTAACCGCTGCTGCCGGCTGAATCGCCAACAATCGGGTTGCGCTCCTATTTTTATTTCCCCAAAAAGGTTTGTTCACCGGCTGAGCCGGGCGCGCATCATACCACAAATTTTGTTTTTAACCGTGGCTTGACAGCAACGTTTTTGAGCGTGACATAATCCGGTAAGCCATTGATATAAGGCGGATAATCCTCGCCGCGAATCAGTGGTTCCAGGTAGCGTCTTGCGGCCGCCGTAATTCCGAAGCCGTCCTTGCTGATATAGCGTTTGGGCAGCATTTTTTCCTTGTTTGCAATGCGCGACAGCGGGGCAGATTCGATTTTCCAGCGGAACGGCTTGTCCGAAACCCGCTTGATAACGGGCATGACCGCTGTTTTACCCTGTAGCGCGAGCTGAACCGCTGCCTTGCCCACGGCGTAGGCCTGATCAACGTCCGTTTTTGACGCGATATGCCGTGCCGAGCGTTGCAGGTAGTCGGCAATAGCGTAGTGGTACTTGAACCCGAGGTTGTCCCGAACCATTTGGGCGACGACAGGCGCCACGCCACCGAGTTGTGCGTGCCCAAACGCGTCGCGCGTGCCGGCTTCAGCCAGGAACGTGCCATTGGCATATTGCGCGCCTTCACTGACAACGATGACGCAGAAGTCGTACTTTTTCACGCACTCGCGAACGCGCTTCAGGAATGCCCGCTTCTTGAATGGTACTTCAGGGAACAAAATGATGTGCGGTGCGTCGCCGGGTTCGCTGCCAGCCAGGCCGCCTGCTGCGGCTATCCAGCCTGCATGGCGTCCCATAACCTCGAGCACAAAAACCTTGGTCGATGTCTTCGACATCGAAATGACGTCCAGCGCTGCCTCCCGCGTTGATACGGCAACATACTTGGCGACGGAACCGAATCCCGGGCAGGTGTCAGTGACCGGCAGATCGTTGTCGACGGTTTTCGGGATTCCGAGGCAGGTTACCGCGTAGCCCATGCTCTTGCTGATTTGCGATACCTTGTGCGCAGTATCCATGGAATCGTTGCCGCCGTTATAGAAGAAATAGCCAATATCATGAGCACGAAAGACATCAATCAGTCGCTCATACTCGGCTCTGTTTTCCTCGATACCCTTGAGTTTGTATCGAGCCGATCCAAACGCACCGCCGGGCGTGTGTTTCAGCGCAGCGATCGTGCGCGCACTCTCGCGGCTGGTATCGATCATGTCTTCCGTTAGCGCACCGATAATACCGTTGCGGCCGGCATAGACCTTCTTGATCTGGCTAGGGTGCTTGCGAGCGGTTTCTATTACGCCACAAGCGCTTGCATTGATTACGGCGGTTACGCCACCCGATTGGGCATAAAACGCGTTCCTGGCTGACATTTTGTGTGTTCCCCGGAGTGCTTGGCTCAAAAGCTGCGAGGATATCACTGATTGACCTGAAACCTCATTGCCGGTAGCGTACCCGCGCTGCTTCGCAATTGAGACAAAAGCATGCGCATTGTACTGCTTGGCGCGCCCGGCTCCGGCAAGGGCACTCAAGCCAAAAAACTGATGGCGGATAGAAATATTCCGCAAATCTCTACAGGCGACATGCTTCGTGAGGCTGTAGCCCATGGCACCCGATTTGGCGAGAAAGCCAAGCTGACGATTGATTCCGGGAACCTGGTTCCGGATGACGTTGTTCTCGGAATTATCAGCGAACGACTGGCTCGACCTGACGCGGCTGACGGATTCATACTCGATGGCTTTCCACGGACGGAACAGCAGGCGCTTGATCTCGAAGAGCTCCTTGATCAACTGGGAACGCCGCTCGACGCTGCAGTATTGTTGGATATCGATTTCGAGATTCTGATGAAGCGCTTGACCGGTCGAAGAACCTGCTCGCTGACCGGCCAGTTGCTGAATATTTACTTCTCGTCCCAGGAAGAGCTTGACGCGTGCACAAACGCTGGTGGCGAGCTGATTCAGCGCGAGGACGACAATGAAACGACGATCGCAAGTCGCCTCGATGTTTATCACGTGCGAACAGAGCCTTTGGTCGAATTCTATCGTGGCCGAAGCAAGCTGAAAATTATCGATGCAGGTGGCAGCGTCGATGATGTGTATGGGCAGTTGGTGGAGGCCTTACAAGAGGGCTAAGAGCCGGTCGCCGATCAACTCTCGTCGCCAGCCACTCAGTACACGCGGTTTGCTTTCGCCGCCGATTATCACCGCGGACAAATCCTTTTTCGACGCGAGAGTTTCGGCCGCCAGGCCCAGGTCGGCAGCGCAACCCGCAACTTGCTTTTGCATCAGTGCGAGAAGCGACTTCTGTTCTTCATCAGGCGGTCCCGGTGGCCGATAATCGGAACCGTCCGCTGCCGAAGCGGTGATCGCAGCCAGAATATCTCTGCCAACGCGGCGGATCAGCCCGCCTTGCAGGCCGTCGATTTTCTCAAGGTCATCCATCGTCGCCGGCATGGCCTTTGCCAGTTCTATCAGGACGTTATCTTTGGCGATCCACTGCCGCGGTCGGTTTGCACGCAACGCTTCGGTTTCGCGCCATGCAGCAAGACGGGCCGCAGCTGCCCTGCGGGTTCCCTTGAGATTTCGCGCACCCTTCAATCGGTCAATGGCTAACTCCGGGTTGATGTCGTACAAGGCCGGGTCCAATAGCAGGGACGAGTCCTCCTCGGCCCAGGTTAGCCGACCTTGTTTGTCCAGGCGTTCGGATAATAAGTCGCAGGCTGGCAGCAGGTACTCCACATCCTCTGCGGCGTAATGCAGGTAGTCCTCGGACAGCGGTCGACGTGTCCAGTCAGCGCGTGTGTGGGCTTTCGGAATGTCGACATTGAACAGCTCTTTCACGAGATTGGCATACCCCATCTGCGGCGCATGGCCGAGCAGCCCCGCGGCTACCTGTGTGTCGAAGATGCGTCTTGGCATGTACTTGGCAGCCTGATACACAACCTCGATATCCTGACGCCCGGAATGCAAAATCCAGGTTGGTCGCATCATAGACTCCCAAAACGCCTGCATGGGGTTGCCTGCCAAGGGATCAACACAATGGATGTTTTTGCCGCCGGTAATCTGAATCAGGCACAGCTCAGCGAAGAATGTCTTCTCACGCATGAATTCTGTATCGACACCGAGCCGATCGTGCTTGCTCAGCTCGTCGCAGAGGGTGTCGGGTTGATCGACTAATATGAATTCGGGCATTACTTCGCCGGGCGGCTGATTTCGAATTCGAAGACTAACATGCGATGATTGCGGCTTCCGCATAACGCCACATCGCAAAGTAATACTGAATGCACATACACATACTCGGGATCTGTGGAACATTCATGGGCGGCGTTGCTGCGCTCGCACGATCCGCCGGTTTCAAAGTGACGGGCTGCGACGGCAATGTGTATCCGCCGATGAGTACACAGCTCAGAGAGCTGGGTATCGAGGTCTACGAAGGATTCGATGCGGCCCAGCTCGATCCTGCCCCCGATTGCGTTGTTGTGGGAAACGTCATGAGTCGTGGCATGGAGGTCGTCGAGGCTATGCTCGATCGAGGCATTCCGTATACGTCAGGACCGCGTTGGCTGGCAGACAATGTCTTGCGCGACCGGCATGTACTTGCCGTGGCCGGTACTCATGGCAAGACGACGGCGGCGAGCATGCTTGCGTGGATACTGCATGATGCGGGACATGCGCCAGGCTTCCTGATTGGCGGGATCCCTTTGAATTTTGGGGTGTCCGCGAGTTTCGGAGACTCGAAGTATTTTGTGGTTGAGGCCGACGAATACGATACGGCCTTCTTCGACAAACGGTCAAAGTTTGTGCATTACGGCCCCCGCACGCTGGTGCTCAATAACCTGGAGTTCGATCACGCTGATATTTTTGATGATATGAACGCGATCCTCTGGCAGTTTCATCAGTTACTGCGAACAGTGCCCGGCACAGGTCGGGTAATTGCCAACGAGGCTGACGAAAACCTGACCAGGCTTATCGGCATGGGATGCTGGACGCCGGTTGAGACTTTTGGAACCGGAAATGGCGCAGACTGGAGCGCACATTTCCTGGACTCTGCTGAACGTCGCATCGGTATTGCGACTCCTGCCGGGGAGTCGGGCGACGTGCGCTGGAATCTCGGCGGTCGACACAATCTTGAAAATGCGCTCGCTGCGGTTGCGGCGGCGCAGTCGGCTGGCGTGAGTCTCGAGCAAGCGCTGCAAGCCCTGTCGCGCTTCGAAGGCGTGAAGAGACGCATGGAGCGAACGGCAACCGTCGGAAATATCGCTATCTACGACGACTTCGCCCATCACCCGACAGCAATTCGTCGAACAATCGCAGCAATGAAGCGACGCTATCCAGCGCAGCGTATCGTCGTCGCGATTGAACCTCGCTCCAATACAATGAAGCTGGGCGTACACAATGAAACGCTGGCACAGTCTCTTGACTCGGCGGATATCGTGTGGATGTTCGAGCCGCCGGACGTGAGTGCCGATTTCGTTGGCTCGTTAGCCCCACTTGGCGACAGGCTGCGAATGTTCAAGGACTATGACAAGCTCGTGTCCGACATGGCGGCCAAGGTTTTGTCGGGTGACCAGATCATCTTTATGAGTAACGGCGGCTTCGGATCGGCGCGCCAGACCTTAACGGCCGTCTTGCAGAGAACCCGAAGCGGCTAGTTCCTGCGCGTCTATACTTGGTGTAAGTACTGTCAAAAAGGTCGATTCATGCAGGTACCTTTGTTTCCCCTGAATACCGTGCTGTTTCCGGGTGGGCCGCTGCCACTTAGAATTTTCGAGCCACGCTACCTGGATATGGTTAGTGCTTGCCTCAAGAGCGACAAACCTTTCGGTGTGTTACTCATTCGGGAAGGTCGCGAATCCGGGCCGGCAGCGACACATAGCGTGGGAACACTGGCACGCATCACGGATTGGTATCAGGGTAGTGACGGCTTACTCGGTGTTACTGCGGTCGGCGAGACTCGTTTTCGCCTGTTGACCAGCCATCGCGAGCGCAACGGGCTCAATGTCGGGGATGTGGAACTCCTGCCAGACGAAGCACCCATGCCATTGCCCGAGGAGTACCGAGCAATGTCGGGCATTCTCAGCGGCGTACTTGATAATCTCGGGCGCCTGTACGAATCGCTCGAGCGTAAAATGGACGACGCAAATTGGGTCACCAATCGTTTCGTCGAAATATTGCCCATTGATCTTGAGCAAAAGCAGATTTACCTGGAAACTGGCGATACAGCACAGCGCTTGCGGATCGTAAAAGAGTTGCTCGATCTGCAGTTGTCGTAGCTTCTCGTGCCGCGCCGATACCCTGTCCCGGCGTCATAAGCTATCTGCTATGTTCGCAAGCGTTGATTCTAGCTACAGCTTCTGAGACATCACTTTTGCGGCGGCGGCCAGAGTTTGCTCTATCTCGTCGTTGCCGTGAGCGGCTGAAACAAACCCGGCTTCATAGGCCGAAGGAGCGAGGTAAATGCCTTCGGCAAGCATGCCATGGAAAAATAATTTGAATCGATCGACGTTTGCCGCGGAAACCTGAGAGAAGCTCCGGACCGGGCCGCCGTCCGTAAACACAAAGCCGAACATTCCGCCCGCCTGCTCGACAGAGAGCGGGATACCAGCGTCGTGTGCCGCCGCAGCCAGGCCATTGACCAGCTGTTGCGTGCGCTCACCCAACGCCTCGTAAAATCCAGGCTGATCAATTTGCTCAAGAGTTTCGAGGCCGGCCGCCATAGCGACCGGATTGCCGGAAAGCGTGCCCGCCTGGTAGACAGGCCCGTCGGGTGCGATGCTGGCCATGATGTCTGCGCGACCGCCAAATGCGGCGGCCGGCATACCACCGCCAACGATCTTGCCCAGCGTTGTCAGGTCAGGCTGGATGCCAAACAGCGATTGCGCGCCACCTTTGGCAACACGAAACCCCGTCATAACCTCATCCAATATCAACACGGCCCCGGCGGCGGTGCACTGCTCACGCAGGGTCTCAAGAAACCCCGCTACGGGCGGCACCATGTTCATGTTGCCAGCGATCGGCTCAACGATGACGCACGCGACATCATCGCCAAACTCGGAAAACGCCTCGCATACAGCAGCGGCGTCGTTGTAGGCCAGCGTGATCGTGTGCTCGGCGAGTCCGGCGGGAACACCCGGTGAACTCGGCACGCCGAGAGTCAGGGCTCCGGAACCGGCTTTGATCAATAGAGAATCGGAGTGCCCGTGGTAGCAGCCCTCGAATTTGATGATCTTGTCACGGCCGGTATGACCTCGAGCCAGGCGGATGGCACTCATCGTTGCCTCGGTGCCGGAGCTGACCATGCGCACCTTTTCAATCGATGGCATCAGCGAACAGATCTTCTGCGCAAGGCGCGTTTCCAGTATGCAGGGAGCACCAAAACTCAAACCGTTTTGAGCGGTCTCGATAACGGCGCTTATGACGGCCGGGTGCGCATGGCCGAGGATCATTGGCCCCCAGGAACCAACGTAGTCGATATAACGACGTCCGTCTTCGCCCTCAAGCCACGCACCCCTGGCGCTCTTGACAAAGATCGGATCGCCGCCGACACCGGCAAATGCGCGTACTGGCGAATTAACTCCGCCGGGAATTACTTGTTGTGCTTCAGAAAACAGGCTCATCGTTTACCCATATTAATTCGTGCTCAAATCGGCCGTCAGTGTACAAGTTGACGCGACGATACGCAGGTGGATTGTCGTCGACGGCGAAAGTGTCGCTGCGCGGAGTGAATTGGCGGCACGTCGACGGTGTGCCGAGTATGGTAATACCGCCGTGCTCAGTTTCACAGGGTTGATGCACATGCCCGAAGAGCGCCAGCTTTACGTTGCCGGATGCCGATGCCCGGGCGAGGAATTCGTCCGCATTTGTAAGTCCAACCGAATCCAGCCATTTGCTGCCCATCTGAACAGGCGGGTGATGCAGACACACCATCACGTGAGGCATGCCCGAACGGCTAATCTCCGCATCAAGTCGATCCAGTTCGGTGGCAGCGATGTGGCCTCCGGCTTTTCCGGCAACGCAGCTATCGATACTGGCGATGAGCCAGTTGCCATGCTCGATGGATGTGCAGTAGTTGAACTGATGATCAGCCAGCACCTGTTGCATAACAGCGCGCACATCATGGTTGCCGGGTACGCAATACACAGGCAATGCCAGTTCACCCAGCAACTCGCAAAAGTGGCGGTAGGCACCCGCGCTGTCATCTTGAACAAGGTCACCCGTCGAAATGACGATATCAGCGCGCCATTCGTTATGCCGATAGTGGTCGAGGGTTGCGCGCAGAGATGCATAAGTCACCGTGCCGCGCAGATCGCCTGCGGTATCGGCAAACAGATGCGGATCCGTCAGGTGCAAAATCCGCAGCGGCTCAGATGCATTTTCGATGAGCTATGACCTCTCGCGATGTCAGTACCTGTAATGCTCCGGCTTGTAAGGGCCTTGCTTGTCGACACCAATATATTCGGCTTGTTCGTCGCTCAGTTCAGTAATGTTTGCGCCGATCCGCTCAAGATGCAGCCGTGCCACCTTCTCGTCAAGGTGCTTCGGAAGCACATAAACTTCCTTGCCGTAGTTATCAGAATTTTGCCAAAGCTCAATCTGCGCAAGCACCTGGTTGGTGAAAGAGTTCGACATGACAAAGCTCGGGTGGCCTGTTGCACAACCCAGGTTGACGAGGCGGCCTTCGGCGAGAAGGATAATGCGCTTGCCGTCCGGGAAGATCACATGATCGACCTGCGGCTTGATGTTCTCCCACTCATACTGTTTGAGGTACGCAACGTCAATTTCGTTATCGAAATGGCCGATGTTGCAAACAATGGCCTGATCTTTCAGGCGCTCCATCTGTGGGCCAGTAACAACATGGTAATTGCCCGTGGCCGTTACAATGATATCGGCCTGGTCACAAACCTCGTCAAACCGAACGACACGATAGCCTTCCATTGCCGCCTGTAATGCATTTATCGGATCAATTTCGGTAATGAGTACCGTCGCGCCAAGACCCCGAAGCGACTGCGCACAACCTTTGCCGACGTCGCCGTAGCCACACACGATGGCGACCTTGCCAGCGATCATGACGTCGGTTGCGCGTTTGATGCCGTCGACGAGAGACTCACGGCAGCCATAAAGATTGTCGAACTTGGATTTAGTAACCGAATCGTTGACATTGAACGCGGGGCAGGCGAGAGAGCCATCCTTCATCATGTCATACAGGCGCTTCACACCCGTTGTCGTTTCTTCCGACAGGCCTCTGACGCCCTGCATGAGTTCGGGGTATTTCTCGTGCATGACTTGAGTCAGATCGCCGCCGTCATCGAGAATCATGTTTGGTGTCCAGCCATCGGGGCCGATGATTGTCTGCTCGACGCACCACCAGTATTCTTCCTCAGATTCTCCCTTCCAGGCGAATACAGGAACACCCGAAGCGGCAATTGCTGCGGCAGCATGATCCTGAGTTGAGAAAATATTACAGGACGACCAACGGATGTCAGCCCCGAGCGCCTTTAAGGTCTCAATAAGCACTGCCGTCTGAATGGTCATGTGTAAACAGCCGGTCAGGCGAACGCCCTTCAATGGTTGTGCCTCGCCGTATTCTTCGCGCAGGGCCATAAGCCCCGGCATTTCGGTTTCGGCGATCTGGATTTCCTTGCGACCGAAGTCAGCCAGCGAAATGTCCGCGACCTTGTAATCGTTTTGTTCAATGGCAACGGGTTGGCTGCTCATGTTTATCTCCTGGTTGATTCTGTGTATTAGGCGGCGGCGCTGTCTGCGAGCGCCTCTGCCTTGTCTGTTTTTTCCCAGCTCAGATCGATATCTTCGCGACCGAAGTGTCCGTAGGCGGCCGTTGCTTTGTAAATAGGTCGAATGAGATCGAGCATTTGCAGGATTCCGTAAGGTGTCAGGTCAAAGTGTTCCCGAATCAGATCTGTCATACGAGCATCGCTGACTTTGCCGGTGCCGAAGGTATGCACGCTAATCGATGTTGGCTCGGCAACGCCGATGGCGTAGGAAACCTGGATTTCGCAGCGCTCTGCGAGACCTGCAGCAACAATATTCTTGGCCACGTAGCGGCAGGCATATGCTGCCGACCGGTCAACTTTGGAAGGATCCTTGCCGGAGAATGCGCCACCGCCATGCCTTGCCGAGCCGCCATAGGTATCTACGATGATCTTGCGGCCGGTCAGACCACAATCGCCCATCGGACCACCGATCTCGAAACGACCGGTAGGATTGATGTGGTATTGGGTTTTCTTGCTGATCCACTCGGCCGGAAGTACCGGCTTGATGATCTCCTCCATGATGCCGTCGCGCAGGTCGGATAAGCTGACATCAGCATGATGCTGCGATGACACGACCACTGCATCGATACCGACAGGTTTGTCGTTTTCGTAGACAAACGTCACCTGGCTTTTCGCGTCAGGCCGCAGCCACGGCAGTATGCCTTCTTTGCGAACCTTGGCTTGCCTCTGCACCAGCAGATGCGAGTAAGTAATGGGTGCCGGCATCAAAACGCTGGTTTCGTTGGTTGCGTAACCGAACATCAATCCCTGGTCGCCTGCGCCTTGACGTTCCGCTGATTCGCGGTCGACGCCCTGAGCAATATCAGGCGATTGCTTGCCTATAGCGTTGAGCACGGCACAGGAATGGCCGTCAAAGCCCATCGATGAGTCGTCGTAGCCAACATCGATAATCGTGCCGCGCACGACATCTTCGAGATCGACCCAGGCAGAGGTGGTTATCTCACCGGCGACAAGCGCCATGCCTGTTTTGACCATGGTCTCGCAAGCGACCCGGGCTCGCGGATCCTGCTCGAGAATGGCATCGAGCACGGCATCGGAGATCTGGTCGGCAATTTTGTCGGGGTGTCCCTCAGACACGGATTCCGAGGTAAACAGAAAGGAGTTACTCATTAGGCTTGTCTGTCTGGTGGCTATAAAGGCCGCGCATTGTACCGCAATGCAATATGCGTGTACCACGTGTTGGGCG
>Ga0316187_10004819_pt1 | contig 11687 bp, 12 predicted proteins | sample CroRivburrow1_MG_FD_204927 | JGI IMG/M metagenome (GOLD analysis project Ga0316187, IMG submission 204927) | Coastal sediment microbial communities from Maine, United States - Cross River worm burrow 1 | ecosystem: Environmental > Aquatic > Marine > Coastal > Sediment | place: USA: Maine...
ATAAGTGCTCCAGCATTGAATCGCTTTTTACTTCATCAACGGTTCCATCATCGTACGGTAAATTAAAAATATCGTACTGGAAAATCTCCAGATTATCTGGAATATCGATATTCGGATAACGTGCTTTTATCTCCTCGATCGTATCCAGATCAATGTTGATATAGCCAGGCAGCGGCCTCGAAGCGCAACCAAGATTCAATCTTGTACTTTCATCTTCACTATTATGCATATAATTACTTACTCCTAATTGCCTGTATCACTTTCATCCGCCGTAGTAGGCACGTACGGCACAAACTACCTGTTCAAGCTCCTCGTTCATCAATCCAGGGTAGAGAGGCAGGCTTAAAATTCTATCGACGATACGGTCTGTCACTGGCAATACCGTTGTATTGTCCTGATAGGCCTTCATGCGGTGCACAGGGACAGGATAGTGAATACCCGCATGAACCCCTGAATTTACCAGATGCGCCTTAAGTTTTTCCCGCTCATTAACCTGTATGACGTAGAGATGATACACATGACTGGCATTTGTCCTTTCCAGATGCAACGTAATCGGGAAATCTTTTAACTCTTCGGAATAGTACAATGCCATTCTCTTACGATCGGCGTTATCGGCTGCAAGATACTTCAATTTGACTCTGAGTATTGCCGCCTGCAACTCATCCAAGCGACTATTAACACCGGATTCCTGACTCACTCTCTGCTCATTCCATCCGTACTGACGAAGGCTTCGAAGACGTTGAGCGAGCTGCTCATCATTGCAGACAACCGCTCCCCCATCGCCTATCGCACCAAGGTTTTTTGTCGGAAAAAAACTAAAGCAACCGACATCGCCTATGGTACCCAGTCTCTTCCCCTTCCAGGTCGCCCCAACAGCCTGCGCACAATCTTCGATTAACCTCAGTCCCCTCGCAGCGGTAATTTCAAGCAATGCTTCCAAGTCGGCGGCCTGACCATAGAGATGGACCGCAATAATGGCCTTGGTCCGTTCACCGCACAGCGCTTCAACCTGCCTAGCATCAATGGTGTAGTAGTCTGGTTCAACATCCGCAAATACCGGAGTCGCACCGGCCATAACAATAGCAGCGACCGTTGGTACCGCTGTGTGAGAGGGAACGATCACCTCATCACCATCACCGATTTCCATTGCCTTCAAGGCTAGCGCCAGCGCGTCGGTACCACTTCCACAACCAACCGAAAAAGCTACTCCAAGGTGATCGGAAAACTCGGATTCAAAAGCCTCAACTTCTGCACCCAAAACATAATTACCGCTATCGAGCACTTTTTGGATAGCCGCATCGATTTCCTGCTTATGCAGTAAATATTGGGCACGTGGGTTGGCGCAGAAAATCATGGCCGCTTCCATCGAAACAGTAATTGGCAGGGATGCTCAAGGCGATACATCTCTGGCAAGTTTTCCATAGGTAAAGGCCCAGTTTTTCCCAGTCGTTTCGACAGATGAAGCGACTTGCCCAACATTTCAAAACCGCATTTTTCCGTTTCTTCAATCAACTCGGCAAAATTAAGAAAGCGAACTCGGATTTTATAACCGTAGTAATTCTGCAAGGATACAAAAGACCTGTTTTCACCAGCTAGGACACCCGCCAGCACTAGGTAATCCGGCTCTAAGTCTGCAAAAGAATGCAGCAGCCCTCGCCAGTCATCCACATACTGGAATGAACGACCAGCGTGAATGACATCATAATGACCTGAGGTGGGAATCTCTTCATGAAAGAAGAGATTCATATCTGAAGCAAACAGCTCTCTACCTCTTTCACAGACACCTCGACTTTCCACCACATGAAATTCGATATTGCCTCTTTCCGGCAGTGAAGCAATTAGTGGGAGATAACTTGATGCCAACCCTCCGCCAAAATCGAGAACTCTCAGCTTTCGATCATCTGCGGCTACCATTGCAAGAACAGTAGGAAGAATGTAATCATGCGAAATCGCATTGGGAGAAATATGACCAGTGAACTGTTGATAGTCTAACCGCTCCTTGCGGGCAAGTGCTGTCTGATCATCAAGCCATTTCGAGCTGTCAAAGGCCCCCTCAATTACAGGGGCGTCTTCCCAATCTTCATAGACTCCTTCCCAGATAGCAAACTGCCTGTCTGACATTACATATCACCGATATGTGTCAGCCATTTGCCGCCACGAGCCGTAAACTCACCCTCTTTGGCCATAATCTCTTTCTGATGATTCCAGGCAAACAGAAGTGCCGTATCGGGATAGTTCTCGACAAAGGCTTCATACGGTTTAACCGGAATGTGCATGCCGGGTGTATACTTACCCTGCTTAATCGGAGTGGTATCAGAAATGAATTCGATCAAGTCCGGTCCGATACCGCAGTAATTAAGGATCGTAGTACTTTTCGATGTCGCCCCGTATCCTACAACACGACGCCCGGCGGCTTTCTCTTCCTTAAGCAGCCGAACCAAACGTTCCTTTGAAGCTTCGCAGTTATCTCGGAATGTCTCGTATGTCTCGGGTAAATGCAGCCCTTGAGCACGTTCTTCCTCTAAAATTTTCCCGACAGAAGCAGATACAGGTCTTACCCCCTTACGGGCTAGCACATAACGCATTGTTCCCCCATGCGTCTCCTGAGGAAGCAGGTCGATCAATTCAAAACCATGCGCGCCAAATATATTCGCGACTGAAAGTGCTGAAAAAATGAAAACATGTTCATCATAAATCTGATCATAAGATGTCTTCTCTATCATTGCCCCAAGGTATGGGTCTTCAAATATCAGAACACCATCGCGCTTCAGAAGCGTATCGGCACCTACAGCAATCCCGTTTAAATCAGGAATATGGCACATCACATTCGCAGCCAGCAATGCATCAGCCTGACCATTTTCAGCCACGATATCATTTGCAGTATCTGGCCCGAAGAACCGGACTATCGTATTCACGCCGTGCTTGCGCGCCTCTTCTGCTACATTCGCAGACGGCTCCACACCTAGATGGCGAATACCGCGTTTGGCGAAGTTTTCAAGCATGATCCCATCATTGCTTCCCAGCTCAACAACAAAGAGATCATCCTTGCCCAAATGGTTATCGCAAACCCAGGAAGCATACTCACTGAAATGACGCTGCATGAATTTGGAAGTACGCGAGAAAAAAGCATACTGATCATGAAACATCATTTCCGGCGCAGGCTGTTCCTCAATCTGGAAGGTAAGACACTTATCGCAAAATGCAGGCGTCAGATTAAAAAAGTACTCATCATCGAACTGATCTGGCATCAGGAAACCGTTCGCAATTGGCATGCGACCGTATGTCATGAACGGTTCAATGGTGTTTTGGCAAATTCTGCATTTCATCTTAAATCCCCATTTATCTATCTTAAATTTTCGGCAATCTTGCCGGATCTATATCTTTCAGTCTTGGAAAGGCTGCATCACGTGGCTTAATCACAGGATTCTTCACAGGCCATTGGATGGCCAAATCCGAATCATTCCATAAAACTCCAGCTTCATCATCTGGATAATAATACTCCGAGCATTTGTAGAGGATTTCATTTTCTTCACCCAAGGTACAGAAACCATGCGCCACACCCGGAGGCAGAAACAACTGCTGGTTGTTTTCGGCTGAAAGCGTGCATGAGATGTGCTCACCAAAAGTGGGGGAATCGGAACGGAGGTCAACACCGACATCGAACAGACTTCCTCGAACGACATATACAAGGTGGCCAATGGGATGCTTCACTTGATAATGCAAACCTCGTACAACGCCCTTCTGAGAAAAGGAGCGGTTATCCTGCACAAATTCAATATCCAGACCGTGTTTGGCATACCTCTCTTTCTGGTAGCTCTCGAGAAAAAATCCACGCTTGTCACCATATACATCCAGGTCTATGAGAAATGCGCCGGCAATATTCGTTTCCGTGACCTTCACAGCAGCTTCTCCAGAGCATGAATCGCTTCGCAAATCGGATAATGGTGGTTACCGAGAAACAGACCATGACTATCAATATGATCGGCACACTTCAGCTTGCCATGAATTTCGGAATCGAAATACTTCACCACCTCATTATTGGCGAAGTTGCCAGCAACAATCGGGCGGCACTCGAATCCTGCATCATTTAAGCGCATCACCAGGGCATCACGCCCTAAGTCCGATCCAGGACGGATCACCAGACTGAATCCAAACCAACTGCTTGCTCCAATTTCCTTTTGAATTATCAAATTTGGGTTCTTTTTCATAGCCTGCTGAAACAGAGCACCATTCTTGCGGCGTTCAGCAATCAAGTTCGGAAGCTTTTTCACTTGCTCAATCCCTAGAGCTCCCTCCAGTTCAAGAGGCCTAACATTGTATCCAGGCAGAACAAAGCGGAAAGACTCCTCAAACGGGTCATCACTCTTCTCGCTACAAACGTGATTGAACTTCGGCAAGTTACGCGTCCAGCCATGAGCCCGCAGCGATAACAGAATATGGTACAGCTCCTCATCATCACTAACAATCATGCCACCTTCCATGGTGGAAATATGATGTGAAAAGAAAGTACTGAACGTTCCCATCACCCCGAATGTTCCGGCCTTCTTGCCTGCGAATTCCGCGCCCATGGACTCACAATTATCTTCCATCAACACAATATCCCGTTCGCCGATGATACTGTGAATGCGTGCAAAATCGTTCGGGTTGCCTAGCAGGTTAACAGCCATGATCGCACGGGTCTGATCGGTAATCGCCGAAGCCAATTGCTCTAAATCATAGTTCAGTGTATTCAGGTCGATATCCACAAACTTCAGCTTCAAACCGTGCTGGTATAAGGGATAGTAGGTGGTGCTCCATGAAACAGCAGGAACAACAACCTCGGCTCCCGGTTCAAGCTTAAGCTTGGAGTTCTTTGTATAACGCAAGGCTGCAACCATCAAAAGATTGGCCGATGAACCTGAATTCACCATCACACAATGTTTGCTGCCGATATACTCAGCAAACTGCCGCTCAAACCTGGCAACATTCGCACCCATTGAAAATCTACCGGATGTAATCACTTGCTGCATTGCATCCAGCTCAGCCTGATCCCAGGTTGCCGTGGCTAGTGGGTACTTAAAACTCATGGTGCCTGCTCCCTCAAATAATAACTGTATGTCTTTTCAATGCCTTCTCTAAGGGTGTGCTGTGCCGACCATCCCCATGCTTTCTGGCGTTCCACGCTAACGAGTTTGCGCGCCATCCCAACTGGCTTGCTCAGATCGTGCGAGAATTTACCCCGATATCCCATCACATCAGCCGCAGCCTGATAGTATTCGTTGATAGAATAATCATGCCCCAAACCGATATTCATATACGCTGGCAAGGCATCAAAGTCCTTCAGCGCTTGCAATAGTGCATCGGCCAGGTCTCCCGCGTACATAAACTCACGTCTTGCCGTTCCATCACCCCAAATTTCAACCGTCTCTTCTCCATTTTCCCGAGCCGTATGCATCTTGTGAATGATAGCCGGAATCAAATGGGAATGTTTCGGATCGAACTTGTCAAAACGGCCATAGAGGTTGCATGGAATCAGAGTCTTATACTGGTAGTCGGAATTCTCACGTTCAATGTAGTCACAAAGTCGGGCCGTCACCACCTTGGCCAAAGCATAACCTTCATTGGTTGGCTCCAATTCACCCTTGAGCACCATCTCCTCTCGCAGCGGCTCTGAATGGTTTCGGGGATACATACAGGAGCTTCCCAAGTTTATCAGCCGCTTGATGCCCGCCTGACGCGATGCCCATACGATATTACGACCCATATCAAGATTATCCATCAGAAACCCGACTGGCTCACGCATATTTGCCTGTATGCCGCCGACCTTGCCAGCTGCATGTATTATCATTTCAGGACGATGCTTATCCAAATACGCTTGTACGGCATCGAAGTCGCGCAAATCCAACTCGTCACTTCGTGGAGCGAGAAGGTCAAACTCACCGATATCTGAATGTTCGAGAATGTTTCGCCCGACCATCCCGCCACTACCGGTCAATAAGATTCGAACATTACTCACTCTGGGAAGAACTCTTATAACCATGCTTTTTCACAAGCAGATCTCGTTCAGCATCAATGAGATCTTCACGCATCATCTCGGCAACAAGTTCTTCAAAACTGATTTTTGGAACCCACCCAAGTTTCTCTTTAGCTTTGGATGGGTCACCCAGCAATGTTTCAACTTCTGCAGGTCTGAAATAGCGAGGATCAACAGCAACTATACATTTACCATCAGCATCATATCCTTTCTCATCAACGCCTGTACCCTTCCAGATGATCTCAATGCCGATCTCTTTTGCAGCTGCATTCACAAAATCACGAACAGAGTATTGCACTCCTGTGGCAATGACAAAATCATCCGGTTCATCCTGCTGCAGCATCATCCACTGCATCTCCACATAATCTTTTGCGTGACCCCAGTCGCGCAGTGCATTCATGTTGCCAAGATACAGACACTCCTGTAGCCCCAGCTTGATTCGTGCTAAGGCACGAGTGATTTTGCGGGTGACGAAGGTTTCACCTCGGCGAGGTGACTCATGGTTAAACAGGATTCCATTACAGGCATACAAGCCATAGGACTCACGATAGTTCACCGTAATCCAATATGCGTAAAGCTTGGCTACGCCATAAGGAGAACGCGGATAAAAAGGAGTTGTTTCCGTTTGCGGAGTCTCCTGAACATCACCATACAACTCCGAGGTAGAGGCCTGATAAAAACGGCTCTTCTTCTCTAACCCAAGTATGCGAATCGCCTCAAGAATTCGTAGCGCTCCGATCGCATCCGAGTCAGCTGTATATTCAGGCTCCTCGAATGAAACCGCCACATGACTCTGAGCAGCCAGATTATAGATCTCATCTGGCTGTATCTGCTGAATGATCCGAATCAGACTACTGGAATCGGTCATATCTCCGTAATGTAAGACAAACCGTTGATCCGGGTCATGTGGATCCCGGAATAGATGATCAATACGGTCGGTATTGATCAGCGATGTTCGGCGCTTGATGCCGTGCACCTCATAACCTTTGTTCAGTAGAAACTCGGCAAGATAGGAACCATCCTGGCCAGTAATGCCGGTAATTAAGGCTTTTTTCATGCTTCCTCTCCTATTTCCTCAGACATATCAACTACTCCCTGTAGTTGTTTAGCTTCAGACTTCAGAAGCGCAATCTCAGCACATAGCCGATCGTACTCCTGCATCTTGTACTTGAGAAAAGTCTTTGTCATACGCGCCCTCTCTTCCACTCCATGCGGAGTCAGTACATAGGCATATGCAAGCTTATTATCGCTATTACGGAAATTGTTTACCTTAAGACATCCTTTATCGATCAATGCCTTCATACAGAAATTCACCTTACCGAGACTGATGCCAAGGCGGCCCGCCAACTCACGCTGAGAAAGACTCGGGTTTTCCTCTAACGTTTTCAGCAATCCATAACTCGTAGTCTCGTCAACACGGGGTGCGTTCATCATATGAACACGTATGCAACATGCGGCTGTATTTGAAGTCAAGCAATAGAATTTAATATGAATTCTGTTCCAGATACCACCGTACGGTTTTTCGGATTCCAGTTTTAAAGGTCTCATCAGGTTGCCAACCCAACTCACCATCAATCTTTGTTGCATCAATGGCATAACGCCAGTCATGGCCCGGCCGGTCTTTGACGAAGGTAATAAGGTTTTCATGCGGGGCGCTGGCAGGAACAGACTCATCCATCAACTGACAGATCAGCCTGCAGATGTCGATATTCTTCCACTCATTAATGCCGCCGATGTTATAGCACTCGCCCAGACATCCATTACGAATCACGGTATCAATACCCGAACAGTGGTCACGCACATAGAGCCAGTCGCGAATGTTCGAACCATCACCATAAACAGGGATCTCTTTACCCTCAACGCATGAGCGAATCACGGTCGGGATAAACTTCTCATCATGCTGGTAGGGACCGTAGTTATTCGAGCAATTTGTTGTTGTCACCGGCAGACCATAGGTGTGGAAATAAGCCCTAACTAGATGATCGGATCCCGCCTTGGAAGCAGAGTAGGGTGAATTTGGCGCATAGGGTGTTGCTTCACTAAAAGCCGGATCATTTGCTCTCAAGGATCCATATACTTCATCTGTGGAAATGTGATGAAACCGACACTGCGACTCATCCCAACCCTTTTCATGTTGCCAAAACTGGCGACATCCCTCTAGCAACGCAAATGTTCCCATCACATTCGTTTTGACAAAAATTTCTGGCCCGCTAATCGAGTTATCCACATGACTCTCAGCGGCAAAATGTACAATGGTATCGATCTCATACTCACGCAACAGGCGATCAATCAACGTGCGATCACAGATATCACCTTCCACAAAAATGTGTCGTGACTCATACCCCAGGGCACCCTCTCTGGCTTCGCCATTCACCTTGACCGGTAGATCTTTCAGATTATCCAGCGAGCCTGCATAGGTAAGTTTATCCAGGTTGATAATTTTCACATGCGGATCATTTGCCAGCATGTAACGAACAAAATTACAGCCAATAAAACCTGCCCCACCTGTTACAAGTATTTTTTTTGGCTGAAAAATCATCTACTCCCCTTAAGTAGTGAATACAAATACTGCCCATAACTATTTTTTCTCAAATCTGAGGCTAGGGATTCAAGCTCACTATCATCAATATAGCCCATTCGCCATGCCACCTCTTCAGGACTTCCAATTTTCATGCCCTGCCGCCTCTCAATCACTTCAACATAGCGCGCAGCATCCATTAATGATTCGTGAGTGCCTGTGTCCAACCACGCTGTTCCCCTGCCCAAAAGTTCTCCCTGTAGATTGCCCTGCTCAAGATAGTGCTGATTTATAGTGGTTATCTCTAGCTCGCCACGAGATGAAGGCTCTACATTTGTAGCAATGTCCAATACTGAATTATCATAAAAATAAAGCCCGGTCGCCACCCAATTAGACCTTGGGCGCTTGGGCTTTTCTATAATTGAAAGAATCTGTTTCTCTTCTCCAAATTCGACAACCCCATAATGTTCTGGGTCTGAAACTTGATAACAGAAAATCGTTGCGCCATCAACAGCACTTACAACTCTTTGCAATTGAGGGGCCAGGCCTTGCGCAAAGAAAATATTGTCACCTAGTATTAATGAAACCGAATCATTACCAACAAACTCATTCCCAATAATAAAAGCTTCTGCCAACCCCCTAGGTTCCAGCTGAACAGCATATGAAAGCGATAGCCCCCAGCGAACCCCGTCTCCAAGAAGCCGTTGAAATAATGGCAAATCATCTGGAGTAGAAATTATTAATATTTCTCTAATCCCTGCCAACATAAGAGTCGTCAACGGATAGTAGATCATCGGCTTGTCATAGACAGGCATTAGCTGCTTACTTACAGAAAGAGTTAGAGGATGCAACCGAGTTCCGGAGCCTCCAGCAAGAATGATACCTTTCATCTGTTCACCTTCAAATCCATATCAATTGGAAAGACTGACAACCTGTTCTTCGATTAAGTAATCGACAACCTGTTGTACCGACTCTTGCAAGCTTAACACCCCTGTGTTGACAACAATATCTGCCGTGTCAGGCGCTTCATAAGGTGATGAAATACCTGTAAAATCTTTGATTTCGCCAGCTCTCGCTCGCGCATAAAGCCCCTTCACATCACGCTTTTCACATGTTTCCAGTGAGCTGTCACAATAGATTTCAATAAAATCATCACCCATCAGTTTTCGCACCTGCTGACGATCACTTCGAAATGGAGAGATGAATGCGGTAAGTACAACTATTCCGGCATCGACAAACAGTTTTGATGCTTCACCAATGCGGCGGATATTCTCTCGACGTGCTACATCGGAAAAACCAAGGTCTCCACATAGACCGTGGCGAACATTATCGCCATCTAGTACGTAGGTGCGGACATTCAGTTGATAAAGGTGATCTTCGACAGCGTGTGCCAGAGTTGATTTTCCAGACCCAGAGAGACCGGTAAACCACAATACTACACTACGATGGCCATTGGCCTTCTCTCGCATTTCGCGTGAAACCTGCGACTTGTGCCAGACGATATTTTTATTCAATTCATCTTCTCCCGGCTTTTTGAAGGCTTGCAAAACCTAGCAAGCGAGCATCAACATAAAAAAACCATCAAAGCTCATACTCTCCAGAGAATCAGCTCATTCATTCGCCGCTCCGGCCGTAATCATCATCAAAACGTTCAATATCATCCTCACCAAGATAGTCGCCAACCTGCACTTCTACAATCTGAAGTGGAGTTTCACCATTGTTAGCAAGCCGATGCTTCTTCCCTATGGGAATATACGTACTTTCATTCTTGGAGACAGTGTAGACCTCTTCGCCACGTGTCACCGTTGCCGTGCCGGAAACCACTACCCAGTGCTCAGAACGTTGTCTGTGGCTTTGAAGACTTAACGAAGCCCCCGGATTGACTTCAATCTTTTTCAACTTATATCCACTGTCGCGATCTTCCAGAACAGTATAGCTGCCCCATGGGCGCATGACCGTTCTGTGTTCAATATGTTCCCGACTGCCACGAGCCTGGATCACATCAACAATTTCACGAACCCGCTGACTCTCCCCCCGCTTGCTCAGAAGAATCGCATCCGGCGTCTCCACAATAATCACATCTTCAAGATCCACAGCTGCAAGAAGCTTTGATTCACTCCGAATCAGTGAGTTTTTACAGTCAAAACTGAGCACGTCGCCAGCCAGCGCATTACCGTTCTCATCACGGTCTGAAATGTCGTAAACCGCATCCCAGCTACCGACATCAGACCAGCCGATATCGCACGGCACCAGCACAACCCGATCAGACTTCTCCATCACACCATAATCGATTGATATCGATGGCATATCAGCAAACCCATGGCGGATCACCTCCTGCCAGGATTCACCCCGCGTCCATTGGTCTCGCATCATCTCAAGTACCAACCAGACATCAGGCATATGCAGCCTGATCTCTTCAAGAATAGCCGAGATCTTCCAGACAAACATGCCGGAGTTCCAGTAATAGCCACCCTCTTTGAGGAATGATTCAGCAGTCGCAAGATCAGGCTTCTCGGCAAAGCGGATCACAGGGAATGCTTCTTCTTCATCTGCGCGATCGGCCTGAATATAACCAAAGCCTGTATCCGGTCGTGTCGGCTCAATGCCAAAGGTGACCAGCGAGCCATTTTCAGCTGCATTGATAGCTGTGTTCAAACAGTCGTGAAAACGTTCCACATCCTGAATCAGGTGGTCAGCAGGCAGAACAAGCATAACTGGATCGTGGCCCGACTGGTCCATCAGCAACGCAGCTGCAACAGCAATAGCAGGTGCTGTGTTACGTCCGACAGGCTCCAGAATAGTGTTTAACTCGCTAAGGGCTGAATAGGCCTCGCCAGTAGCCAGTGCTTCGCTGGTAACTACCCATACATCATCTTCCGAAATCAAGGGCTGTAATCGGGATATCGTTCCACCCAGCAGGGTTTCATCACCTTTCAGATTCAGGAACTGTTTCGGAAGCTGCTGACGGGAGAGCGGCCACAGGCGGGTACCTGACCCTCCTGCAAGGATCACTGCAACGCAGTTGTTACTCTGCTCTGTCATAAGCCCTACCCAGCCTGCTTCCAGCTTGTTCCATGAGCCCCATCTTCCAGCACAATACCTTTGGCTGCAAGCTCATTCCGAATTGCATCAGCACGCGAAAAATCGCGACTTTTC
>Ga0316187_10004820_pt1 | contig 11687 bp, 7 predicted proteins | sample CroRivburrow1_MG_FD_204927 | JGI IMG/M metagenome (GOLD analysis project Ga0316187, IMG submission 204927) | Coastal sediment microbial communities from Maine, United States - Cross River worm burrow 1 | ecosystem: Environmental > Aquatic > Marine > Coastal > Sediment | place: USA: Maine...
CCTCCTTGTGGCGGTTGTCCGGCGACGATACCGCATCGGTTGTGGCGACAGGCTGTGGGTCGAATAGAATAGGCCAACATTTCCGCCACCGAAGCATCCGGTTGTCATGGAGCAGATCAGCATGATCGGCACAACACTCTCTCACTTCAAGATCACCTCCAAGCTCGGCGAAGGAGGCATGGGTGCAGTGTACGAGGCCTGGGACGAGAGTCTCGAGCGCTCTGTGGCGCTCAAGATCCTGCCGCCGGAAGTCGTCCGCGATCCCGATCGAGTGCGGCGCTTCGTCCAGGAGGCCAAGTCGGCTTCGGCTCTCAGCCACCCCCACATCATCACCATCTACGAGATCGGCGAGGCCAGTTCCGTATTGGAGGTCAGCGAATCCCCAGGACCCGAGCCCCAGGACCCAGGACCTTCCCTTCACTTCATCGCCATGGAGCGCATCGATGGCTCCACCTTGAAGACCAAGATCCACGAAGAGCAGGCCTCTTCGAAGGACCTGCTTCGATGGTTGGGGCAGGCGGCAGAAGGACTCGCCAAGGCCCACGCCGAGGGCATCGTCCACCGTGACCTCAAGCCGGACAACATCATGGTCACCCGCGACGGCTACACCAAGGTGCTGGACTTCGGGTTGGCCAAGCTGACCGAGCCGTTGACCGAGGTTAGCGACACCCATGTGCCGACGATGGCCGGAGAGCATACGGCCGAAGGCGCCGTGATGGGGACAGTGGGCTATATGTCCCCCGAGCAGGTACAGGGCAAGAGGGTCGACTACCGAACCGACATCTTCTCGTTCGGTTGCCTGCTCTACGAGGCCATGACCCGGAAGCGTCCGTTCGAGGGCGAAACGGCCGTCGACACCATGCACCAGATCCTGCGGGCTTCGCCGGCCTCACTGCGGGAGGTGAGTCCGGAGACACCGGCGGCCGTGCGGCGCGTCATTCGTCGCTGTCTAGCCAAAGATCCCGAACGGCGGTATCAATCGATGAAGGATCTCGGCCTGGGGTTGGCGGACCTGGTCGACGAATGGGATGAGTTGGCGTCGAGGACCGATTCGGTGTCATCCAGCATCAGCGGCTCGCTCGCACCGATCTCGGTGCCTCCGGATCGCAAGCGTTGGCTGGGTCTAGCTGCTGCTCTCGCTATCGGTGCCGTGCTCGCGTTTGCTGTTCTCCAGTTCGTACGTGGTTCGAATCCGCCGCCTGCAGCTTCTGCTCAGCCGATTGCGAGCTTCTCGCGAATCACCCAACAGCCAGGTGTCGAGCGCGAGCCGGGCCTCTCTTCAGATGGCCGCTATGCGGCCTACGTCAGCGATGCGGAGGGGGAGGACGACATCTACCTCCTACGCGTCGGGGGGCGGAACCCGGTGAACCTGACCGAGGGCTCTGGCGCCAACAACGGGGCACCGGCCTTCTCACCCAATGGCGAGCAGATCGCTTTCCACTCGAACCGCGACGGTGGTGGAGTCTTCGTCATGGGGGCGACTGGCGAGTCGGTTCGCCGATTGACGGACAGTGGTTTCAACCCAACCTGGTCGCCAGACGGACAGAGAGTCGCCTTTGCTAGTGAGAGGCACTCGGATCCCTATGGGAGAACCGCGAAGAGTGAGCTATGGGTAGTGGAGTTGGCTGGCGGTGAGCCAAAGAGGATCTCAGAGGGTGACGCAATGCAACCGGCCTGGTCGCCAGATGGACAGACGATCGCCTTCTGGGGGATTCGAGAGTTCGACGGCGGGGGAGCTCAGCGTGAGATTGGGATCGTCAGTGCCGAGGGCGGGGAGCCAACATGGATCACCGAGGACCTGGCCGTCGACTGGAGTCCAGTGTGGTCCCCCGAGAGTGAGTCTCTCTACTACATCAGCGACCGAGGTGGCAGCGCCAACATCTGGCGAATTGATGTGCATCCAGCTTCCGGTGAAGCTACGAGCCAGCCCAGGCCGTTGACGGCACCTTCCCGATTGGTGAGCCGGATCGCCATTTCTGGCGACGGCAATCAGCTCATCTTCACCGATGAGAACGTCTCCTCGAATGTCGCTCGCGTCGAGCTCGATTCCGCCAGCGGCGCCGGATTGCCGGTGGCAGTAACGCGCGGCAGCAGCGAGTTCATTCAGGCTCAGGCTTCGCCGGATGGCGAGTGGGTGGCATTTCGCTCGGCAGGCAGCCAGGAGGATCTCTACGTCGTTCGTGCCGATGGTAGCGACCTGCTGCAGCTGACCGACGACTCCGCCAAGGACCGGCGACCCAGCTGGTCGCCTGTTGGTGGGCAGATCCTCTTCTACTCCGACCGCAGCGGGCGCTACGAGTTCTGGGCCATGAACCGCGATGGCTCGGGGCTCGAGCAGTTGACCGCAGGCGAAGGCGATTCGTTCTTCTATCCGAAATGGTCGCCGGATGGAGGGAAGATCAGCGCCACGACCTCGAACGCGAGTGCTATCTGGGATCTGAGTCTGGCGAAACCAGCTCGTACCTCCGAGCTCTTGCCTCCAATCGATGAGGACGGAAGATATCTGTTCGATCCCGAGTGGTCTCCCGATGGCACGCGACTCGCCGGTGTTGTGCTGCGCGCCGATCAGGCACCGAGTGGAAATGAGGGCGTCGCGATTTACTCGTTGGATTCGGGAGAGTACGAGCTCATATTCGAGCCAGAGGAGGGACTCACAGTCCTGGGAGCCTACTGGAGAAGCGATGGTCTCGGCATGTTCCTCGAGCTCCGCGAGGCGGACGATTCTCACGTGCTGGCCGTCTTGGACCTGGAGACAAGGGGCTCCGAGAAGATCTGGACTGCCCCCGAGGGCGCCGGCGACCTCTGGCCTTCTGCGGACGGCAAGACCGTGTACTTCATTCAAGGAGTCGAAGAAACGGACCTCTGGCTCGCCACGTTCGAATAGGGACCAGGCCCCAGCGAGACACCGCACCATAGTTTCGGTACAATCACGCTCCCCGAGCCTGAAGAGTTGAATTTTCCGGGCTCGAATCTCACTAACCATCGAAGGGAGAATCACCGTATGAAGAAGCTTGCATTCTGGGCTCTCGCCCTGACAGTAGTCCTCGTCGCTTTTCCGGCCATGGCTCAGGAAGACCAGATGACCGAGGAAGAGATCATCGAGTTGGTCCGCAGCAACATCCAGAAGGACAAGGTCGCCATCATCGGTGCGGCGATGGACTTCAGCGCCGAGGAGGCCGGCAAGTTCTGGCCGATCTACAAGGGCTACGAAACCGAACTGACCACCGTCAGTGACCAGCGGGTTGCCCTGATCAAGGATTTCGCGGCCAACTTCGAGACGATGACGGATGCCAAGGCCAAAGAGCTCGGGGAGACGGCGATGGGCATCGAGAAGCAGCGCATGAAGCTCAAGCACGCCTGCTTCGAGAAGCTCGCCTCCGAGATGTCTCCGGTTATTGCGACCCGATTCCTCCAGGTCGAGAACCAGCTCAACATGCTGCTCGACCTGCAGCTCGCTCAGCAGCTGCCGCTGATCGAAAAGCCGTAACGACTTATCAGTAGGAGCTCTCGAGGGCACTCGGCCTTGCAGGCTGGGTGTCCTTTTTCCTGCCGGTAGAATTGGCTTGACCGAAACGACGTCTGCAAGCGGTTTGCGGACGCCTTCAAAGGAATCGGGGAGATGTTCCAACAGAAGTCGAAGCGATATCTCGCAGGCGTATTGCTGCTGTTTTTCGTAGCTGCCACCCCCTCGTTTTCTCAAGAGACCACCGACTCTGCTGATGAGCCGGAGCACTGGGCAGGAGTCGAGCTGGTCGAGGCAGTCTCGCAGACCACGGGGATCGCCATCTCGCCGCTGTTCGGCGTCGGCGCTCTGGGAGCCTGGACCTGGTTTCAGACTCCCAGTGCGCAAAGAGATGCGCTGCCGTGGTTCGCTCAGGAGTGGTTCTGGCTGCCGGCGCTCCTCCTCGTGCTGCTGCTCGTGGCCAAAGACCCCCTGCTCGGCTGGATTCCAATCATCAAGAAGCCGCTGGACGCCCTGGATGTTGTGGAGGACAAGTTCAGCGCGGTGCTCGCCAGCGCCGTGGTGATCCCGATGTTGATCTCGGTGTTCTCGAGTGCTGTGCCTTCGGAGACGGCCTCCGCGACTGCCGCATCTCCGTTCCTGCTGGCGATCACGATGCCAGCGTTTCTCTCCGGAGCGCTGGGTAAGGCAATTATCGTTTTCGCCGTGATCGGCATGATGGCGGCGTTCTTCGTCACCTGGTTGGCGTCTCACACCATCAATGTGCTGATTCTCCTGAGTCCCTTCGGACCCCTCGACATGGTGCTGCGCGCCATCAAGGGCCTGGTGCTCGGGACTCTGGTTATCGCCACGATGATCGCCCCTGTTCTGGGCCTGATCGTCTCGGTGGTGATCATCCTGTTCGCCTGGAGAGTTTCCGGTTGGACGTTTCGCTTCACGGTCTTCGGCTCGATCTTCGGCTGGGACATCCTGATGCTGGCTCACCGGCGATTCGATGCGGGCGCCGAGGCGATCAAGGCCTTCAGCGGTCGGGGTCTGGGTGATCTGCCACCGCGCACCTACGGCGAGCTGCGATCGGACGGCCAGGGTGGGCAGGTCTTCGGCTATCACCCTTGGCTGCTGTTCCCCGAGAGACGGTACCAGGTGCCAGTTGGAGACAAAGTCGTCGGCAAGGGACTGCTGGCCCCGGTCCTGGTCGCGGCCAGAGCGGAGGAGAGCCAGGGTCAGATCGATGTGCGCTTTCCACCCCGCTGTCTGGGTCATGAAGAAACGCTCGCCGAGAGGCTCGGCGCCAAGGAGGTCCGCCTCCTCGGTGTTCGCCGAAGCTTCAGCACTCTCAGGCGTTGGTTACGCGAGATCGTGAGCGGTAACGGTGAGCCGGCCACCGGGTAAATCCCGGTCAGCCGGCTCCTGCGCGGCCAGGATCATGGGATCAGACCGGCCGGCACGCCGTTCGGGTAGATCTCATCGATGGACTCTTCGATGATCGCGATCCTGTTCCCGGTGCTGGGGTGCGTGCTCATGAACTCCGATCATGGCGCGGGGGTCGTAGCCGGCGTCGGACATGAGCTTGACCCCCAGCTCATCGGATTGGAGCTCGTCCTCTCGCCCGTAACGATGACGATCGAGGCGAGCAGCCGGATCGACACCCAGGCGTTGCCCCCGTAGAGGACTGGTGTCAGCAGAAGATTGACGACCAGAAACGCGGTGCCTCCGATCAATCCTGCCCAGATCGCCGCGCTCCAGTCGACGAGCTGACGCCTGCGCGGGCTGGTCTCTCCCTGGCTCATGATGTCTCCTCCTTGCCTGTAGACCCCGATCTTATCGATCGGTGCGGGCCTCTCCACAGCGCCGTCGCAACGGCACCTCCAAGCACGAGCGGAGCTGAAGCCCCCAGAGATTCCTGCGCACCATGCGGAGATTCAACTCACCCTCACACACCACATCGACGGACCCACCAGGGCTACCACCAGTCCTACCACTGTCCACAACAGGTCCAACAGCCTGTCGGGCTCACGTAGGCAATCGACGGGATAGCGACGGCTATTGCCCCGGTTCTTTCTCGCTGTCGCTGAATCGAAGGCCGACCCAGGCACCGGGTGGTACCAGATCGTTCTTCAGGAGCCATGCCGCCAGCTCACCGGTCACCTGATCGTGAAACTCGGGGCGATTGATGATGACGTGGCCGGCCTCGATCCAGCGGATCGTCTTCGGTTCTCGAGCGGCCTCGTGCAGCAGGCGGACATTGGCCACCGGAAATCCAAGATCCTCGGTGCCGTTGAGAAAGAAAATCGGGCGCGGCGAGACCTCGCCGATGTAGCGCAGCGGCTCGACTGGCGCCGTGATGACCTTGCCCAGCCAAGCTGCCGGAATCGTCATCCATGCGGGTCGGTCGAGATTGGTCCGAATGAGCGACTGGATGTCGCCACCCCCGAAGAGGACCACCAGGGCATCGATCCGGGGGTCGGTGGCCGCGACGGCAGGCGAGAGAATTGCGCCGACACTGCCGCTGGCCAGGATGATCCGATCTGGATCGACGTCGGGTCTCGACAGCAGATAGTCCAGCGCCAGCTGCGAAGCAGGCACCGTGTGGATTACGGCGCGTCGCATTCTGGGCAGAGAGGTCAGAAACTCCAGGGTGCTCAGCCCAGATCTCTTGCCTTCGTACGGGTAGTCGAGGGCGAAGAGCACCACGCCGTGGGTATCGGCGAGATAGTCGATGGTCCGTCGACCGGTTCGCACTCCGCCCAGAATCAAGAGAGCCGGATGTCGCTTGTTGGAGTCTTCGGGTACTCTCAGGTGCCCGATGAGCGAAAGGTCACGATCGTCCCGCAGATGGACCTCGAAGATCTCGTGTTGCTCGATGGTCTTCAGGTGCCTCACTTCTACCTTTTCCAGGGTGCCGCGCAAGCCCTCGAAGTCGCCGCTGAAGTCCCTCAGGCAATAAACCTCACCTGCCCAGTAGATGGCGAAGAGAAGCAGGAACAGGGCGCTCAGCAGTAGCAATGCCGAACGTCGTCTTCTGAGTGACCGATCTGAGCTCGATTCGGTTTCCACGGCAGCCTCCGCCCTCCCTGAGGATAGCCAGCAAAGACTTCCGAGGCCAGGCGCCTGGGTGTAGTACGATTTCGCCACGTTTCTTGGTATCGGAGGTTGGCCGTTCGCCCGCTTGCCGGCGGTGCTGAAAGGGACCCATCATGATCGGCACGACGCTCTCTCACTTTCGAATCACCGCCAAGCTCGGCGAAGGTGGTATGGGCGAGGTGTACGAGGCCGAGGACCTGAAGCTCAAGCGCCGAGTGGCTCTCAAGGTGGTGCCCCAGGCCATGGCGGCCGATCCGGATCGCCTCCTGCGCTTTCAACGCGAGGCTGAAGCCATTGCGGCGCTGAACCACCCCAATATCGTCACCATCTACTCGGTAGAAGCCGCTGAGAAGGCGGAGGATGGAACCGCCGTCCATTTCCTGACGATGGAGCTGGTGGACGGTGAGAGCCTCGAAAAGGTCCTGCCGCGTGGTGGTTGGAACATGTCCAAGGTTCTGGACATAGCCATCCCGTTGGCCGACGCCCTGGGCGTCGCGCACGAAAAGGGGATTATTCATCGTGACCTGAAGCCGGCCAACGTCATGTTGACGGGCGAGAACCGTGTCAAGGTGCTTGATTTCGGATTGGCGAAGCTGGCCTCGGAAAAGCCAGCGGGCTCAGAGAACACACCTGCCAAGGAGATGGGTACCCACCTCGCGACTCTCACCGAAGAGGGACTGGTGATGGGCACGGCGCCCTACATGTCTCCAGAACAGGCGAGAGGACAGGCGGTGGATTCGCGCTCCGACATCTTCTCCTTGGGCTGCATGCTCTACGAGGCTGCCACCGGGGTCCGGCCGTTTCAAGGCGATTCGGCGATCGACACCCTGCACCAGGTCATGTACTCGGAGCCGGAGCCTCTGGCGGAGAGAGCTCCCAACGCACCCTTGCAGCTGCAGTGGATTCTGAGAAAAGCGCTGGCCAAGGCTCCCGAGGACCGCTACCAGTCGACTCGCGACCTGGCGGTGGATCTGAAGATCCTGAAGCGGGATCTCGAATCGGACCCACAGTTGGCGACGCTCAGCAGCGGTGTGATTCGCCCGCCACGCCAAGATTCGAATTGGCGATCGAAGTCGATGGTCGCAGCGTTCGTCGTAATGGCGATGTTGGCAGTTGGGGCGGCCTCCTGGTTTTGGGGGCGCAGCTCGGCAAAGCCGGCTGCCGACTTGCCGGCCATGGCGTCAGCAATCTCGGTGCAGCCCATCACGTCGAGCGGCGATGTCATCGCGGCGGCGATCTCGCCCGACGGCAGACTCGTGACCTACGTGCGATCCAGCCAGGGTGAACAAAGCCTTCACCTCCGGCAGATGGGGAGTGCCCAGAGTCTGGAGCTCATTCCCGCTCGCACAGCGGCTTACTGGGGCGTTTCCTTCACCAAGGACGCAACTGCCGTTGTCTATGGCGAGAAAACGGCCGAGGATCTCGAGGGTGCCTTGTTCGAGATCTCGACTCTGGGCGGCACTCCGAAGAGGCTCGTGGTCGGCATCGACAGCGCTCCCACCTTTTCGCCCGATGGCCAGCAGATGGCCTGGGTGCGGGCTCGCTTTCCGACTCAGAATGAGAGCGCACTCATGATCGCCACGGCGGACGGAGGCAGTTCTCAGGTGCTGGCGACTCGCCAGGAGCCAGAGCTCTTTGCACCCATCTTCCATGTCAGGCCATCTTGGTCGCCAGACGGTCGATTGATAGCTACAGCCGTTCAGAAGTACTTCCCCGAGAGGCATGGAAGGATCTTGGCATTCGATGCCGAATCAGGAGAGGTCGAGTGGGAGGCCGATCACGACTGGAGCTGGGTCGCCGCGGTCGACTGGCTTCCCGAAGGGGATGGCCTGATGGCGATCGCAGAGCGGCAGGGCAGCAGTGAAGCCCAGGTCTGGCTCGTTCCCTATCCTGAAGGGGCTGCACGCCAGGTAACCCGCGATCTGTTCGAGTACCGGGTTGCAAGTGTGACAGCAGATGGCAGCTCTCTGTTGACGATTCCAGCCGATGCCGATTCCGCCATCTGGATGCTGCCGAAGGACTCGACAGCACGCCCCCGAAAGCTCTCCCAGTCGAGGCTCGATGGGTACTTCGGGTTTGCCTTTACGCCAGACGGCAGGATCGTCTACCAGACGATGGAGGCAGGGCAGCTCGACCTGGCGATCATGAGCTCCGACGGCTCAGGACGACAGCCGCTGACCAACGATCAGGAGTCGGACTACTACCCTCGAGTGACTCAGGATGGCTGGGTGGTGTATTCGCATGAGACATCCTCTGGTTCAGAGCTGCGCAGAATCCGATTGGACGGAAGTGACATGCAGGTGATTGCCGCGTCTTCACCGCGGAGCAAGCCGTCGCTCTCACCCGACGGGGATTGGCTGGTCTACGAAGTTGTTCGGAACGGGGTCTACACGCTTTGGAGGAGCCCGATCGAGGGCGGCACCGTCGAGCAGCTGACCGACTACGAGTCCTTCAAACCTGCGGTTTCTCCCGACGGTTCCAGGCTTGCGTTCTACACGAAAGATGAAGAGACGGGGCAGTTCAAGATCGGCGTTACACCGATCGAGGGAGGCACGCCGGAGATCCTGCTCAATGCAGAACCACCGTACTCCGGATCTATCATCGAGTGGGCGGAAGACGGGCAGGCACTGTTGATCAATACGGTGCAGAGCGATCGGGCGAATCTGTGGCGCTTGCCGCTGGATGGTGGCGAGCTCCAGCCTCTGACCCAGTTCGATGAGGAACGCCTTTTCTGGTTCGAGGCAGCACCAGAAGGGGAGACCTTGGTGATTGCCCGCGGATCCCTTTACAGGGATGCGGTGCTGATCGAGAACTTTCGGTGAAGTGATGATCGGCACGACGCTGGAGCGAAGACGAACGTCTCTCGCCTGTCGCAGCCTGATGGCGAGGGTGGACCCATGAAGGCAATCGTTCTGGTCGGGAAGGTACTCAGTCCGACCTTGAGGTCCGAGATCGCTAGCGGAGCTGCACCCCGCGACGTGTCGCTGGAGCTGGCCCGAATCCTGGGAGCGGAGGTGCTGGACTACCGGGATGTCGCGAATGCCACGGAACCGGCGGTGCTTGCCGCCCGGATCCGCTCACCGGCGTGGGGACTGGCGGCTCTGGCGGCGCTACGACGGGACCGCTACGACGATTTATTCGCTACCGGCGAGGATGTCGGCATTCCTCTGGCTTTTGTCCTGAAGGCACTCCGCGTCCGGCGACGACTGACGGTCGTCGTCCACAACGGTGGGGCTCTGAGCCGCCGAGCATCCATCCCGTTGCTCGGCAGAGAAGCCTGGAGTCATCTCATTTGCCTCAGCGACGAGCAACGCCGGGTTCTGGTCGAGCAGCTGGGTGACGCCACCGGCCTGATTCACCGCCTGGACAAGTGGGTCGATACGGAGTTCTTCGATCCTGGCAGATCGGCTGCGGAAGAGGGCGAGGGTTATGTGTTCTCCTGCGGAAGAGAGAAGCGCGACTATGGCACCCTCCAACGGGCAGCCGAGAAGGTCCCCTATCCCTTCTGGGTCGTGGCCTCTGGATGGTGGCCGCAACCCGGTTTTCGCCCTTTCGAGGGCGTGATCCCCACCGCCAACGTTCGCGTCGATCGAGCAACGCTGAGCTACAGCCAGCTGCGTGACGCCTACGCCGGTGCCCGTTTCGTGGTTGTGTCTGTGGAGCCAGTTGATTACGCGGCGGGAGTGAGCACGGTTTTCGAGGCGCTGGCGATGGGTAAAGCGGTCATAGCGACTGCGTCGCCGGGCATTGCCGAGTTTGTGGAGGACCAGGTCAACGGCCTGGTGGTTCCACCTGGTGATGCCGATGCACTGGCCAGAGCGATCGACTCCTTGTGGGCAAGCCCGGATCGATGCGAGGAGATGGGTCGACGCAACCGCCGGCTGGCCGAGACTGTCTACAGTTTCAACCGATACGTCTCCACGGTGGCTCGGCTGATGTCCGAATAGCGGCGCGAGAATCTGACGGGCCAGCTGGCCAACTTCTCCCTACATCAGCTCTCGGGATTTGGATCCGGCTCGACCTGAACGGAAACCTCGGGCAGCGCCGGGGGAGGGCTGCGTCTGTCCGGTCTCACAACGATAGGCTGCGGGGGGTCGGCCTCGTAATGCGGCGACATGATCTGGACGCCGTACTGGTTGAACAGATCCTGGATGTTCTTATGCAGGTCCGACAGAACCCGAGGTCGGGTCGGAGGATCCTCGATCACCGCCTTCAGCTTGTACTCGGGGTAGAAGTCCGAGAGCCCTGTCTGTAGAACGAAGGCTGGTGGATCCTTGCGCAGGCCGGGAGTCATGGCGGCAGCCTGCTCCAACATGGCATGAACCTGGCGCCAGGGGGTGTCGTAGCCAATGGTGACGACGGTGCTGACCTGAACCCCTTCCTTCGCGAATCGAGTGTAGTTGACCGTTTCCTTCGAGATGACCACCGCGTTGGGCACGGTGACCTCTTCACCTTCACGGGTCCGGACCTTGGTCGAGAGCATTCCCAATTGCAGGACTTCACCCTCGACGTCGCCGACGTTTACCCAGTCGCCAACCCGCAGGGCCTTGGAGTACATGAGCATGAAGCCGCTCATCGCTTGATTGACGACACCGCTCGATCCCAAAGAGACTACGAGGCCCACAAAAACGCTCAAGCCCTTGAAGGCATCTGTGCCGCTGCCTGGGAGGTAGGGGTAGGCCACGACGACCGCGAGAAGCCAAAGGGCGACCGTGGCCAGCTTCTTGGTCGGCTGGGCGGTATCGGCGTCCAAGCCCGGGATTTGGAGCCGCCCTTCCTCGACTGCGGTGAAGGAGGCGGTCATCATGCGGGACAGTGTCCGGGTCAGGTAGTAGATCACTGCGACGATGAACAATCCCGGGATCGCGTCGATGACGCCGCCTGCGATCCAGGCGGCAACGCCGAGCAGATATCCGCCGAGTGCCTCGCCCCACGGGCGGGTATAGGGAAAGCGCTTGAGCACCGCAGTGAGCCACAAATAGGTGGAGACCAGAATCAGCAGCACTCCGAGCGCCCGAGCTGCCCGACCCGCGGACTTGATGATCTTGACCAGGTGATCGCTCTCTTTGGCGATCATGCCGGCGACCGAGTGCTTCAGCTTGCCGGCCGCGGCCAGCAAGATCCTGCGCTGGAGGACCTT
>Ga0316187_10004821_pt1 | contig 11687 bp, 8 predicted proteins | sample CroRivburrow1_MG_FD_204927 | JGI IMG/M metagenome (GOLD analysis project Ga0316187, IMG submission 204927) | Coastal sediment microbial communities from Maine, United States - Cross River worm burrow 1 | ecosystem: Environmental > Aquatic > Marine > Coastal > Sediment | place: USA: Maine...
GATGTCGGTGGCGTACTGCCAGTTCGCCTTGCCCAACTCGAACAGGCTTGCATAGATCGAGTCGTCCTCGCCAAAGGTATAGAGGGGTGATGCCCGCACAATGTCCTGCAACAGGTCGACATAAGGGTCCGTCATGGCCCGCGGCAGCGCGGCGCCGCCGTCCATGGAGACACCCATGTTGCCCAGAATCTCAGGGATCGCCGCCTTGCGTTTGTCGAGTACGGAATTCATCAGGTTCGAGTAACCGACTGCGATGTCCGCCGGTATCTCCTTCATGCAGCCGTAGTCGTAGACGGCCACGCTGCCGTCTTCACGGAATGCGAAATTGGCAAAGTTAGGGTCCGCGTGCAGAAACCGGTGCTCGAACAGGCCTCGCAGCGTGAACTCGAACAGTGTGACGCCCCACTGGTCCTTGAGATGCTGGGGGTATTGATCCGAGGCGGCTTCATCGGGCGGGATGCCGTCCACGAACCCCATCGTCAAAACGCGTCGGGTCGTCGCCTCTTGTACGACATCGGGAACGATGATCTCCGGCAAGTCCGCATGCAACGCGGCCATTCGCCGGATGTTCTCTGCCTCTTTGAGGTAGTCGAGTTCTTCCAGTAATCGCTCTTTAACCTCGTCCCAGATCGGCTCGAAGTCGATGTCCATGAAGAGGCTCACCAGGTTTCCAAGCAGCGCCTTGAGGTTCTTCAGATCCGCCTTGACCATTTGGTCGGCGCGAGGGTACTGAATCTTGACGGCGACTTCGCGGCCGTCCCTCATGACGCCACGGTGGACCTGGCCGATCGACGCTGCAGCGAAAGCCTCCGGCTCCACCGACTCGAACAGCGTATCGAAGTTCTCGAGTTCGCGGCGCAGCTCGCGCTCCATCACATCGAAGGAAACGCTGGGCGCCTCCTTTTGCAGGACGCTGAGAACGGCCGAGACTTCCGGGGGTAACAAGCCCTCGTGGAGGCTGAGCATCTGCCCGACCTTCATGGCAGCGCCCTTCATCTCTCCAAGCGTGCCCGCTATGCGGGCCGCGTTGCGGACCATGTTTTCGGCCTTCTTCAACCGCTTTGTGGGTCCGTCACGGAGCAGGCCAACCGCTTGCTCGCCCAGCACGGAAACGCCGACACGGCCGACCAGGCCGCCCACTTTGACAAACCGGCCGAACGCGGAGGTGATGATATTGTCCCGACTCATGGGCGAACCATACCGGGATGCACGGCAGTTATTAAGCGCCGACCAATCGTCGGGTTGCGCTCCGGCCCGCAAAATGACAGGTTCTCCCTATGATACGACTCGTTCTTTCGATGTTATTGCTTTGTGCCGGCGGTGTAGTGCCGGTCGCGTTCGCAGCCACACCCGGTGAAGTCCAGATCGGTGAGACGCTACCTGAGGCGACGATGCGAGGCTTGAATGGCCCGCCGAGAAATCTTTCAGAATTTCGCGGTAAGCCGCTGCTCATCAACGTCTGGGCCAGCTGGTGCGGTCCGTGCCGCTCAGAAATGGGCTCACTGGAACGCCTCGCATGGATGGACGTAGCCGCATCCTTCAACGTGATCGGCATCTCGACGGACGACTATCCTGATAAGGCCAAAGGCGCGTTGAAGGCATCAAACGCGACCATCTCGCATTTCATCGATTCAAACCTGCAGCTGGAAAACATGCTCGGTGCTTCGCAGATACCCCTCACGGTGCTCGTGAATGCCGATGGGCGCGTACTCAAAAAGATTTATGGCGCCCGAGCATGGGACAGCCCGCAGGTATTGCAGTTGATTACCGATACGTTTGGAGCCAGCGCGCATCGCTCAGACGATGAGCCGACGCGGTCAGTGTCGCCCTAGCCGGGTTCAGGCTTCGGGCAGGGCGGGCCGTTAAGCCCGCCTAAGCCCGCCGCCAGCTTAGAACCGCCAGACGATGCCCACGCTCAGCATGGCCACGTCTTCACTGTCCTCGATGTCGTAAACCTCGTATTCGCCGCGAACCTCCACCGAGGCAAGACCGAATTTTACGCCCACGCCATAGGCCTGGTCGGTGCCATCTTCAGAACCTTCGTCGAAACCATCAACAGTGAGAGACGCATCCCACGAGATCACACCGTATTTGGCGAAAACACCCAGTGGACCAAGTTCGATACCCGCTGTGCCGAAACCGGCAAAACCATTGGCGTCCACCTCGATCTGCGTGCCCGCTACGTCACCGGACGGCGCGCCGAAATCGACGTAGTCCGCCTCAATACCGAGAGTGATCACGGCGAAGTCGAACTCATAGCCGACCATCGCTTTCCAGCCGAAGTCATTCTCGTCGAACGCGACCGGATCTACGGGCGTGCCCGCATCAATTTGGATGTAGGACTGCCCGATACTGCCACCGACGTAACCACCCGCCTGCGACTCGGCCGGTGCGAATACCATGAATGACACCAGAAGTGCCGCCGTTACTGTCAATGGTGCACGGCGATTTGCCATAAATTGCTGAATCATGTCTTTTGCTCCCAAATTTGCCCAAGCGCCCTGCATTTTGCGGCGCTGATGCCGCATTAAGACGAATATTCCGGGCAAAATCCGGCACTGGTTCAAGGTTCTGGGGTCTGTGACCCGCGGCGTGCGTAATCGGAGAACCCTGAGAGGTGCTTTAGTTATTCGTTGGCTGATTACTTGTATTCCGATTTGGCCTCGCCGAGTGCGTCCATGTTCGGTGCGATCCCCAGCCCCGGCTCGTCCGAAGCCACCATATGCCCGGCAACCCTCTGCGGCGCGCCGCTTGCATTTTGCACGCTGACGTAGCTATTGAAGTCCGTTGCAGAAAACCGCATGGCCTCCGGCGTTGAATGTGCGAGATGCGCTATCGCCGCGGTGATGATATCCCCACCCCAGCTGTCCTCAATCGTCATCGGGATGTTTAGCGACACACAAAGATCGCGAATCTGGCGCGCCCTGGTCAGTCCTCCGACCTTGGATATCTTGAGATTGATCACGTCCATCGCACCATCCTGATGGCCGCGCAGCAGCGCGGCGATGCCATCTATGTTTTCATCCAGAATAAACGGCAGGGCTGTCCGCTTGCGGATGGTCAAACAGTGTTCATAAGAACGGCATGGTTGTTCTATATATACATCCCGGTCTCGAACGGCGTTCACGACTCGCGCCGCGTCATCAACTCGCCAACCGGTATTCGCGTCGGCAACCAGGACTTCGGCTTCGGTCAGTATGTCCGCGGCGGCATGAATTCGATCGATGTCCTCGCTCGGTCGACCACCGACCTTGAGTTGGAACTTTGTGTAGCCATCCGCACGATGTCCGGCAACATTTTCCGCCATTTCATCGGCGGGCCGCTGACTGATCGCCCGATACAGCACCACACTGGCACCAAACTTGCCACCCATAAGATCGCATACCGATTTCCCGGTCGTTTTGCCCAGCAGATCCCAGCAAGCCATATCGATGGCAGACTTGACGTAGGGATGGCCGAGCAAAGCCCGGTCCATCAACTGATTGATCGGTCCGATCGCGGTCGGGTCTCGCCCAATCAAAGTCGTTGCAAGCTCGCCGATTCCAGCACGTGCGCCTGCGCCAAAAGCCGGCAGGTAAAACGGGCCGAGCGGGCACACTTCGCCGAATCCCGAATTGCCGTCGTCAGTTAGAAGTTCAACAACAGTACTGTCGAATACCTCAACATACTTTCCCTCAGACCATGAATAGCGCCCCTCAACCAACGGAAGGTCGACTTGATAGACACGGATCGCAGAAATTTTCACATTGCCTCCGAATGCAGCTACAGCAGGAACCAGTATATCCGCAGTTCCCCTGGCGCGATGCGCCCGTTGCCTTAAGTGCCACACCGCCAGTCCACTACTCGCGCTACGAATCCTAAGCGGTCAGACATCTCTGTGCGCCGCGGCTCAACGATACTATAGAATCTCCTATTCTTAATTAGTTGCTGAGTAACATGCTATTCCTTGTAAGTGGAACCTCCAGGTCTGGAAAGACACTCATCGCTAAAAAAATCCTCGCGGACAACCAGATTCCGTACCTGTCTCTTGATTGGTTGATGATGGGGTTTAATGATGGGATACCCGAATATGGAATTCATCATCTACTGTGGCCAAACAAAATTGCCGAAAAGATGGGGCCTTTTTTGCTAGGCATGATCGAATGTATGCTCATTGATGGCATGGATTATGTGATTGAGGGCGAAGCAATGCTTCCTCAGTTGGTCGCTGATTTAGTCGAAAGACATCCTGACAAGATCAAGGTAGTGTTTGTGGGTTACACCGAAATCAATGTAAAGGACAAAGTTGCGCTGGTTAAAAAGCATGGCGATGGGGAGAACGACTGGCTGACTAATGAATCAGATGAATACATCAGAGACCATATCGAAAATATGATTGCTTATAGCAAGATGATCAAAAACGGATGTGAAAAACACGGATTGTCTTACTTTGATACTTCTGAAGATTTTTTGGGGGCGATTGAAGCAGCAACAGACTTTTTGGTTGGGGATTTGAATTGAAAAGAATTTTGTAAACGAATGGGTGCGGCCGCAATTTGTTTGGAAATGGTGGCCAGGGGCAGAATGGAGCGCGGGCTACGCCTGCTCACACTGCGTGCGTCTGTCGCCGCTTCGCTCCTCGGTTGAACCACCGACACGCGGATTTTCAGTGAACAGATTTCACGATCTTGTATGACCCAAAGTAACCCAAGAGCACGTAACGCGTCAGATTTGCGATCCCGTAGATGCTCTAGAGTGACGGTAGATGATCGTGAATTGGGCACCAAAGTGGGCACGGCGAAAGCTGGATAATCGGTTCGGCCCCTGGCAATTTCGGGGATTTGCGTCGTCACTTTACGCATCGGAACCGGCGGGCGGTGCCTACCGGCCGTACCATATATTCCCGGTACATCAGGCTTCGACAACAGGATATAATTTCCCGCCCTTCTCACCGAATTCGACACATCCGCAACTGGAGAGACGCATGCGCGCCATCGTAATTGCTACCCTGCTTAGCCTTCTCGCATCGACTGCTTCCGGAGAGACACGTCTGCTCAGATTCCCGGACCTGTACGGAGATACGGTGGTCTTCACGTACGCCGGTGATCTGTGGCTGGCCAATACGGAAGGTACGAATGTCCGGAGGCTGACGTCACACCCGGGTCAGGAGCTTTTTGCCCGCTTCTCCCCGGATGGCCAGCATATTGCCTTTACCGGTCAGTACGACGGCGGGGAACAGGTTTACGTGGTCCCTGTCACTGGGGGCGAACCAACGCGCCTGACCTGGTACCCGTCCGAGGGGCCGCTTCCTGCACGCTGGGGCTATGACCACCAGGTCTACGGCTGGACCCCGGACGGCGAAGCCGTGCTGTTCCGGTCCGTTCGCGAAGGATACAGCCTGACCGACTCGCGGCTTTACACGGCGAAGTTATCGGGCGGGTTACCTGAAGCACTGCCGATGGTTATTTCAGGGGCCGGCACGCTATCTCCCGACGGCGACCGGGTTCTTTTTTCGCCATTATTCCGTGACTTCCGGACCTGGAAGCGCTACCAGGGCGGCTGGGCACAGGATCTTTATATCTTCGAGCTCGACGGATCGGGGTCACGAAACATTACCAACCACATACGCACGGACCGCGATCCAATGTGGATGGAAGACGGCATCTTTTTCGTATCCGACCGCGACGACTACCTGAATATTTACGCCTACGATCTCAGCAACGAGCAAACACGCCAGCTTACCCAACCCCAGGGCCTCGACGTCCGCTGGGCGAGCGACGACGGCTCCCATCGGATCGTTTACGAACTGGATGGCGCTTTGCGTATTCTCGATGTCCGTAACGGCAACGACCAACAGCTCGAAATCAGCGTGCCGGCGGATACCGGCTTCGAACTCGGCGAGCAAGTCAAGGTGGCCGCACATCTCGAGAGCTTCGACGTTAGCCCGAACGGCGAGCGCATTCTCGTGGCCGCGAGGGGCGAAGTATTCTCGGTGCCCGTCGAGCACGGCGTATCGCGCAACCTGACGAACAGCGCCGCTGCTCACGAACGGGAAGTCGCCTGGTCCGCCAAAGGTGATCGCGTCGCCTGGATATCCGACGCGAGTGGCGAGGAAGAAATATACGTTGGCGACCACCTCCGGCAAACGACGACAACGCAAGTGACCTCCGACTCGGCAACGCGACTCTATAGCCCGTTGTTCTCACCAGATGGAAACAGAATCGCTTACGGCGATGCGGAAGCGCGAATCTTCGTCGTCGACGGCGACGGCCGCAACAAGCGACAGGTCGCGGATGACCCCGGGTTTCCTCAGCATGATTTCTCCTGGTCGCCCGACTCGCGCTGGCTCGCGTATTCCATGGAGAATCCCAACGGCTACCGGTCTGTGCATATCTGGGACAGCGAATCCGGCAAGTCACAACGCGTAACCGACGAGATGTTCAGCGCGTACAACCCAGTATTCGCGCCAGGTGGTGGTCAACTCTACTTCTTGTCGGATCGGATGTTCGCTCCTCAGATCGATCTGCTGGAGTGGAACTATGCAAACAATCGGAGCACCGGCATCTATGCACTGATACTGACTTCAAAGGCCGAGAATCCGTTCGCCCCGCGGAACCTGGAAGGGATACCGGAGGACAAGGACGAAGATGAAAACAAAAAGGACAAAGCGGATGCGGTGAAGGTGAGCATTGAATTCGACGGCTTGGCTACCAGGGTCGCGCGCGCACCGATCGACTTCGATAATTTCGACGCCCTGTCAGCATCCGGTGAACACCTGCTTTTCGTCGCCCGCCCGGCATTCTTTTACGGCCGCGACATCGAGCCTGGTTCGGAGCTACGCGCCTATTCCTTGGCGGACAGGGAGGTGTTCACCATTGCGAACAAGGTCGACGCGTATGTACTCGCCCAGTCCGCAAGCCAGGTTGTTGTCGCCCAAGAGGGCGCGCTCAGCCGCTTCGATATTCAGAAGGATGAGCAGGAGGCCAAGAAAGCCGCTCTCGACAGCCTGACGGCGCGACGTGTGCGCTCTGTGGAGTACGCACAAATATTCGACGAGGTCTGGCGACGCTACCGCGATCACTTCTACGTCAAGAACATGCACGGCTATGACTGGGCTGCACTGCGCGATCGCTATAGGCCTCTTCTCGAGCATGTGGCCCATCGTGCGGATCTCAACTATCTGATCGGCGAGATGATTGCTGAACTGAGCGTCGGACACACCTACATTGCGGGCGGTGACATCGCGAGCACGGAACGCTCCAGCGATGCGCTGCTGGGGGCGACCTTCGAACTGGATAGTTCGACTGGCTTGTACCGTATCGGCACGATCTATGCCGGCCAGAATGAGGAAGATAAGTATCGCTCGCCTCTGACGGAACCCGGCATAGACGCCAAGGCTGGCGATTACGTGCTCGCCATCAATGGACGCACGCTGAATGCCGATATCAACCCCTATTCGCTCCTCAAGGGACAGGGCGGGCACTTGCTGGAGCTGACGCTCGCCGCCGACGCCCGCGGCAAAAACCGACGCACCGTGCTCGTCAACCCGGTTGCCAGTGAAAACGCTCTGCTGTACCTGAAATGGGTGGCCAGAAATCGTGATTACGTCACGCGTCAGACTGACGGCAAGGTCGGCTACCTGCACATACCCGACATGGGCGCACCGGGCATTTACGAGTTCACAAAGTGGTTCTACGGCCAGATTCGAAAGCAGGGAATGATCATCGATGTGCGCGGCAACGGCGGCGGCAACGTCTCACAAATGGTGATCAACCGTCTTGCCCGCAACCTCGTTTTCATGGGCTACGACCGCGGCGTCGACAACCTCGACACCTATCCGAACGTCGTATTTACCGGGCCAATGGTCGCACTACTGAACGAAGATTCGGCATCCGATGGCGACATCTTCCCCGCCGCTTTCCAGGTGCTGAAACTTGGCCCGTTGATCGGCAAGCGCAGCTGGGGTGGCATCATCGGCATTACCAACCTGGGTCCGCTGATGGACGGCGGCTCCGTATACGTGCCGCAGTTCGCGACGGCGGCGGCCAGCGGTGAATGGGCCATCGAGGGCGTGGGTGTCAGTCCGGACATCGAGGTCGATAACCCACCGGAGGCCGTGCTGCGTGGCGAGGACGCGCAGCTCGATCGGGCTATCCAGGAAGCCATGCAGCGGCTTCAGACTCAACCGGGAACGTTGCCGCCCAAGCCGGGCGATCCCGTAAAAACGCCGGGCGTCCACTAAGTATGTGAGGCGGCAGTGCCGCCCCGCTGCCTCGTATGTCGACCGGCAGTGCCGGTCGCTATGCGAACTCCTGACCGGTTGGTTCCTAGCCAGGTACTCACTTGAGGACTATTACGTGGTGGCCAGGGGCAGAATGGAGCGCAGGCTGCGCCTGCTCACACTGCGTGCGCCTGTCGCCGCTTCGCTCCTCGGTTGAACCACCGACACGCGGATTTTCAGTGAGGGGCCTGTTCCGGACCTTTCTCCACGAAGACAAACTTGTCGTTATCCAATCGCTGCTCCCCATCCCACCGATACGCCACCAACTTCCCACCACTCTTCGCCGCCACACTGTAGTCCAGGCACGCTACATTTTGCGCCAGCACTTTGGGCTCTGAATCCAGCCAGTAATGCCCAACAAACACGGGCGGGGCCTCGTGCGAATACTGGATGATGTGATCGGCCCCAATCGGATCCTCGGGAATATGACTGCGCGCAGTCTCCGGGCCAAGAAACGCTTCCTGGTAGGTCGTCGCATCTCCATCGAACCACCGAATGCGTACGTTGTGCCTTGCGTTGCCGTCCTTGTCGGAGAACGACTGCCCGTCGGGTAACTCGATCTCCTTGCCTTTGAGTAAGGTCTCGACCGCCTCATACTCATCGCTGCCCTTTCGAGAAGCGGCAACCAGCAAGTCATCATCAAGGTACTCATTCACTGAAGGGTGCTTGTCCTGCAGCAGTTTCATCAACGCCTCGTCCCAGCAGGCATGAACCACGCGAATCCCGTCCAGCTCCAGCCACAGTGGCAACGTCCGAAACCACTCGATGGTTTCGGCGTAGTCGGACGCTCCTTCGAATACATCCAGGAACGCCTGGTGTTGTTTACGGTTCTTCTCGTAGTGAACGCGAAGGTGGCGATTGTGATCGTCCGGATCCAGCGTGTGATACGCGATCGCATTAAATTCATGGTTGCCCATGACTGATAACGCCGCGCGTCCGTCGATCATGGGTCGGACGATTTCCAAGACACCGCGCTGGTCGGGGCCACGGTCGACGAAGTCACCGAGAAAGATTACCTGGCGTTCCAGGTGCCGAAAGACACCGTCGGTTTTCGCGTAGCCAAGTTTGTCCAGCAGCTCCGTCAATGGTTCGCTGTGCCCGTGAATGTCGCCGATGAGATCGTATTTCATATGGAGAACTACCTTTTTCGACAGATGATGAACGCGGCCGCAGTCTTCTTCGGCTGCCATTCGTAGTCGATCTCAAATCCTGCGTTCTCGAGACTGTCCTTCAACTCGGCAACTGAGAAAACCTTCACTAACGGGAACAACCGCAGGAACCGTCCCACCGGGACGATGAGCCGGAGCGGTAACATCATGTCGCCGATGCAGGCCGTACTGCTCGCAAACACGCCACCGGGCTTGAGCATATTGTGGATATCGGCAATGGCCCGCTCCCTGTCTTCGAGCAGATGCAGGATGTTGTGTGCCATGAGGGCATCGATGCTGGCGTCCGGCACGTTGAGTGCATCAACCGATAACGCTTCGAACGTCACATTGTTGATGCCCGCGGCCGTTGCCTTGTCCTTCGCAATCTCGACCATCCTTGTAGAGAGGTCGGTGGCACGAATATGTCCTACGTAGGGCGCATGGGCAATTGCCGTCGTGCCGGTGCCGCAACCGATCTCCAGCACTTCCATGTCCGGCTGAAAATACTTGCGCGTGGCATCCAGCTTTTTCTGGTACGCAGCCTCGTCTGAGATGGGCCGCCGCGAATACTTGTCCGCGAGCTTGTTCCAGAATGCTGTTTCGCGATCCATCGGTTCGATCCGTCGGGAGGGGGTCACAACGGCAATCATATCAGGGTGGGAATGGATCACCGGCACGCGGTTTTTTAGTATTTAGTTATGTTTGTCGACCGAGTTCTTGATTCGTCTATATGCATTGATATAAATCACGTTCTGGTCCATGCCACTTACATTCATGTTCTGAATTTATCGTTCTGCATATCCGCCTTTCTCGGCTTGTTTACACAGAAACTACACGCAAGAATCGTCAACGAGAATCGGCGGCAACGGGCAGTCGAGTGTCGCGCAGACAACACGTATCAATTGCATGGTTGTTTACTCCCGAATACTAGGTCGGATTCTGACAAGATGCGACGTCGTCCTCGGTCAACCCCAGATCCTTGGCGGCCGACGCAAGATCATCGGCGGTCGCACTTGCGGAATAGATGTCGTTGGTTTTTTGTCCGATCTCGTAGTTACCGCTGCTCGTCGCCGTGCGAGTAACTGCAGACAGTAAGCTGCCAAATCCGCGTTTCTTTTTCTGCGACGCCTGGGCGGCCGCCATTTTTTTCTGCAAGCACGCTTGCTGTGCCGCCTGCAAAGCGGCCGGATCTGCCGCCGGCTGTGCAGCCGTGGCAGGTGCAACTTGTGCTGTCGGATTTGAAGCCTTCGCCGACAGTAGGCCGGCGAGTTGCGGCGTCACTTCGCCGGTTACGGCCAGTTGGTTTTCGGCCTGAAATTTGGATATCGCGATCACGGTTTCCATAGACTCTTCGCCATCAACGGCGCCGGTATCGTAGCCAAGCGCCGCAAGATCTTTCTCGACCATCATCGTCAGGTCATCGGCCATCAGAGCTTCGCCAAATAGCATCAATGCGGTTGCCGTCGCAGCAGTGATCTTGAAAATATGTGCAGCATTCATAGTCGTCCTCATTATTCGTCTGAACTGAGCATTCGGCCCTCGGAATCTCAACTAAAGTGCGTCGACAGCAGCCGCCAGGACTCCTGCGAGCTGCGGCGTGGCCTGGCCGGTGACAGGCATGCCGTTGGCAGCTTCGTACTGGCTAATGGCCACTACTGTTTGCTTCGTCAACTCACCCGTCGTGTTGCCGGGGTCGTAGCGCAGCGTTACCAGATGCTGCTGAATCACCTGCACAACATTGACCGGCCCGGACGTGGCTCCGGCTCCGCCCGTCATGCCCCCTCCGAAAGTCGTCATGGCTATCTCCATGGCATCCGGTATACCGGCGTTGCAGCGCATCTCGATAACCTTGTAGTCGACCTCTAGGCCTCCACCGGAAACCATCTTCTTCATCATCTCTATTTTCGGTCCCATCTGCCGCATGATCATCGCGCGTTGCGACTCTGGCATCTGCGCCATCTGTTGCTCGAACTGCGCCATTTGCACCTGCGCTTCTTTCATCTGCGCCTGCTGCTCCGGCGTCATCATGCCGCCTATGCGCATGACCGAACGCATCGGTTTGTACAGTTGGCCGCAACCGGTAGGCGACTGATAATCCATATCGTCACGCTCAATGCTAATGGGCCGCGTTTCGCCTTCCGCGCGCATGTCGCCTTCCATGATCAGCCGCAGCGGAACGTAGCGTTCCGCATCGACCCACATCGTCATTGAGTTGATCGTGACTTGCGAGTCACCGCTTCCGTCCGTGTAGTTCATGTTGTTGGCTTGCAACCCCAGAG
>Ga0316187_10004825_pt1 | contig 11681 bp, 11 predicted proteins | sample CroRivburrow1_MG_FD_204927 | JGI IMG/M metagenome (GOLD analysis project Ga0316187, IMG submission 204927) | Coastal sediment microbial communities from Maine, United States - Cross River worm burrow 1 | ecosystem: Environmental > Aquatic > Marine > Coastal > Sediment | place: USA: Maine...
CGAGATAGAGCTTCAAAAACAAAAAATGGTGGATAGCATTGAATATGCCAGCAGAATTCAAGAAGCCGTATTACCTCCAGAGTCATTTCAAAAAACTGTTTTATCTAATCATTTTGTAATGTTTCAACCGCGCGATGTGGTTAGTGGTGATTTTTATTGGATGACAAAAATTGATAATTTATCTATTGTTGCAGCAGTTGATTGTACCGGACATGGTGTTCCAGGTGCTTTTATGAGCATGTTAGGAACCAGCTTGTTAAACGAAATAGTAAATAAGAAAAATTGGAAAACAGCGGCCGATATTTTAAATGAATTACGCGAAGAAATAAAAAGGGCTTTACACCAAACTGGTGATAATGATTCCACATCTGATGGTATGGATTGTGCGCTTTGTATCATCGATTTTGAAGCTAAGAAACTCCAATTTTCAGGAGCCCATAATCCATTATTTATAATTCGAAATAAGGAGTTGATAGAATATGAGGCCGATAGAATGCCCATTGGAATTTATATGCTTGAAGAAAAATCTTTTACGAATCAAGAAATAGACATTTATGAAGGTGATTTATTATATACTTTCTCAGACGGTTATTATGACCAGTTTGGAGGAGAAAAAGGGCGAAAATTCTATAGTAAGAACTTTAAAGCTTTATTGCTTGAAAATAGTGAGTTACCAATGAATAAGCAAAAGGCAGCTATTGAAGAAACCTTTTATTCATGGAAAGGTAGCCATCGCCAAATTGATGATGTTTTAGTGATTGGAATAAAGGTGTAGTTTTTAACTTATTGTTGTTAATAACAATTATTGTCAAGGCTGTTTAAATTATGTACATTTAGTTCATTAATCAAGCTAAATTAAATTGCATGTGTAAGAAGCTGTTATTGACTATACTTATAAGTTTTTCATTTATTTCATTCATCTTTTCTAACAGTAAAACCGACAGTCTTGAAAACAGGCTTAATAACGTAGTTGGTGCAGAGCGCACAAATACCTTACTTCAACTTACCAAAGAATATATTCTTGTAAATCCAAATAAGGCCATTGAAATGGCAGATGAGACATATAGCTCTGCTGTTAGGTCAAATATGGCTGAAGTAAAGCATTATTGCATTCTACTTAAAAGTAAGGCTCATTATTATAAAAATGAATACGATGTGGCAATGAAAGATGCTCAAAATGCATTGAAGCTTTTCGATCAAGATAACCTTAAAGATTATCAAGCAGAGGCTACAACCATGATTGGGCACATATTTTTAAAACAAGGAAACTTAGACCAGGCCATAGAATCGTACGAAAAAGCAATGGGTATGCAGCAACGACTTGGGCGTACTGATTTACAAATGCAATCGATGTTAAACCAAGGAGTAGCTTATCGGAATAATGGTTACGATGAAAAAGCATTGCAACTTTTTTTAAAAGCACTTGAGCTAGCAAATAAAAAAGACAACATTGAGCTAAAGGCGAATGCTTTGAATAATGTGGCTGGAATATATTGGAAACTGGGGCATAATACTAAGGCATTAAAAAGCTATTTGGAATCACTTGAACTTCGCGAAAAACAAGGAGATCGACTAAAAATAGCTTCCTCGCTAAGCAATATTGGAATTGTTTATAATGATATGAGCAATCATGAAGAAGCACTAAAATATCAGCTTAAAGCTTTAGCCATTAAAACAGAATTAGGAAAAGATAAAGATATAGCATATTCACTCGTGTTAATTGGGAATGTATTCTTGAATCTTAATAAATTAGATGAAGCATTACAATACTATGAACGTGCACTGCAAATAAGAACAAAACTTGAAGATAATGTTACCATTGCAAATGTACTTGATAATATTGCTTTGGTATATAAACAGCAAGGTAAAAATAATGAGGCTTTAAATGCTTTTTTAAAGACGCTTAAGGTGCGTGAAAAAATTGGAAATAACCGAGCTATTTCAAAATCGCTGAATAATATTGGTGGGGTTTATTTGAAACTTGACAAATATCATAAGGCACTAGATTATTTTATTCAGTCGTTGGAGGTTCTTGAAAATGAGGGAGACCAACTGAGTACTGCTAAATCGTTGAACAATGTGGGGCTAATTTATAAAGAATTATCAAACTATAATTTAGCTTTAAACTACCACAAAAAAGCTTTGGATATTTATACAAATATTGGAAATAAAATTCAAACTGCGGTTACCCTAAATTTAATAGGGAATATATATTGGAATACAATAGAATATGAAAATGCACTTGAAAAACATATGCAAGCTTTACGTATTCGTGAAGTAATTGGAAATCAATCGGCAGTTGCTTCATCTTTAAATAATATTGGTTTAATTTATCGCGATATGGATGACATACAAAAATCAACCGATTTTTATTCCAGTGCGCTCGAAATATATGATGAAATAGGTGATAAAATAGGCTACGCCAATGTTTTGAATAACTTGGGAGATGCTTACCTACATTTTAACAACAGAACTAAAGCTTTAAGCTATTACAATCAATCGTTGAAAATTAAAAATGAAACAAACGACAAACGAGGAATTGCCATTACTGCACTAAATATAGCTCAATTACATAGTGCAAGTAATAATTATTCGAAAGTATTGCCTTTTTTGAAAGAAGCCATGAATAATGCAAAACAAATTGGCGAAGCTGAATTGTTAAAGAATATAGCCTATGAAAATTTTCTATTATATAAAAAACTAGGAAATAAAACTAAGGAGCTTGAAAACTATATACTATATACCGAGCAAAAAGATAGTATTCTGAATCGTGAAAATTCAAAAAAAATAGCTGAGTTGCAGATTAAGTTTGAAATGAATCGTAAAGAAAATGAAATTACGAGTTTGAAAAAACAAAAGGAGTTAGACGATATACGAATAAAGTATCAAAGGCGCTTGGTTATTGTTTTGATAGTTTGTTTTTTACTAGCAATGTATGCAGCTATACAGTTTTATCTTCGTTTAAAGAATAAGAAACAAGCCAATGCAATGCTTGAGCGAATTTTTAGCATCATAGCTCACGATTTACGCGCACCGGTTTCATCTTTAACCAATATGAGTTTTTTATTAACTAAGCGCAAGGATGAAATTAGTAAAGATGAACAGCAGGAAATAGCCACATATATTGGCAAATTATCTGATTCTTTACTTAGCTTATTAGATAATTTATTGAATTGGACCAGATCAGAACATGGTTTGGTTATTGTAAAACCCGAATTTATTAAACTTAAGTCTTTAGTTGCTGAAAACCAGAATATATTGAAGGCAATGGCTAATGATAAAAATATTTTAATTAATAATGAAATTCCAGAAAGCATGCAGGGATTTGCCGATATAAATGGAATTTCACTAGTAATTCGCAATCTATTATCGAATGCTTTAAAGTTTTCGTTTGAAAATAATGAAATACGCATATTTGCATATGAAGACGGCACTAACATTGTTGTGGGTGTTGAGGATCATGGTATAGGAATACCCATGGAAAAGTTAAATACATTGTTCACAAATACAGCCAATGAATCGAAACTAGGAACAAAGGATGAAAAGGGTACAGGACTTGGATTGCGGCTTTGCGCCAACTTTGTAAACGTGAATAAAGGCAATATTTGGGCCGAAAGTATTGAAAATAAACATACCGTGTTTTATTTTAGCTTGCCAAGCAAACCATAATAGCTAAACTTATTAATTTTGTTTTACCCATTAATATGTAAACAATTTTTATGTAATTTTTGTAACTTCGAATTGGAATGACAAATTTATACAAATGATTAAATTTCGCTTAAAATACCTTATTTACCCCATATGTATTATACTTAATATAGGACAAATATGTGCAGTTATTCAGCCTGGTGATACTTTAATGGACGAATTGGCAAAGGTTACACAAAGTGAGAAAGTGAGTTATTTGCTTAATGTACTTGAGAGTAACCCTCAGCTAGCATCAAATAAAGCTATTACTTATGCCGAAGAAGGATTACAATGGGCATTGGAGTTAAAGAATGATGAGGATTTAGCAAAAACATACAACTACCTTGGAAATAAATATTACTTAATAGGCAATTACGATCAGTCCTTGGTTAATTATCAGGATGCTTTACGCATTACCTTACGGATAGGAAAAAAAGAAGAAGTTGCTGTGTTGATGCAAAAGCTTGGTATAGTAAATTTTAATAAAAGTGATTATAAAAAATCACTACTCTATTTTCAGCAAACCTTGAAAATTTTCCAGGAACTAGGATATTCTATTCGTGAAGCTGAGCTATATAATAGTATGGGTAGTATATTTTTTCATTGGGAAGAATATGAAAAAGCCATGGAAAATTATGAGTTTGCATATAATATCTATAAAGAATTAGATCACCTGCCATCTTTAGCAAATGTTTTATATTTAAAGGGTTTAACCTCACAAAAACTTAAGCGATTCGATAAAGCCATTTACTGGTTTAATCAATCGATAAGTGTGCATGAAAAGCTAAATAACCAAAACGACATAGCGAAAACAAATAACTCAATAGGAGAAACTTACATGCTAATGCGGGAATTTGATTTAGCGCTCAGCCAGTTTGTGAAAGCTTATAAAATTCATGAAAAAATTAGCGATAGAATAATAATAGCTCAATCCTTAAATAATTTAGGGAATGTTTATAAAGAAATGGGTGAGTTTAAAAAAAGCGCTCAGTATTTGAACCAAAGTAATGGAATAGCAAAGGAACTTGACTTAAAGCTTACGATGATCGATAATTATAAATCGTATTACGAGCTGTATTATTTACAAAATATGTCGAAAGAGGCTTTAAAGTATTATCAGTTGTATGTGAACTTACGTGATTCAATTTTTGATTCGAAACAAAATGTAAAAAAAGTTGAAGCACATAATACTTCAATAAACGAAGAGGTTTTAAATTTAAAGAAAGAATTATTTGAGAAAGTAAGATTTTATAAGCTATTAAATATTTTTTCAATTGTAATTATAGCTTTGTTGGTGTTATTTGTTTTTTATCAGCGGCGTAAGTTTAAAATTGGCCAAAAACTGTTAATTCCATAGTAATTAGGAATTATTATAATCATAGCCTGTAGTTTTTTGCAAAATTATCTACAAATTTGCAGAATCATAAATTCAAATATTAAATATTATGTCGATTCATAAAGAGGTGAAAATAGTAACCACCCATGTTTTAAGTGAAATGAAACATAGAGGCGAGAAAATTGCAATGCTTACTGCTTATGATTACAGTATGGCCAAAATTGTTGATGCCGCCGGAATAGATGTTATTCTTGTTGGCGATTCTGCTTCAAATGTAATGGCTGGTTATGAAACAACCTTGCCTATTACACTTGATAATATGATATATCATGCCGCTTCTGTGGTAAGAGCAGTTAACCGGTCGTTGGTTGTAGTTGATTTACCTTTCGGAACTTATCAGGGGAATTCAAAAGAAGCTTTAAATTCGGCTATTCGAATTATGAAAGAAACAGGAGCACATGCTGTAAAACTTGAAGGTGGCCGTGAGGTTCAGGAATCAGTTGTGAGAATTCTTTCAGCCGGAATTCCAGTAATGGGGCATTTAGGTTTAACGCCTCAATCAATACATAAATTTGGTACTTATGTAGTAAGGGCCCGACAAGAAGATGAGGCTAAGCGTTTAATTGAAGATGCCAATTTATTAGAAGAATTGGGTTGTTTTGGAATTGTAATTGAAAAAGTGCCTGCTAAATTAGCCGAAGAGGTTGCTTCTCAAGTAAAAATACCAATTTTAGGTATTGGCGCTGGTGGTGGAGTCGATGGTCAAGTATTAGTATTGCACGATATGTTAGGTATTACACAAGAGTTTTCACCAAGATTCTTACGCCGGTACAATAATTTAGCTGCTGAAATTAAAGGTTCAGTTGAAAGTTATATAGGAGATGTGAGAAGTTGTGACTTTCCGAACGATAAAGAGCAATATTAAATTTTTTATTCGAGAATAATTTTTCTTAAAATAGTATTGCTAAACAATTAGTAGTTACTTTTTTCAAACAGGTAATTGTACAACTGAAGTACTTTATCAATATTTGCAACCAGAAAAAAGTTAATGAGATAAACACAACAAGTACCCTGATTCATATCTGGGTTAATTAAACCAAACTATGATTGAAGTTCTTTTTGAAGATAATCATATAATTGCTGTTAATAAAAAAACATCAGATATTGTCCAAGGTGATAAAACCGGCGATGAGCCCTTAAGCCATAAGGTTGGAAAATACTTAAAAGAGAAATATAAGAAACCCGGTAATGTGTTTGTGGGTGTAACGCATCGTATTGATCGCCCTGTTTCAGGTGTTTTGCTTTTTGCACGCACCAGCAAAGCGCTTACACGTTTAAACGCCATGTTTAAAGACAAAGAGCAAATTTGTAAAACTTATTGGGCCATAGTTAAAAATAAACCCAAAGAAACCACAGGCAGGCTTACAAATTATTTACGAAAAGACTCTTCAAAAAATAAATCATTCGTTTCAAATGCAAATGCAAACGGTGCAAAAGAAGCTATTCTTGATTATAAAGTTATTGGAAAATCGGATAAATATTTTTTGCTTGAAGTTTCTTTGTTAACCGGAAGGCACCATCAAATTAGGGCTCAGCTTTCGGCAATGGGATGTCCCATAAAAGGTGATTTGAAATATGGTTTCTCGCGTTCAAATCCTGATGCCGGAATTAGTTTACATGCGCGCTCAATTCAGTTTGTTCATCCGGTTCAAAAAGAAGAAATAAGAATAGAAGCCCCGGTACCAAACGATCAGCTTTGGAATTTTTTCGAAAAACAAATGTCAAATGCTTAGGGTTATTCACATTGTTTGTTTTGTTATTCTGTTTAGCCAAAATTTAAAATCGCAAATAGTAATTGATAAAAAGTATGCTGCCAATGATTTGGTGGAGAGAATACTTATAGGAAAGCAAAGTGGGATAAAGATTGAGCAAGTAAAATATACAGGGCATAAAAATTCCATTGGATCCTATGCAACTTTTACCAGATTTTTGCCCATATCACGAGGGATTGTTTTATCAACAGGATGGGTTGAGGATGTTGACGGGCCAAACGAATCATCAAATACAGGAACAAAAACATTTACAAAAGGCGATAAACAACTTCAAAAACTGACTCAAAAGCAAACCATGGATGCAGCTGTGTTGGAATTTGTTTTTTACCCAAACACCACTGAAATATCTTTTGAATACTTTTTTGCGTCGGAAGAATATCCGGAATATGTAAATAAAGGCGTTAATGATGTTTTTGCTTTTTTTATTTCAGGTTCAGGTTATGATGAACCTATGAATTTAGCACTTATTCCATTTACCAACGAACCGGTTTCAGTAGATAATGTGAATGACCAAAAAAACAAGGAATACTATATTGAAAACATGAGTTGGAACCTCGATAACCTAGCTGTTTTCAAAGAAAAACCTGATGATGGTGAAAGGGCTTATAATTGTGAATTCGATGGCATGACAGTTGCTTTAAAAGCCAAAGCAAAGGTTGTACCATTCAAACCCTATGTGTTAAAATTTGCAATTGCTGATGTGGGCGATCATTTATATGATTCAGGAGTTTTTATAAAAAAGGGTTCGTTAAAGAGTAGGGGAGATACCTTGCCATTAATTTCGGTTATTGCACAGGATATTAAATTATTAGATGATAGTTTGGATTTTATGGAAGTGGAATTTGAAAACAATACTATTAAAATAATTTCAAATATTAGTTTTGATTTTAATTCACATGAAATTGGAGAAGAATACTTGCAAGTATTAAATGAACTTAGTGCTTTGTTTAAACAATATTTCGACCTTAAAATAAGAATAGAGGGGCATGCAGATGATATTGGAAACCAGAATTATAATATGAGTCTTTCGGAAAAACGAGCTCAGATTATTTATAATTATTTTTTGAACAAAGGAATAAATAAAAGCAGAATGTCATTTGTGGGAAAAGGCAATAGTAAACCTATTTATAAAGGAACCGATAAGGTGATGAAAGCAGTAAATAGGCGGGTTGAATTTATTTTGCTTTAATTTTCGACATTTATAAAATAAGATTTTCTTATATTTGAATATATTAATATTGGCATATATATGAACCGATTCGAAGTACAGGGTAGCGATGTAATCTTAACCACCATTCTTGACAAGGATAAGGGAGTGTTTGAATTGTCAGGCAGGTCGCGTCCTGAAAATGTATCGGGTTATTTTGAACCCATTTTCTCATGGTTTGATGAGTATAGCAAAAACCCTAATCAAGAAACGATTATTGATTTTAAATTGGAGTATTATAATTCTTCATCAGCGAAAGTATTACTTCGTTTATTTGTTAAATTCGAAGAGTTTCATGCCAATGGAATGAACATTAAAATTAATTGGCATTACCCATCTAACGATGAGGATATACTTGAATCGGGTGAAGATTATGCTAGTTTGGTTGAAGTCCCATTTGATTTTCTTGAAATAGTTGTATAATCATTCGCATTCTTACTATAACCCAAAAAGCATCAGAGGATAGTGGATTAAACAATAAATTTATTTTCTTGTTCTTGAGATAGGTTGAATGCATCAGGCATTTTAATTAATTATAACAAAATAAATCACTAATTAATATGAAAAAGATTATAAGTACTGAAAATGCACCACAGGCAATAGGACCGTATAGTCAGGCTGTATATTACAATGGTACGCTGTATATCTCTGGTCAATTGCCAATAGATCCGGAAACAGGTAAAATGCCCGATGGAATTAAAGCTCAAACAGATCAGGCATTAAAGAATGTAAAGGCTATTCTTGAAGAAGCGAAATTTTCGTTGGACGATGTGGTAAAGAGTACGGTATTGCTAAAAGACATTAAAGATTTTGCAGAAATGAATGAAATTTATGCAAAATATTACGATAAGAAACCACCGGCAAGGGCAGCATATGAAGTGGCCAATTTGCCATTGGGAGCTATGATTGAGATAGAAACTATAGCTATTCGTATGTGTAAGTAAAATTACCAATTGGGATTACATTAAAAGAAAAAGGCGCCTTTCAAAAGAAAAGCGCCTTTTTATATTTAAGAATATTTTATTATTCTGATACCACTTCAAAAGGTAAATCAAACTCAACCTCTTTGTGTAATTTAATTTTAGCAGTGTACTCACCAATTTCTTTAATTGAGTCACCTTTAACAAGAATATTTTTACGATCAATTTCGTATCCTTGTTTATTTAAAGACTCTGAAAGTTGAATGTTGTTTACTGAACCAAAGATTTTACCAGTAGAGCTAGTTTTAGCACCAATAGTAATTTTCACATCTTCTAGTTTTGTACGCATTGCTTCAGCATCAGCTTTAATTTTCTCTTCTTTATGTGCACGTTGCTTCATGTTTTCAGCACGTACTTTTTTGTTACCTTCATTAGCAATAATTGCTAAACCTTGAGGGATTAGGTAATTTCTACCATAACCGTCTTTAACAGTAACTAAATCGTTCTTATAACCTAAATTAGGTAAGTCTTGCTTTAATATAATTTCCATTTCTCTTCCTCCCTATTTTAACATGTCAGTAACATATGGAAGCAAAGCCAGGTGGCGTGCTCTTTTAATTGCAGTAGAAACTTTACGTTGGTATTTCAATGAAGTACCCGTAATTCTACGAGGAAGAATTTTACCTTGTTCGTTTAAGAATTTTTTCAAGAATTCAGGATCTTTATAATCAATGTACTTGATTTTATTCTTTTTGAAACGGCAATATTTTTTCTTCTTAATTTCAACTGACGGCGGGGTCAGGTATCTGATTTCTGATTGATTTTGTGCCATGGTTTAAGCCTCCTGTGTTTTAGCTTGTTTTAAACTTCTTTTTTTGTTCGCGTAAGCAACAGAGAACTTGTCCATTCTGAAGGTAAGAAAACGCATAACTCTCTCATCTCTTCTGAATTCAGTCTCATACTTATTAATTAAAGATCCTTCAGCTTGGAATTCAATTAAATAGTAAAATCCAGTAGATTTTTTTTGAATTGGGTAAGCTAACTTACGTAGTCCCCAATCTTCTTCATGTACAACATTGCCACCAGCATCGGTGATTAGTTTCTTGTACTTGTCGACCGCCTCCTTCATCTGTGGTGCAGACAAAACGGGATTTGCAATGAAAACGGTTTCATAATTGTTCAACATAATTCTAATTTTTATAGTTTATAACTATTTTCGGGCTGCAAATGTAGGAATATTACTTTTATTATCAAATTATTTTTGCAATAGTTTTATCAATTTTAATGGTTTAATTATATCGTTATAAACCAGATACCCAGTTTATTTGTGTAAGTTAATTATTTATTGGGCATGCTTTGCACAATCTTTATAATAAATAGAAAAAAATCCGTAACATTTTGTTCCTTTTTACCCGTATATTCTATTACTTTGAAACTTTAAATCTTGATTCTTGAAAATTACGATGACACGCTACATATTTTTTACATTTATATTTTTTACTTGCTCTAATGCAATTGCACAACAATATTTAGATTCATTAGATTGGAGATCACCGGTAGATATTCCTATTTTACTTTCTGGAAATTTTGCTGAATTACGCAGCGATCATTTTCATGGAGGTATTGATATTAAAACTCAGGGAAAAGAAGGTTTCAAATTATATGCAGTGCAAGATGGTTATATTTCGCGTATTAAAGTAACTCCAGGGGGTTATGGCAAAGCCATTTATATAACACATATCGATGGTTATACTTCGGTTTATGCTCATATGAAAGAATACAACATACAGTTTGATCGATATGTAAAACAAGTTCAGTACGAAAAACAAAGCTATGCCGTAGATATTTTTCCGCATAAGTGGGAGTTAACCGTAAAAAAAGGTGAAATTATAGGATTAACCGGAAATTCGGGTTCGTCGGCAGGGCCACACTTGCATTTCGAGATTCGGGATTCGCGTACTATGAAACCACAAAATGGATTGTTTTTAGGCTACCATATTGAAGATACCATTAAACCTCGCATGTATTATTTGTATGTTTATCCGCAAGGAAATAATAGTATGGCAAATAATAAGCGTAATAACACTGTGCTTAGCCTACAAAAGTTGAATGGTACTTATAGTATAAAAGGTTCCGATACTATTAATGTGCATGGTGATATTGGGTTTGGCTTAAAAGTGAATGAATATTTAAATAATTCGCATAACCGTTGTGGAGTTTATGAATTGAATTTATTTGTTGATAATAATTTGCAGATGCAACAAAAATATGACGAATTCTCGTTTGCTGAAACTCGTTATATCAATAGTTTAATGGATTATGAAGAAAATGTAAATATTAAACGAAAATTATATAAACTTTACCGTGAACCTAATAATAAGCTATCGATTTTTAAACAAGAAATTAATCGTGGTATTGTTAGTGGAAATAAAGGTGAAATAAAAGAAATACGTATTGAGGCTATTGATGCTTATGGAAATAAATCATTGTTAAAATACCATGTTCGTTTTATGGGTGAGGCTAAAACTTTAGTAAATAAATATAAAACAATTACAGTACCATGGCAGAATAGTTTTGCAATGGATACTAACGGGTTTAAAGTTGATTTTCCGGAAAAGGCATTTTACGATACCCTACACATGAAGTATAGCGTTAATGAAAAGCGCTATCCAGGAACGTTTTCAGCAATTTATACTTTA
>Ga0316187_10004826_pt1 | contig 11679 bp, 13 predicted proteins | sample CroRivburrow1_MG_FD_204927 | JGI IMG/M metagenome (GOLD analysis project Ga0316187, IMG submission 204927) | Coastal sediment microbial communities from Maine, United States - Cross River worm burrow 1 | ecosystem: Environmental > Aquatic > Marine > Coastal > Sediment | place: USA: Maine...
AGAGGGGTTGTGGTTGGCGGGTGATTACACCGATACTAATTTACCCGCCACACTAGAAAGCGCAGTGCGTAGCGGAATAAGAAGCGCCCACGGGCTCATTGAAACAATAAAATAAGAAAACAATATGACTCAGTACGAAGCTGAACCTGATTTACTCAAAGACAGAATTATATTGGTTACTGGCGCTGGCGATGGAATTGGTGCAGTGGTAGCTTATGAATACGCTGCTCACGGTGCAACCTTAGTGTTATTGGGCAGAACACAAAAAAAACTAGAGAATGTATACGATAAGATTGTTGATGCAGGATTTCCACAGCCCGCAATTTACCCACTGGAACTTACTACTGCGCGCCCGGAAGATTATATCATCCTGGCAGATACCATTAAGCAAGAGTTTGGTAAGCTTGACGGATTATTACATAATGCAGCAGCCTTAGGTACCTTAACCCCTATTGAACATTATGACATCCGTCTGTGGACCCATATTATGCGCGTTAATCTCACAGCGCCCTTCTTACTCACTAAGGAGTGCTTACCCCTATTAAAAAATTCAGATGAAGCTTCTGTTATATTTACTTCAGCCAATGTTGGGTATAAAGGTCAGGCTTATTGGGGCGCTTATGCAGTTTCGAAAGCCGCGACCGATAATTTAATGGAAATTTTGGCAGAAGAGCTTGAAGTCAATACCAATATTCGCGTAAACAGTGTCGATCCTGGCCAAGTTCGCACCCGCATGCATTCCCTCGCCTACCCGGGTGATACTTCTCTATCGGTTCCAGAACCGAAGGATATAACCGGTATATACCTATACTTAATGGGGCATGAAAGTGCAGGCGTAACGGGTGAAAGATTTAATGCTCAAAATTAATCCAAAATGTGTTCTATAATCCTAGATTGACACTCCGCAAGAAAAATATTCAAGACGTTGAAAATTTGTCTTAGCCACTTTACAAATGGTTTTTGGCGGCAATATTTTGACGCGACAAAAGCATAGCTTTATTAACTCATTGTTTTATTTGTGAAACAATAAAAATTCGTACGGTGGCACGATAAGCGCATTAGATTAATTAGAGAACCACGTGGTTAATTTGAGGTACTAAAATGTCAACAATGTCGCCCACAACTGAAAATAAAGTTCGCCCTGTTAACAGTAATGGCAATATTGCTGCACTTGTAGATCCGAGCAAATTATATGCAGATTTAACGGATAAATCGTCTAAAATCATGCACCTTCCGGGTTTGCTGCAGACGACACTAAATATGGAAGAGATTCTGGCACAATTTAGTAAAGAACTATCCGAGACCATTCCTCACAGTAACCTGGGCTTTATTAGCGCTCTAAACGAGGTCAACTTTGTGTTAGGTGAGCCACAACGTCATTCATGCACCTATGAACTTACTATCAATGAGCATAAACTAGGATTTTTGTCCTTAACACGAGATAAACCGTTTGCCGACAATGAAATTGAACTCTTAGAGAAATACATCTGCACTTTGCACTACCCACTACGCAATGCCATGCTTTACCAACAAGCTGTTAATGCCGCAAACAAAGATCCGCTTACGGGTGTTGGTAACCGGGGCGCCATGAACACTTCCTTACATCGAGAAATCGAATTAGCCCAACGCCATAATCGATCATTGGGTTTGATAATGATGGACGTTGATCACTTTAAAGTAATAAATGATACCTATGGCCACTCTGCTGGTGATAAAATCTTACAATCTTTAGTACGATGCGCGGAAAAGAGTGTACGCATCACTGATATGATATATCGCTACGGTGGCGAAGAGTTTGTCATAGCACTTCCCGAAACCGATGCCGCAGGTGTGTTAAGACTGGCTAAGCGCATCAGAAGAAGAGTGGAAAAATTAGAAACCACTATCGGTGACCATACTGTATCTATGACCATAAGTATCGGTATGACCACCTTGAGTGAGAATGACGACGAAAAATCTTTTTTTGGCCGGGCAGATGAAGCCCTGTATCGGGCAAAACGTGAAGGTAGGAATTGCATAAGAATTGCTGGAGAATTCTGAGCATATCTGCAACGTTTGACTAACTAGTGCCCGTCCATAAACGTATAAATGAATTCATTGTAGCCCGGATGTAGCTTTGCGGAATCCGGGAATACTGAGTTAAATCTGAGGCTTGGCGTCCCGGATTCCGCTAAGCTTCATCCGGGCTACGTCACTACTTGGCGTTTTCTATTGCATAGTCACATTTCTTAACTAAGCAACACTGATGGCACTCTGGTTGTTTTTTGCAAACTAGCTTGGCATGTCGAACAATAAGTGCATGAAATTCATTGTAAAGAGCCACATCCTCGCCCAACTTACCCTCAAATAACTTTCTTATCTGTTCGTAGGATGCTGTTCCATCGACCAAACCCAACCTACTGAATAAGCGCCGGGTATAGGCATCAATTACAAAAACCGGACGTTCAAAGGCGTATAGCATTATATCATCAGCTGTTTCAGGACCAATTCCATTTATGGAAAGTAAGTCGATGCGAAGTTGCCCCGTGTCCCGAGCGGCCAAACAATGATAACCTCCTTGGTCCAAATACCAACGACAGTAGTTTTTAATACGTTTTGTCTTTAAGTTAAAATATCCTGAAGGCTTAAGCAACACGGCTAATTGATCTTCGTGTATACGTATGATCTTTTCAGCATCCAGACAATCATGAAAAACTAGGTTGTCTATGGCCTTTTCGACATTATTCCAAGAGGTGTTTTGCGTGAGAATGGCTCCGACCATTATTTCAAATGGTGTTTCGCCAGGCCACCAGTTTTGTTTCCCATAAACTTTAAACAGTATATTGAAAATACTTTTAATCGGCATATGTCAGTAGTGCCTGGTTCGTAATCGGTGGAAACAAAAAATTGTAGGGTGGATGCGCTACGCTTATCCACCCTACTAATAATGCAATAGAGTTTAGTTAGTATGAGAATGAGCCAAAAGCCTTTATCGTCGTTTATGACCACCCTTGTAGTTTTGTTTGCCCTGATGGCTTTTTGATTTGGGAGCTCTGCTCCCAGACTTCGCGTACTTGTCTGATGGCGGCTTATGTATGTTGAGTGTTAACCCGACTTCTTTATATAAAGCTTTCTTAAGCGAAGGCGACATTTCTTGCCACGAACCTCGCTTAATACCTTTGGGTAATAGAACCGACCCGTAACGAATCCTATTTAGTCGGCTTACTTGAAAGCCTAATGCTTCCCAAGCCCTGCGTACAACTCGTTTTCGCCCTTCACTGAGCATCACTCGAAACCAACGATTACTACCCTCTCCTTCAAGTTCTTCGATTTTATCAAACTTGGCCCTACCATCTTCTAATTCAATTCCATCACTTAATTGTTTTAATATGGTTTGGTCTACTTTGCCCAATACTCGCACCAAATATTCTCTTTCAATCTCAAAAGATGGATGCATTAAGCGATTTGCCAAATCACCATCATTTGTGACCAGTAACAAACCAGTAGTGTTAATATCTAACCTGCCAACAAGCATCCATCGACCTCCAGTAATGCGTGGAAAATCGCTAAAGACTGTTTTAGGGTGATCAGGATCAGCTCGTGAACAAATAGTGTCGATGTCTTTGTTGTAAATTAAAACACGTTGGTTAATTTGACTAAATAATAGATTGTTTCGAATGTGTCTTTCATCAACTTGAATATGATCTTTTTCCGAGACACGCACACCGAGTGTAGCGATCTTTTGATTAAGCTTTACACGACCGGCTTCTATCCATTGTTCCATTAAACGTCTGGAACCAAAGCCAGCCCTCGCTAATACCTTTTGTAGTTTTTCACCTTGCGGTTTATCGTTCATAAGAAATCAACTAACGCTAGGATTCTAATACTGATATATCATCAGTATCTGATGAGTCTATATAATCAGTAATATCCTGATCAGATTCTTCAGAATTGACGGTATTGTGGATAATCTCAACAACCAGATTTTCGTCGCCTAGCGAGTCATTTTTAGCCGTATTATCTTGGTCCGGAAAATCCTGAGATTCCTCAAATGTTGCAATGTTTTCGACTTTGATGTGGTTTAGATCGGTTTCGCTTTCAATTTCTTCGATTGTATGTTCACTTTCCTCAATAAAAGTCTCTGCCTCGTGATCCACACCTTTTATATTTTCACTTAGATCTTTCAATTCTTGTGCAATATGTTGTTGTTCAAATTGCTTATCATGCACTGCTTCAACGCTGCTCTCAGCGTCACTGCTTGCTAATTCTGCTTGATCTGAATCTCTATTATCACCAACTGTAAGTTCACCAGAATCATCCGATACGATGGATTCTTCATTCTTCTCTTGTGCGACATTAGCTGTGTCGCTAGTTCCTTCTTGTGCTGCTAATTCCTCGCTAATTTTGTCTAAATCTCTTATTTCAGAAAGTGTGGGTAATTGATCTAGGGATTTTAGATTAAAATAATCCAAAAATTGCCTAGTAGTGGCATAAATTGCAGGTCTTCCTGGTACATCTCTATGCCCGACAACACGCACCCACTCCCGCTCTTGCAGGGTCTTTATAATATTACTGCTAACACTAACCCCACGTACGTTTTCAATTTCGCCTCGAGTTATGGGTTGTTTATACGCTATTAGCACTAATGTTTCCAGCAATGCACGAGAATAACGAGCCGGTTTTTCTTCCCACAGTCGGGATACCCACTGCGCATTATCTTGCTTTGCCTGTATACGAAAACCGGAACTCACCTCAACCAATTCCATGCCCCGGTCTGAGTACTCCTCTTGAAGCAATTTAATAGAATTTCGTATATCTTCACGCGCAGGTTTCTCTTCCTCGGCAAAAAGTTTAATCAATTGGTCGAGAGATATAGGTTGCCCAATTGCTAAAATAGCGGATTCAATAATATTTTTCAGTTTTTCTGGTGTGAAGTTCATGTCTCAACAATCTTTATATGTATAGGCTCGAATGGATTAGTTTGTACTAACTCAATAATTGACTCTTTAATTAATTCCAAAATTGCCAGAAATGTCACGACGACACCTAGCCTACCTTCCTCATAGGTAAACAGTTCATGAAAAGAAGTAAACTTATCGGCTGTAATTTGGCTAAGCACCATTGACATGCGTTCACGCACCGATAGTGGCTCCATTTGTATTTGGTGGCTCATATTCATATCCGCTCGTTTTAAAACATCATTAAAAGCCAATAGCAGTTCATCTAAGCTTATGTTGGGTTCTGGCTTAGTTTTAGTAATTTCGGGAGGCTGAATTACTAACTGGAAGACTTCCCGGTTTATTCTCGGTAACTGATCGAGATCCTGGGCCGCCGCTTTAAATCGCTCATATTCTTGTAAACGACGAACCAATTCGGCACGAGGATCATCTTCATCTTCTTCCTCGACAGAACGCGGTAATAGCATACGCGATTTAATTTCCGCCAACATAGCTGCCATTACCAGATAATCAGCCGCCAATTCGAGTTGAAGATCTTTCATAAGTTCAACGTATTGTATATATTGAGTCGTAACCGCAGCGATGGAAATATCCAGGATATCCAAATTTTCTTTCTTGATTAAATACAAAAGAAGATCGAGCGGCCCTTCAAATGTTTCTAAAAATACTTGTAATGCATCTGGTGGAATATAAAGGTCTTGAGGTAGCTTAGTAAAGTCCTTGCCTTTAACTTTTCCAATCGGTAATGGTTCCAATAGCAGTGTTTCTGTAGACGGCTGTCCTGTTTCAGTTGTTGGCTCGGTGGCATCTATTTCTGAGTTCATTATATTTTTTACCGATGACACATATTTTTAAAGGCGAGTAAGATTTCCGACTGTTACCGAGACGCAAATGCCATTACCTGTTTAACTTCTTCCAGAGTATCACGCGCAATATCTCTTGCTGCCTCACTACCCTCGTTTAAAATGCTATGTACCTGTTTTGGATTGTTTTCATATTCAACAGCTCGTTCTCGAATGGGTGCGAGTTCCTGGAGAATGGCATCAATAACAGGCTGTTTGCAATCTACACAACCTATTCCAGCGGTACGGCAGCCTTCTTTCACCCAATTAACGGTATCCTCATTGGAATATACAGAATGAAGTTCCCATACCGGGCACATTTCTGGATTACCAGGGTCACTGCGTCTTATTCTGGCCGGATCAGTCGGCATGGTACGCAGCTTATGTTCGACAGTTTTTGGATCCTCTCTTAGGGTAATGGTATTACCGTAAGAATTTGACATCTTTTGACCATCCAATCCGGGCATTTTTGAGGCTTTTGTTAACAAGGCCTGGGGCTCTGGCAATATGATCCTGCCACCGCCCTCCAAATACCCGAACAGTCGCTCGCGGTCACCAATGGTAATATTTTGTTGGGATTCAAGCAGTGCTCGGGCAGTCTCTAGAGCCTCGTGATCACCCTTTTCTTGAAATTTTTTTCTTAACTCATTATATAATTTACTATTTTTCTTTCCCATTTTTTTTATGGCGGATTCGGACTTGGATTCAAAATCGGGTTCGCGACCGTATAAGTGGTTAAACCTTCGTGCCACTTCTCTGGTAAGTTCTACATGCGCTACTTGATCCTCGCCCACAGGCACCTGGCCGGCTTTGTAAATCAGAATATCCGCGCTTTGCAATAGTGGATAACCCAGAAATCCATAGGTCGAAATTTCCTTATCTTTTAGTTTTTCCTGTTGATCCTTAAAACTGGGAACACGCTCCAGCCAGCTTAAGGGAGTTACCATGGATAATAAAAGGTGGAGTTCAGCGTGTTCGGGAACTTGAGATTGTATAAATAGCTTGGCCGAACCTGGGTCGATACCCACAGCTAACCAATCAATAACATTATCCAGTATACTGTCGCGCACAGTTGCCGTCTCATCGTAGTGAGTCGTTAAGGCATGCCAATCGGCCGCAAAAAAGAAGCACTCATACTCATGTTGTAGTTCAAGCCAATTCTTTAATACACCGTGGTAGTGCCCTAAATGAAGCGGACCGGTGGGTCTCATTCCTGACAACACACGTTGATACTGAGTTGGAACAGAACTCAACTTTATCTCCTTTTCTAATATTTTATTTTATGGGTACAATAACAACTAGCGGTAAACTGCCACACTGGCAGACATCCGCAACGAATAGCGGATCTTATACTGACTGTATGCATCTACCAAGTCATTTGCATTGATATTGTCATCTCGAAAATCCTAAAAGCGCCGCGCCCAAGGTCAATAATCTTTATTTTGTTAAATGATTCATACACTTAAAGGATTTCATAGATACACACGTACCTTATTAGTATTAAAGGTAATAATACCAAGCTCAGCATTCCCTTATAAACTATATGCCTATTAGGTAGTGCAACAATCGCCCAAAACCATTAATAGGCCCACTCACAATACTTTGTAGTACACCTGTCACTAATAAGGCTAATAATACAAACAAGCCATAGGGTTCGATTTTATTAAACTTCCATGCCCAGGGACCTGGTAACAATCCGGCTACTACTCGGCCACCGTCGAGAGGCGGCAAAGGGAGTAGGTTTAACACCATTAATATGGAATTAATATAGATCCCCGCACTACCCATCCAAACCAATGGTTCAGCACCCCATACTTGTTCATTTCCAAGCAATAATCCTATTTTCAAGATTATGGCCCAGCAAATTGCCATTATGAGGTTTGAACCGGGTCCGGCCAGCGCCACCAGCACCATATCTTTTCTGGGATTTTTTAGATTTGACCAAGTGACGGGTACCGGTTTAGCCCAACCAAATAGAAAACTCGTTTGCCACATCATTAATAAAGGCAATAATATTGTACCGATAGGGTCAATATGCTTAATGGGATTTAATGTCACACGACCTAACATCTTTGCCGTTGGGTCACCGAGTTTGCTCGCTACAAATCCATGAGCCGCTTCGTGTACAGTTATGGCCAATAAAACGGGAGGCGCAAACACCACTATTTTTTGAATAAAACTTAAGTTTTCCATTATTTAGCTAACAAATCCTGGAAGGCTTATTGAATAAGAAAATCAACATCGCCTTTTCCATAACGAAGAACTTCCGGTTCATCAGAGACCAGGTCAACAATAGTCGTAGGTTCCACACCACAATATCCACCGTCTATTATGACATCGACCGCATGTCCAATACGTTCTGCAATTTCATCCATATCGGTCATAGGCGCGTCATCACCAGGCAGGATAAGCGTCGAACTCATAAGTGGTTCGGCGATTTCTTCCAAAATCGCAATGGCAATGGGATTCGCGGGTACGCGCAATCCGATGGTACGCCTGCGAGGATTTTGTAAACGACGTGGCACCTCTCTTGTGGCTTGCAATATAAAGGTATAAGGGCCGGGTGTTAATCCTTTCAACATCCTAAACGCTTGTTGCCCAACTTTTGCGTAGAGCGCAAGTTCTGATAAGTCCCGACATACGAGAGTAAAATCATGTTTACTATCAACTTCTCGTATTTTTCGTATTCGTTCCATTGCCGTTTTATCGCCAATATGGCAACCCAAGGCATAAGCACTATCCGTTGGATAGACGACCACACCCCCTTTTCGTAAAACATCAACGATCTGGCCAATGTTTCGCTTTTGAGGATTAACGGGGTGAATTTCTATTATCTTTGTCATGACTGGTTAATGCTTTTGATAAAAGCTATAAGCAAGTGGTATATGTGGATGGAGGTGCGTACTCGTTAAACTTGCCAATTTTGCCATACGGGGGTACAAGATTGAGGTAAAGTAGGAATTTTTCCCAATTGTATCCACGGGTTTTCCGGACCATGATAGTCTGAGCCACAAGACGCTAACAGCTCAAAGTCGTTCGCATACTTTGCTATCATTAAACTATCGCCCTTTGTATGGCTACCGGATACCACTTCCAAACCTACTCCTCCAGACTCTTTAAATTCACCAATTAAATGGCGCAGTTTTGTTGCACTGATTCGATATCGGGCCGGATGGGCAATGACAGCCTGGCCCCCAGCGGCATTTATCCAGGCGATAGCATCCTCCAAAGGAGCCCAATCACCCGTAACATGGCCCGGCTTACCATTAATGAGATAATGTTTAAATACACTTTTAGTATCTTTGCTTATTCCTTGCTCTACAAGATAATGAGCAAAATGAGTACGCCCAATAATTTCACCAGTCGCATATTTCTTTGCACCTTCCAGAGCATTATCAATACCATGTTTCGCCAAACGTTTGCTGATTTCTTCAGCTCTCCAAACCCGAAACTCTCGTAACTTGCTAAGCCCAGCCTGCAAGATCTGACAGTTTGGATCTACGCCTAAACCCAGAATATGCACGGGAATAACACCCCATGACACAGAAATCTCAACCCCAGCGATGAGCTTTATACCACATTTATTAGCTGTAGTTTGGGCTTCTGCAATTCCCGCCGTGTTATCGTGGTCAGTCAAGGCCAAGACATCAACACCTTGAATATTGGCGAAATTGACCAACTCTGTTGGGCTCAAAGACCCATCTGAGGCAATAGAATGACAATGTAAATCAAATACTAACGACATTTAAAAAACTTCTTATATTGAATAAATTAAATTCTGTTGCGCCTAACACTGCCCTAAATAAGGAAAATATGCTACATTAGTGCCATAAACAGTGCCATAAACAGTGCCATAAACAGTGCCATATTAGTGCCAAAAACATTTATAATACCATATCATTAAACATAATAGACACAGCGTATACACACTCGACTTCTTGTAATCCCATGGCCAATTCATCCGTGACGCTTAAATAGTGCTGCATTATGCGTTATTAGACCTTAAAAACAAACTAGATTCTTTATATTCATTATGAAAAAAATACTATTTGATTTTTTCCCCATTTTGCTGTTTTTTATCGCTTATAAACTTTATGATTTTTATGTCGCGACCATAGTGGCAATTGTTGCAACAATTTTTCAAACAGGCTTACATTGGTTTCGTCATCGAAGCCTGGAAAAAACGCATTTAATTACCTTGGTAATAATTGTAGTATTGGGTGGTGCGACGATCCTGATGGAGAACGAATTGATTTTTAAGTGGAAACCCACCGTCTTAAACTGGATATTTGCCCTTGTTTTTCTAGGTAGCCATTGGATAGGTAATAAGACAATCATTGAACGAATGATGGGTACGAATATTACATTACCCCCATTCGTCTGGACAAAACTTAACTTTAGTTGGTCAATGTTTTTTATTTTTCTCGGCACTATTAATTTATACGTCGTTTACAATTACGACACAGACACTTGGGTAAACTTTAAACTCTATGGCTTTATTAGCTTAACCCTTCTATTTAGTTTGGCTCAGGCACCCTATCTAGCTAAACATATGATCCGAGATTAATCAGTTGACCGCTATAAAAAAAATAGGAAACTTATGCGTATATTAACAAATCAGTCAACGGTATATTCAACAAAATAAAGGAAAATAAATGTTATACGCGATTCAGGGTTTCGACAATGACAACAGTCTTGAACTCCGCAAACAAACCAGACCCGCACATATAGAACGTTTAAATGCATTAAAAGCCCAAGGACGTCTAATCTTGGCTGGGCCCCATCCTGCAATTGACAGTAGCGATCCTGGGCCAGAAGGTTTTACCGGCAGCCTCATCGTTGCCGAATTTAATGATCTTGCAGAAGCACAGGAATGGGCAAATCAAGATCCCTATGTAAATGCTGGTGTGTACCAAAAGGTTAGCGTTAAACCCTTTATTAAAGCGCTGCCATAATTCCTAATAACTCAGTAATAAAAATAAAGGTAAAATTATGAAAACCAGTTTTTTGAGCAACCACTCTAAACGCGTTCTATTAGCAAATACCTTGATGGCGATCATGGTTTTGGCCTGTACCAATATGGTATACGCAGACAATCAACCAGACTCTAAAATATTAGCGGTAGTCAATGGCACGAACATTACATCGGCAACATTAAACAAATATGCCAAACGTAGAGGCATGCCTAAAGACGCTGATCCTGTTCAGCAACAAAATGCAATGATAGAGGAACTTATTAATCGTGAGCTAATCTATCAGGATGCGAATAAAAAAGGTATCGATAAAAAGCCTTCAGTAGTGGCTGAAATAAATAGTCAGCGTGTTAATATTATCGCTAGCGCCATGCTCAAGGAAGAATCAAGCAAAACAACTATCTCGGATGCGGACCTAAAAAAGGAATATGATCGCTATATCTCTAAAAACAAAGGTAAAGAATATAAAGCCAGACATATTTTGCTAGAAAACGAAACAGATGCAAAAGCAATAATTGCTGAGCTAGACAAAGGTGCTGATTTTGCAACGCTGGCCAAAGAAAGATCTACCGGACCCAGTGGAGAAGTTGGTGGCGATCTGGGATGGTTTAAACCTGGCGCAATGGTTAAACCATTCACCGTTGCTGTTGAAGCCCTTCAAGATGGTAAATACAGCAAGTCTCCTGTAAAAACACAATTTGGCTGGCATGTCATTCTGCGCGAACAAACTCGCGATGTGGCCGCACCACCATACGATTCACTTAAAGAACAAATCCGCATGCGTTTACAAAATAAATCTGTTGAGAACTATATTGCATCTCTTAGAAAAGGCGCCAAGATAGAGAAAAAATAATCTTGACCTCGTGTAGTGTCTTGAACTGTAGGTATACTGTTCAGGACACCACTCTAGCAACGCAGCGACATCTT
>Ga0316187_10004830_pt1 | contig 11674 bp, 6 predicted proteins | sample CroRivburrow1_MG_FD_204927 | JGI IMG/M metagenome (GOLD analysis project Ga0316187, IMG submission 204927) | Coastal sediment microbial communities from Maine, United States - Cross River worm burrow 1 | ecosystem: Environmental > Aquatic > Marine > Coastal > Sediment | place: USA: Maine...
CAATATAAAGAAGGGTATAAAATATTCTTCCGGCGTTGCTGAAGCATAGGCTGCCTTCATGTAGTAGGCAACACCCAACGCGCTGCCAACCATGACAATAGAAACAATCTGAGTAACCTTTGCACCACCTATCTTATCCGCAATCATGCCCCCAACCGGGCGGATCAGAGCTCCGATAAAAGGACCCATCCATGCATACATTAAGGCACTGGGGCCATCCACATTTATCATGTCATGCGTCATTACACCATCGACAAGAATATGCTGATACCCAAAAATGACCTTAATTGCCAGGGCAAATGCAGCAGAAAAACCAATAAACGACCCGAATGTCATGGTATAGATGATACTCATAACCCAGGTGTGCTTGTTTTCAAATATCTTATACTGCCGCTTCAGACTGGTACCAATCCCGCCCGGGAGCCTTGACAGACCGACAACAGTCATAACCACAACAAGGACAAGCACCACCTCTTTAGGAACATTGAAACCTGAACCATTGGCACTCTCAGGTAACATCAACCAGAGACCGAATGCCGCCGTAGAAAACCCGATCATCAACATCATGGCAATCTTGCCCATGGCGACAACCGGATTGCCAATATTAGGCGATACATGCTCAGCCCTGATGTTATTCATACTAAACCAGCCAACTAATACCAGTGGCACCAGAAATACCAGCCATATAAATCCCGCATTCTGAATCCAGGCCTCACTTCCCGCAGGAATCTTGCCTATTAAAGTTCCACTGGTATTTTGCAACACCATTGACTCACCACCGAAAATTGCAAAGGTCATGGCCAGTGGCACCAGCACCTGCATGGTCGTTACACCAAAATTACCCAGACCGGCATTTAACCCCAATGCCAGACCCTGTTGTTTTTTCGGGAAGAAAAAGCTGATATTTGACATCGATGATGCAAAGTTACCGCCACCGAAGCCGGACAATAGGGCCAGTAACTGAAAAACCCATAAGGGTGTATTTTGATCCTGCAAGGCTATGCCCGCGCCTATCGCCGGAATCATCAACAGTGCCGTGGTAAAGACAATGGTATTACGTCCACCACAGATACGGATAAAGAAACTACTGGGAATCCTCAATGTTGCACCGGATAAACCGGCGATCGCCATCAGCGTGAATAATTCTGATTTCGCGAACGGGAAGCCCAGATTCAACATCTGCACTGTTATAATCCCCCAGTACAGCCACACCGCAAACCCGCATAAGAGACTTGGAATAGAGTTCCACAGATTTCTATAGGCTATCTTCTTGCCGGTAGACTCCCAGAATTGTGTATCTTCTACATCCCATTTTTTAATATCTGACATGATCTACCCCGGTCAATTCAATAGTTAAATAAAATGCCCCGACTAACGAGACATTTAAATGTATTACAACAGCTCGCTCTCTTTCTTAAGCTGAATGATTGAGTAGTTCATCCATATCATACAGGCAGCAACGAGTGAAAATAACAACATGAAACATGTAGAACGTACATTAGTGGCATCAGACAAGATACCGAATAATATTGGCAAGGTAAAACCACCAAGACCACCAAGCAATAATCATTAAGAATTTTATAGACACTGGCCTTACCAAAGCCCTGCGCAATACCTACCACAAAAACCAATGCGGTAAACACCCATAAGCTCAGACCGAGATTGAAATCAATATCACCTTCCACACCACTGACAATAATTCTGGTTTCAGGATATGAAAGAAAGAACAGACAGCTGGCAGAAATCCAGAACACCCACCAGTTAACCGCCCTTGCGCCCACCTTATCAGAAACATAACCACCCAGAGCACGAATCAAACCCGATGGCAAAACAAATATCATGGTAATAAAAGAGGCCGTTTTAAGATCCAGTCCATATTCACCCACATAATAGCGCGGCAACCACAACGCCAGGGCCACGAAGCCACCGAATACAAAATAATAATACAAGCCAAAACGCCATACTCTCAGATCCTTTAATGGCGTTAACTGCTCGACCATAGTTTTATGCGTACCTGAACGCTTTCTTTCTTCCTGGTGCGGATCATTGTAGGTAAAGAACCAGAACACAACCGCCATCACGGCCATTGCAATTGAATAGACCTTTGGCACCATCTGCCAACCTGCAGCAACAATTATCATCGGTGCCACAAAATTGGTGATTGCCGCACCGGCATTACCGGCACCAAAAATCCCCATTGCCGTACCCTGTTTTGATTTTTCAAACCAGGCCGAGGTATAAGCGATGCCAATGGCAAAGGAACCACCGGCGAGACCAACAAACAGGCCAGCCAGAAGATACTGCCAATACTCGTTGGCAAACGCCAGACTATAGGTTGCAATTGCAACCAAAATCATCTGAATAAAATAAACTATTCGGCCACCGTAATAATCGGTTAGCATTCCCAGCGGCAAACGAGTAATAGACCCGGTTAATATAGGTGTTGCTATTAAAACTCCGAATTCGGTATCTGACAAGCCAAGCTCATCTTTAATCTTGAGGCCAATAATTGAAAACATCGTCCACACCGCAAAATTAAATGCAAATGCGACCGTGTTCATTGTCAACACTGAATATTGTTTTGTTTTATGACTAACCATTGCGATATCTCAGGCCGAAATTGACCAATTAGGGGTTGCTAATAAAACCTGGGAAAACACACCTTCAGACAGCAGGCATGATTCTGCAGCGGGCTTCATAAATATAGTGAAGGCTCTGACCCAGGGCAAAGACATATGATCACAGACTTTTTCGAGTGGTAAACCAGACAAAACAAATCCAAATGCAACGATTACCACGTTGACATAAGGAAAACTTCGTCTAATGACAGGCATCTTACCTTTTCAAAATCAGGTTGTGAAAATCACATACGGTTTTCGACAACCTGGATAAATCCTTTAATAATCGATGGACATTCCTCCTAAATGAGAAATTTGAACATCCGAAAATAAAAAATGCCGCTAATACCTCAGCCTAATAGTCTGAAATAGGGCCAATCAATCACCCTGAATCACACCCACAAAATTACATGGTTTGTTATTACTATCCAGCTGCGGGGCAATAATCTCCTTCCAGGCCAGTTCGCAGGCCGAGGTCGAACCCGGCATACAGAAAATTACCGTGTGATTGGCCATACCGGCCAGGGCCCGTGACTGTATGGCGGAGCTTTTTACGTCCGCAATCGACAGGGCACGGAACATCTCGCCAAAACCATCGATGGTCTTGTCCAGCAATGGCAATACCGCCTCCGGCGTCACATCACGACGGGCAAAACCGGTGCCGCCAGTAACCAGGATGGCATGGATGTTTGCATCTGCAATCCATTGCGATAAAACAGCACGAACCTTGTAGCGATCATCGGTGCTAATGGCGCGTTCAGCCAGAAGATGGCCGGAATTTTCCAGGTGTGTAACCAGAATCTGGCCGGAATGGTCAGTTTCTTCATCGCGGGTATCAGAAACGGTCAGAACCGCAATACGTAATGCCATCGTGATCTCACCCATCATCAACCTTGCTTTTCGTGATTATTCCTATCACTTGATAAGACACTTATAAACCTATCACTGAGTAAAAACAAGTATCATTTCACTGAGAAGATCCGACCCCGATTACGAAAAAATAATTTAGAATAATGGCTGTTACTGTCAGAAATAGCTCAAGATTTCTTCAATAATCGTTGAATTTCCGGAATACATGAACCACAGCTTGTGCCGGCCTTTATGGCCTCACCAACCGCCTCAATTGTCGTTAAATTCTGGCTCGAAATAGCATTAATAATGATATTTTCACCCACACCCAAACAGGCACAGACAACACGCCCTTCATCAGGCCGTCCAATTGGAGCCCGACCACTAAGCAGAGATTGACGCTCATCATCAGCCAGGTTGTCATAAGCAAACAGGCTGCCCAGCCAGCTACGTGATGGCAGAGCATGATTCGGGGCAATAAAGATACAACTTTCCACCCGATTATCGACTAGACGTACCCCACGATACTGTCTTGCGCCAACATCAAGATATTCAACCCAGTTAACGTCATCTGCGGCGGAGCATAATAAACTCCGCGCCCATGTTGCCCAGTCGGCTGGCGCCTGATCGCCCGCCAGTTCATAACGATAAAAACCATCGCCTGTTGCCCGCACCCAATAGTTGACATCATGAACAGTTAACTTGCGCCGCGACAGTAAAAAACCATGCCAGGCAGGCCGATAGGCACATAACTGCACCGGGGTATGCTTGAACTCAGGTTGACCGGATAGCGGATCAACCACAGGGTTAACCACCCTATCAACACAGGCATTACCGGCATACTGATCATTCCAGTGCATAGGTACAAAGACACTACCGCGTTTCTGACTATCCGTAATTCTCAGCCGTACAACAACCTCACCCCAATGACTTCTTACACTGATAAGCTCCGCATCGCTCACATTGAGCTCAATTGCATCCCGAGGATGAAGCTCTGCATAGGGCTCCGGACTATGTTCTGTCAAGCGATGTGATTTTCCCGTCCGTGTCATCGTGTGCCATTGATCACGACTACGACCGGTATTGAGAATATACGGGTAATTTTGATCCAGGGCATTCACAGGGAAACGTGGCTCTATAGCCATTATTTGAGCCTTACCATTCGGCGTATAGAATCGGCCATTAGCAAACATTCGTCGTACACCCTTCCCTTTATTATCCCCTTCCTTTACGACAGGCCACTGCACGGGTTTAAAGTCATCATAGGCCTTAACATCGATACCACTAAACCAGGAAATATCGAAATCGCGTTGACTGATATTTTCATTATTACCAGCCCCGGACAGGGCCGCATGTTCACGAAAGATATCAGCACTGCCTTGATAGCTAAAATATTCCCCATAGCCCATAGCGGCTGCTACCCGGGAAATTATCCACCAGTCCGGCCTGGCCTCACCGGCTGGTGGAAGAAATGACCGCTGCCGGGATATGCAGCGCTCTGAATTTGACACCGTACCCTGCTTTTCCCCCCAGGATAGTGCCGGTAAAAGCACATCCGCCAGAACCGTTGTATCCGTACTACGGATGCAATCAGAAACCACCACCATGTCGCACTTATTCAATGCCGCTTTAACCTTGCTGGCATTTGGAAGACTTACGACTGGATTAGTACACATAATCCACACCGCCTTGACCGTACCGGCATCAATCGCATCAAATAACTCAACGGCCTTAAGACCGGCGTGATCAGCAATAACAGGCGATTTCCAGAAGCCCTGAACGATGTCACGATGATCTGCATTATCAATATCCATATGTGCAGCAAGCTGATTGGCAAGCCCCCCTACCTCGCGACCGCCCATCGCATTGGACTGACCGGTCAGGGACAATGGTCCCATGCCCGGGCGTCCAATACGCCCCGTCAGCAAATGACAATTGATAATACTGTTAACCTTATCCGTACCCGATGTTGACTGATTTACACCCTGAGAGAATGCAGTAACGACACGCTCGGTACGTGAGAACAATCCAAAAAAACGGACAACGTCCGCTTTATCCAGATCGCAAAGTTCAGCCACCGTCTCAAGCGAAGGTGACTGAACCCTGGCTGCAGCCAATGCTTCACCAGCACCCTCTGTGAAACTATCGACAAACAGAAAATTAGTCTCATCACTCTGGTCGATGAAAGATAATAGACCATTAAACAGAGCAGAATCCGATCCCGGTCGCAACGATAAATGAAGATCAGCGATCTCACAGGTGGGTGTACGACGTGGATCAATAACCACGACCATAAGATCAGGATTATTCTGCTTCGCCTGCTGCAGGCGTTGAAACAATACAGGATGACACCAGGCCATATTAGAGCCGACCAAAACCACCAGCTTTGCGCGTTCAAGGTCTTCGTAACAACAGGGCATGATATCGGCACCAAATGCCCGTTTGTATGCTGCTACCGTAGACGACATGCAAAGACGGGAGTTGGTATCAATATTGGCGGAACCAATAAACCCTTTCATCAATTTATTGGCAACATAATAATCTTCGTTTAACAATTGCCCTGAGACATAAAAGGCGACCGCATCAGAACCATGCTCATTAATAACCTGCGTAAAACCATCGGCCACCCTGGTCAGGGCAGACTCCCAGCTTACCTGAACGCCATCAACCTCCGGATGAAGCAAGCGCCCGTCCAGATCCATGGTTTCTCCCAACGCCGCACCTTTGGAACAGATGCGGCCCAGATTGGCCGGGTGATCGGGGTCACCGGATATCTCAACATGCCCATTATCGGCAACTGTAGCCAATACACCGCAACCGACGCCGCAATAGGGACAGGTTGTTTTTGTTACGCCCGCATTCATCAACACCACTATCCGGTTTTATTTTTCCTGATCAAGATAAACGATACCCTGATCAATCTTAATGGCATAAAACCCGGCACAACCCTGATCCGGTGCTACCGCCTGACCATCTTCCAGATCAATCACCCAGCTATGCAGCGGGCAGGTAACCCGCTTTCCATGAACAATGCCCTGCGACAGGGGCCCGCCTTTATGGGGGCAATGATCACGCAGGGCAAACACCTCATCCGTCGTCGTACGAAACACCGCAATATCACCCTCGGCTGACTTGATGACCCGCGCACCCAGCCTCGGAATAGCATCTACCTTTCCAACTTCAATCCATTCACTCACACGAACTACCTCTCAATATCTGCTAGTAATAAGATCTCTCATACTGCGGCCTTGCTCCATAAGGCCTCCGGTTCGAGATGACACTAAAGGAGGTTTATCACTCAAACCTAAGCCCTAAGTCCTATTTTTTACCCAATCTGCTTGATAGGAATAAACTCATGCTCATCCACGCCTTCACTCACCCGTTCCGCCCAGGGATCCTGCTGACAATATTTTTGTGACTCCAGGAAACGCTCATACAGGGCCATGCGCCCAGCACTGTCCTCGACAATGCGACCCTTCACAGAGCTCAAACCAACCCGTTCAATCCAGGGCGCTGTACGCTCCAGATAATGGGCCTCTTCCCGGTATAGCTGCATAAATGCACAGGCGTATTCCTTCACCTCTTCATCAGTTACAACCTTGCATAACAAATCCGTGGCCCTGACCTTGACACCACCATTGCCACCCACATGTAATTCCCAACCGGAGTCAACCGCAACGACACCAAAATCCTTGATCGTTGCCTCGGCACAGTTACGCGGACAACCCGACACGGCCATCTTGAATTTATGTGGCGTCCAGGAACCCCATGTCAATTTTTCCAGTTCAACGCCCATCCCCATCGACAACTGGGTACCGAAACGACACCACTCGGCACCCACGCAGGTTTTAACAGTACGTAACGACTTGCCATAGGCATGACCGGAGACCATACCGGCCTTGTTCAGATCACCCCATACAGCAGGCAGATCTTCCTTTTTAACACCCAGCAAATCGATACGCTGACCACCGGTCACCTTCACCGTTGGGATCTCAAATTTATCCGCGACAGCGGCAATGGCACGCAACTCATCCGGCGTAGTCAGACCACCCCACATGCGCGGGATAACCGAATAGGTCCCATCCTTCTGGATATTGGCATGAACACGTTCATTGATATAACGGGACTGATAGTCATCACTGGCCTCGGCCGGCCAGGTAGAAATCAGATAATAGTTCAATGCCGGGCGACAGCTATGGCAACCATCGGGGCTGCGCCAGTCCATATACTTAATCACAGACGCAATCGATGTCAGGTGCTGTTCGCAAATAACCTTACGCACCTCACCATGGCTGAAATCGGTACATTGACACATCGGTTTTGCCTTAGTCGATACCGAGTAATCATTTCCCAGTGTCGACATTAATATCTGCTCGACCAGACCGGTACAGGAACCACACGAGGCCGAGGCCTTGGTATGGGTACGAACCTCATCGAGCGTAAACAGCCCCTGGTCGGTAATAGCACGGGTAATGTCACCCTTACAGATACCATTACAGCCACACACCTCCATGTTATCCGGCATATCGGCGGCACTATTACCACCATGCCCGGCATCACCGAGATGAGCCTGACCAAACATTAACTGGTCACGGAAATCACCGACATTGGTGCCATCACGTAATAACTGGAAATACCAGCTACCATCGAGGGTGTCACCATAAAGAACAGCACCCTGCAATTTGTCATCCTTCAATACCAGCTTTTTATAGACACCCCTTGCGGCATCCTTGATGACAATATCCTCAGTCGTATCATCACCAATAAAGTCACCAGCCGAGAACACATCGATACCGGTCACCTTTAGCTTGGTCGAAGTTTCAGAACCTTCGTAGCGTGAATATCCCAGATGGGCCAGATGATTAGCACAGACCTTGCCCATATCAAACAGCGGTGCCACCAGACCATAGGTCTCCTGGCGATGCTGAACACACTCACCCACGGCATAGATATTCGGATCATAGGTTTGCATCGTGTCATTGACGACGACACCCCGTTCACAATACAGACCGGCACTCCTGGCCAGTTCAATATTAGGACGAATACCAACGGCCATAACCACCAGGTCGGCTGGAATTTCGCTACCATCCTTGAAACGTACCGCCCGCACCCGATTCTCACCGAGGATCGCCTCGGTCTGGGCTTCCATTAAAAAATTCAGGCCACGCTGTTCCAGGGCCGCCTGTAATAAACCGGCCGCCGGCTTATCAAGCTGGCGCTCCATCAGGGTGTCGAGCAGGTGTACAACCGTGACATCCATGCCCTGCTCTTTCAGGCCATTGGCCGCCTCAAGACCGAGCAGACCGCCACCAATCACCACGACATGTTCGTATTCACGTGAGGCCGCCAGCATGGTATCAACATCGTGGATATCACGAAAACTGATAACCCCCTTGAGCTCCGAACCGGGAACCGGAATAATAAAGGGGTTGGAACCCGTCGCCAGCAACAGGCGATCATAATTCACCGTAGTACCATCATCGGCGATAACACAGCGTCCGGCACGATCGATCCTGGTAATCTTTTTTCCCGTATGCAAACTTATATTGTTGTCCTGATACCATTGCAGATCATTGAGCATGATATCTTTAATGGTTTTTTCACCCGACAGTATCGGCGATAACAGGATACGATTGTAATTGCCGTAGGGCTCGGAACCGAATACGGTAATGTCATATTTTTCCGGCGCCAGCTTTAACAACTCTTCCAGTGTCCGCACACCGGCCATGCCGTTACCGATCAAAACCAAACGTTCTTTCATCAACAGCCCCACATGATATTGTTTAATAACAGGGCAACTGCAGTTTCTGTGCCACAGCACATCATAGTTATTTATATGGATAAGGATCATAGAGTTAGACAAACATAAACAACAAGCCTGCATCATCCCGACTGCTAGATAATGGTGCATAGCGCACCATAGCAAGGCGCAGAGTGATTGATTAACGTATAAGGTCACGCCATCCGTTACTAATCATAATGGCGCAGCACTGCAATATTAATGTGCACCTGCAGTGATATTCGCACCTATTATGTGCAGTATCGCGCATAAAAAAACCGTTAATAATACATACGACATTGTTTTGATTGAAATTAATCAGTATGGCATGGATGTTGATATACACCCTTTATCAACCACAACATCTGGAACCTCGTCATGCCCGAACAGCTAAATATTTTTAATCTTGGCAAAAGTAACATTCGTATTTTGCATTACACCTGGCTTGCCTTTTTTATGACCTTTGTCGTCTGGCTCGGACTGGGGCCGATGATGCCCTTTATCAAGGAGGCACTGGAGCTCAGTGATCAACAGGCCAAGGTACTCCTGATTCTTAACGTGGCGATGACCATTCCGGCCCGCATCGTGGTCGGCATGCTCGTCGACAAATTTGGCCCACGCGTGATGTACAGCAGCATTCTAATCCTCGGCGGAGCCATCAGCATCGCCTTCGCCTGGGCCGAAAGCTATGAACAACTGGCCTTACTACGTTTCCTATCCGGCTTCATCGGCGCCGGCTTCGTCGTCGGCATTCGCATGATTGGTGAATGGTTCCCCGCCCGGCAGACCGGCCTGGCTCAGGGTATCTATGGTGGCTGGGGTAATTTTGGCTCGGCAGGCGCCGCCATGACACTCCCCTTCATTGCCGCCAGTATGGGTGACGTAGACGGTTGGCGCTACGCCCTGACCTTCGCCAGTATCGCCGCCATCGCCTATGGTGTGGTTTATTATTTCATTGTCAGTAACACACCCAAAGGCTCCACCTATTTCAAACCCAAGAAAACCGGGGCTATGGAGGTAACCAGCGGCGCCGATCTGGCACTGTACATACTGATGAATATCCCGCTGTTCCTGGCCCTGGCCCTGTTAACCTGGAAGCTGTCACCGGCAAAGATGGGCCTGATCGACCAGCCAACAAGCTGGTTTATTTATGCCACGCTGGCCGCTATCTACCTGCTGCAGACCTGGAAAATATGGCAGGTAAACCGTCATGTGCTTAAAAAACCGGTGCCGGAGATGCAGCGCTATAAATTTAAACAGGTCGCGATTCTGGATTTTGCCTACCTGGTGACCTTCGGTACAGAACTGGCCGTTGTTTCGATGCTGGCCATGTTTTATGTATCCTGGTTCGATGTCCCCAAGGTGACGGCCGCGTTGCTGGCCGGCATTTATCCCTTCATTAATCTGGTGGCACGACCCGGCGGTGGCTGGATCAGTGACCGGATTGGCCGCCGCTTAACACTGATTATCGTGTTTGCCGGGATCACAACCAGTTTCCTGACACTGGGAATGGTTAACCACTCCTGGCCGGTAGGACTGGTTGTCGGCATTACCATCATTGGCGGCATCTTCTCCAAGGCCGGCTCCGGTGCGGTTTATGCCATGGTGCCATTGATTCAGCGGCGCATGACCGGACAAATTGCCGGCATGGCCGGGGCCTTTGGCAATGTGGGTGCCGTGCTGTTCCTGACGGTCAACTCCCTGGTGGATTACAACCAGTTTTTCCTCTTCATCGGTGTCGTTGCGGCCTTTGTCTTCGCACTCATATTGTTTAGCCTGGAAGAACCCAAAGGGCATATGGTGGAGACCCTGCCCGATGGTACAGTACAGGTCATCGATGTCACATAAGCAACTAGATATGCCATGAATGCAACACTCGCCATCAACCCCGGCCAATGCAGTGATAAGGGCATAAAGGAGTTTAATGAAGATGCCTGCGGCATCTTCATTCCTGATGAACCCTTACTGACCACCAAGGGTATTGCCGCCGTCATTGCCGACGGTGTCAGTAGCAGCGAGTCGGCCCGCGAGGCCAGCGAGAGCTGCGTCACCGGATTTCTCAGTGATTATTTCAGCACCCCGGAATCCTGGACCGTCAAAACGGCAGGACAACGTATACTCGGGGCACAGAACCGCTGGCTACATGGCCAGGCACAAAAGCACTCACGTAGCGATGGCGGCATGCTAACCACTCTCAGCGCCCTGGTGATTAAATCCACCACCGCCCATATCTTTCACATCGGCGATACCCGCATCTATCATCTGCGTGACGGCCAACTGGAATGCCTGACCCAGGATCATCAGGTCTGGGTTTCGGGTAACAAATCATTTCTCAGTCGCGCCATGGGGGCCTCGGTCAATCTGGATATTGATTATCGCAAACTGGCAGTAGAGGTTGGTGATACCTATGCCCTCACCTGCGATGGCA
>Ga0316187_10004831_pt1 | contig 11672 bp, 7 predicted proteins | sample CroRivburrow1_MG_FD_204927 | JGI IMG/M metagenome (GOLD analysis project Ga0316187, IMG submission 204927) | Coastal sediment microbial communities from Maine, United States - Cross River worm burrow 1 | ecosystem: Environmental > Aquatic > Marine > Coastal > Sediment | place: USA: Maine...
GCCGCGGCCGAATCGCTGGGCTATCCGGTGGTGGTCAAAGCCGTATCCAGCGCGCTGGCGCACAAGACCGAGGCCGGCGGCGTGGCGCTGAATCTGGCCGACGCCGCGGCCGTGGCCGCCGCCGTGGCGCGCATGGCCGCGCTGTCGGAGCGCTTTCTCGTCGAGCGCATGGCCGCCGCGCCGGTGGCCGAGCTGATCGTCGGCATCAGCCGCGACGCGAGCTTCGGCCCGGCGCTGCTGATCGGCGCCGGCGGCGTGCTCGCCGAGCTGCTCGCCGACAGCCAGTCGCTGCTGTTGCCGGTGACCCGCGCGGATATCGAACAGGCCATCGCGCGACTGCGGATCAGCGCCCTGCTGCACGGTTGGCGCGGCGCACCGGCCGGCGACCTGCAGGCCGCGGTCGACGCGGTGCTGGCGGTCGCCCGCTACGCCGAGGATCACGCCGACTCGCTGATCGAGCTGGACGTCAATCCGCTGCTGGTGCTGCCGGCGGACGAGCGCGGCGGCGGCGCGCTGGCGGTGGACGCGCTGATCCGGCAATCTGTAGCGGGACGCGACGGATCCGTGACGGAGGACCAGGGAGATGCTGCATGCGACTGATCTTGGCGAGGGCACGGACTTCGCCGCACTGCAACAGGCGCTGGGGCCGGCCCTCGGCGGTTTGCGCGGACGCGAGCTGCTGGATATCGGCTGCGGCGCCGGCGAGCTGGCCTGGCAACTGGCCAGTGCCGGGGCGCGGGTGCGCGGCTTCGAGCCACACCCGCAGATGTTCGCCGCGGCCACCGCGGGCAATGGCGATCACCTGCGACCGGGCGAGCTGCGAACCGGCGGGCTGCGCGGTCGCGGCGAGCCGAACTTCAGCCTGGCCGGCGCCGAGGAGCTGCCGGTGGCCAACGGCTGCGCCGACGCGGCGCTGTTCTGCCACTCCCTGCACCATGTACCGCAGGCGCTGATGCGCCCGGCGCTCGCCGAGGCGCGGCGCTGCCTGCGCGCCGGCGGCTGGCTGTGCGTGATCGAGCCGCTGCTCTCCGGCAGCTTCCAGTGGGTGGTGGAGCCCTTTCATGACGAGACCGAGGTGCGCCAACTGGCGCAGGCGGCGCTGGCGCGGGCCATTGCCGAGATCGGCACCGGGGCGGGCGCCGAGACAGGGGCCGATGCGGGCGCCGCAACGGGCTACAAAACCGCGACCAAAGCCGGCGAGCACCGCCGCTACCACTACGTGACCATCACCGGGTTCGCCGACTTCGACGCCTTCGCCGACTACATGCTGAACAGCACCTTCAACAGCTACAGCCGCGAACAGGTCGAGGCCGCGGAGATCCGCCGCCGCTTCGCCGCCTGCCGCCACGCCGGCGGCTATCGCCTGCTGCAGCCGGCGCAGCTGGATCTGCTGCGCTGCTGATCGCCGCGCGAACCGCTCAGAACCCGCCGCGGGCGATGAACGCGCCGTTGCGGTAGTCGGGCTTGGCGTAGCGGAAGGTCTCGCCCTGCGGCGTCTCCAGCCGCCCGCCAGCGGCGCGCAGCACCGCGTCGCCGGCGGCGGTGTCCCACTCCATGGTCGGGCCGAAGCGCGGGTAGACATCCGCCTCGCCGGCCGCCAGCAGGCAGAACTTCAGCGAGGAGCCGATGGACACGGTGCGCTGGATGCCGTGCGCGAGCAGCCAGGCGTCGGTCTGCGCGTCGCGGTGCGAACTGCTGGCCACCGCCACCGGGCCATCCTCGGGCACATCGCGGATGGCGATCGGCACCCCCGACTCGCTGGCGCCGACGCCGACCACACCGGTGAACAGCCGATCCAGCGCCGGGGCGTAGACCACGCCCATGCGCGGTGCGCCGTCCTCGATCAGCGCGATGTTGACGGTGAATCCGCCCTTGCCGCCACCCGGGCTGCCACCCGGGCCGCCGCTGGGGCCACAGCCCTTGAGAAACTCCTTGGTGCCGTCCAGCGGATCGACCAGAAAGAAGCGCCGCGGCGGCGCGAGCTTGTGGCTGGCGGCATTCTCTTCGGAGATCACCGCGATCTGCGGCGCCAGCCGCGCCAGCTCAGGCAAGATGATCGCCTCGGCGGCGCGATCCGCGGCGCTGACCGGCGAACCGTCGCCCTTGTATTCGACCTGTGTGCCGGCGGCGTGGATCGCCATGATCGCCTCGCCGGCGCGCCGCGCCACGGGGCTCAGCTCGGCCTGCAGTTGTTCGAGATTCATCTTGGGCTTCTCTCCGTTCGATCCGCGCGGCACCGGCGAGGCACCGCGTCTGGCTGCCGCATCCGGCATCGAATCCGGCCGCCGCAGCCCGCGGGCAGCAAGGGCGCGCAGTGTGCCACAGCCCGCGGGCGCGGCCGATTGCCGGCTCAGGCGGAAACCAGGCCGAGACTCTCCAGCTTGAGCAATGCCTCGTGGGCGCAACCGTCCACGTCCCGCCCCTCGGTATCGAGGCGCAGCTCGGGGTTTTCCGGCGTCTCGTAGGGGTCTGAGATGCCGGTGAATTCGGCGATCTTGCCCTCTCGCGCCAACCTGTACAGCCCCTTGCGGTCGCGCAGCTCGCAAGCTTCCAGGGAGGTGGCGACGTGTACCTCGACGAAGGCGCCGTGCTGCTCGACCATCGCGCGCACCGCGCGGCGCGTGGCGGTGTACGGGGCGATGGGCGCGCACAGGGCGATGCCGCCGTTCTTGGTGATCTCCGCGGCGACGAAGCCGATGCGGCGGATATTGATGTCGCGGTGCTCCCTGGAGAAACCCAGCTCCGAGGACAGATGCTTGCGCACCACGTCGCCGTCGAGCAGCGTCACCGGGCGACCGCCCAGCTCCATCAGCTTGACCATCAGCGCATTGGCAATCGTCGATTTGCCCGAACCGGACAGGCCGGTGAAGAACACGGTAAAACCCTGCTCGGCGCGCGGCGGGCGTGTTCTGCGCAGCTCGGCGACCACCTGCGGGAAGCTGAACCACTCGGGGATCTCCAACCCCTCGGCGAGCCGGCGGCGCAGCTCGGTGCCGGAGATATCCAGCACCGTGGCGCCGTCGCCGACCTCGTCCGCCGGCTCGTACTGGGCGCGCTCCTGCACGTAAACCATGTGGCGGAAGTCGACCATCTGTACGCCGATCTCCGCTTGGTGCTGGCGAAACAGCGCCTGCGCGGCGTAGGGATCGTAGAAATTCTCCCCGGCGGAGTTCTTGCCCGGGCCGGCGTGGTCGCGGCCGACGATGAAATGGGTGCAGCCGTGGTTGCGGCGGATCAGCCCGTGCCAGACCGCCTCGCGCGGGCCGGCCATGCGCATGGCCAGATTCAGCAGACTCATCGCCGTGGTCGCGGCCGGGTACTGGTCGAGCACCGCCTCGTAGCAGCGCACCCGGGTGAAGTGATCGACATCGCCGGGCCGGGTCATGCCGACCACCGGGTGTATCAGCAGGTTGGCCTGCGTCTCCCTGGCGGCGCGGAAGGTCAGCTCCTGGTGCGCGCGGTGCAGCGGATTGCGCGTCTGGAAGGCGACCACGCGGTGCCAGCCGAGCTTGCGGAACCAGGCGCGCAGCTCGTTGGGCGTGTCGCGGCGGGCCTTGAAGTCGTAGTGTACCGGCGGCTGGATGCCGGTGATCGGCCCGCCGAGATAGACCTCGCCGGCGGTATCCTGCAGATAGGCGACGGCGGGGTGGGCGCGGTCGCCGCTGCCGAATACCCGTTCGGCCTCGCGGGCCTTGTCCGGGTGCCACTTGTCGGTCACCGAGAGGATGGCGAGGATCACCCCCTCGGCGTCGCGCAGGGCGACATCCTGCCCCGGCTCGACGGTCTCGGCGAAGGTCTCGGAGACGTCGAGGGTGATCGGCATCGGCCACAGGCTGCCGTCGGCGAGGCGCATGTCTTCGAGCACGCCGTCGTAGTCCGCCTGGCCGAGAAAGCCCTTGAGGGGATTGAAACCGCCGTTCATCAGCAGTTCCAGATCGCAGATCTGCCGCGGGCTCAGATCCCAGCTGGGCAGTTCGGCGGCCTCGTGCTTGAGCTTCTGCGCGCTATCGTGGCTGACGTACAGCTCGGCAATCGGTGCCAGATTGGCCGGCACCCCGCCGACGGCGCTCATGCGGCCCCCAGGCGGTGGCCGTGCAGATGCCGGTAGTGCGGCAGGCAGATCTCGTACATCTCTTTCACCTCAGCGGAAACCTGCGCGATGTCCGCGTGCCGGCGTGGCTGCGGCTTGAGGCCGTCCGAGCCGCGCAGATTCTCGTGGAAGGAGCCGCCGTCCCACCAGCTCACCTCGTCGCGCGCGCCCGGCGTCCAGCTCAGCGCCTGCGGGATAAAGGGGATGCCCACCGCCTCGCACCAGGCGGCGACCATGCCGTGCGGGTCTTCGAGCAGGTCGTCGCTGTCGAGCACCGGCGGCGCGTGGCCGAGCCGGTCGCAGAGGCGATCGAACAGCTCGCGCTGCTCGACGAAGCCGGCTTCGGAGAGGACGAACTCGTTCCAGTGCTTGTACATGGAGCTGAGGGTCTTGGCCGGATCGCGGATCAGGAAGCTGTGCCTGAAGGCGTCGAGGAACTCATCGCTGGCGATGCTGGTGACGTAGTGCGGAAAATCCTTGGAGAACACCGGGCCTGCGGCGGCAGCGTCCCGCAGGGTCTGCCAGACGCTGTCCAGGGTCAGCCCGGGGGTGCGCACGCTGTCCGCGGTGACGCGCGGCCACAGCGGCTCCTCGCCCTGGTACCAGGCTTCGCCGAAGGGCTCGTGGAAGCAGCTCAGATCGCCGCGCTGGCGCATCATCCACTCAAAGGCGGTGGAGGTGGACCTGGGCGTGGCCCACAAGACGAGGATCTTGTTCATCGAGATCATCCCTTCAGCGAGGACAGCAGACTGCCCTGTTCGGTGACGGGGGTCAGCCCCAGGGTCTTGAAGATGCGCCAGTAGAGGGCGTTGTCGTGGCTGATCAGCGGCTTGCCGAGCAGGGCTTCCAGCTCGACTTCGAGATGCACCGGCCGCTGCGCCTGCCCGTTCGGCCCGCTGCGGAAGTTGCACATGCCGTTGATGAGATAGGCATCGACCGCGGGCGCCTGTTCGGCCACATACTCGAAGCTCTTGCGCGCCAGATCAGCGTCGAAACACCAGATGCAGTCGTTGATCTCCTGCTGCGTCTCGAACCAGCCCTGATCGTGGAAATTGCCGGCCCAGACCACATCGAAGCCGGCCTCGCGCAGAAAGCCCACCGTGCCCTGCCACCAGCTCGGGTGGTGATAGGCGGCGTTCAGTGCGACCTTTTCGATATTCCGATCGCGCAGCGCCTCGACCATGGCGTAGCCGGCCATGTGGAAGGGCGTCTGGTACTTCTCGCTGAGTTGCTCGCAGTGGGCGCGCACGCCCTCAACGCCGAGCCCGCAGGCGTGTACCCAGTTGGAACCCACTTGAGCGCAGACATCGGCGCCGTTGTTGGACATGCAGTGGACGAACTCTTCGAGCAGATCGAAGTTCTGCCGGCGCTGATCGAGCCGGTGTTCGTAGTCCGGCACATGCAGCATGCGGCCGTGCACACCGACGCTGCCGGGTGCCATGCGCTGGAAGTCGCTGGGCGCCGCGTCCCAGTCGTGTGGCGGACAGGTGAAGCCCACTTGATGCGGGAACAGCTTGTTGGCGGGATTTTCCCAGTGCTTCGGTTTCATGTGCTCCTCCACGATGTATGTGGCGATCGAGTTTGCCCCTTGGCCGGCCCGGCGTACACTGCCGATTCCTTGGCCATTTGATATCGAATCCGATATGACCAGACGGCGCTACCGCATCCCCTCAAGCAGCGCATTGGTGGCCTTCGAGAGCGCCGCGCGACACTGTAACTTCAGCCGCGCAGCGGAAGAACTGAACACCTCGCAGCCGGCCATCAGCCGGCACATCTCGGAGCTGGAAGGGCGCTTGAGCACGCGCTTGTTCGAGCGCGAGAAGCGGCGCTTGCGGCTGAGTGAGTCGGGTGCGCAGTACTACCGTGCGGTAGTCGCCGGACTGGATGGCATCCACGCCGCCGGGCTGGCCATCGAGCGCGAGCAGCAGCCCAATGTGGTGACCATCGCCTGCAGCCACGAGATCTCCCACCTGTTCCTGATGCCGCGCTACGAGGCGCTACAGCAAGCGCTGGGCGAGGACATCCAGATTCGCATCGTAACCTGCGAATACGAGGCGCTGGCCGAATCCCCCGACCCACACATCGACCTGATGTTCGTCTACCGGTCGGCCGGGGCGGACGATAGCCACAGCGCGACCCTCTTCCGCGAAGTGGTGGTGCCGGTGGCAGCGCCGGCCTTTGTCGAGCGCCACGCGCTGGATGCCGGCCGAGGCAAGGATGCGGGCGAAGACCCGCGGGGCAATGACCGGGGGGGCGATAACTCGGCGGGCGGCGGAGATGGCGGCGACTGGAGCGGCCTGACGCTGCTAAAGCTGACCAAGCGCAACCACGGCTGGGCAACCTGGTCGGACTGGTTCACGCGGCGCGGCGAGCCGAACACAGCGCCGCGCTACCTGCAGTTCGACAACTACGTCTACCTGCTGGAAGCCGCCACCGCCGGGCGCGGCCTGGCGCTCGGCTGGCGCGGGCTGATCGAGCGCTACATAGACAATGGCGCGCTGGTCGCGGCAGGTGCCGGGGAGGAGTCCTTCGAGCGCCGCTTGCTGGCGCAACTCAGCGCCAACGGTCAGCAGCGCGAGCTGGCACGGCGCTGCCTGGGCTTTCTGCGTCGGGCGGCGGCGCAACCGCTCGGTTAGCGCTTGACGTCCAGATACCCGCGCTCGATGGCGGTCTCCAGCGCGCGAATGGCGGTGACCAGTTCCTCGTAGGTGACGCGCGCGGCGTGCAGGCTGGCGATCTGCTTGGCGTCCGGCAGCTCCTGGTCGCTGGCAGCGATATCCAGCAAGCGCTTCAGGTAGCGGGCGCGCGCCCGGGCGACCATGGCCATTGCCGGCTTGAGGTCATCGAGGTGCATTTCGGGCAGCTGCGGGTTGATGATCTCCCTGTTCAGATCGCGCAGTGCACGATCCATCTCAAGGCGCAGGCGATTCTTGTTGATGTCGGTACTCATGGGGCTTGGTCCCTGATCGCGGCACGGCGGCGCGCTCTGCCGCACTGTGTCGACCGCGCGCGCGATCATTTGAGCTGCCGGTTTCATCCGACCTCCCGGGCACCGACGCCCAAGTCGAGGCCGATGTCCTGTCCCGCGCCGCTGCGCGACCCCACCCCCGATGTTGCCCGCACCGCCGCGCCGCACAGCAGTCCGCCGGAATCGCCCGCCGTTTCAGTCGTTTGCGGTGCCACGTGCCGAGCCAATGATCCTCAAGTCGGCGCGCAAATCGCCGATGCCAACGCAGTCCTCCTCAATAGATCGGAAGAAATGATGAGAATTGCAATGCGAATCGTCGGCGCCCTGCTGGCCGTGGCCTTTGCCCAGAGCAGCCAGGCGCTGCCGTCGGTTCCGAACATAGAATCGGCCAGCGGAAAACGAATTGTCTTCATCGACGAAGCGCTGGACGCCTCTCAGCTCGGGCTCGGCGCCTCCGATGGCTACCGACTGATCCCCATCCGCCGCGGCGAGCAGCCGCTGCAGCAGATCGCGCAGGTGCTGCGCGATCTGCGCCTGCGCGACGACACCGCGCCGAGCGCGGTGGAGATCTTCTCCCACGGCGCCGATGGCGGCCTGCACCTCGGCGGCCAGTGGCTGGATGAAGCCGCGCTGCGCGGGGACAAACTGAGCCTGGCGATGATCCGCGATTCGCTGGCCGAAGACGCAGACATCAACCTCTACGCCTGCGATCTGGCCGCCGGCGAGCGCGGCCGCAGCTTCGTCGACAGCCTCGCGGCATTGACCGGCGCCGACGTGGCCGCCTCCACGGACGCCACCGGCCACGCCGGGTTGGGCGGCGACTGGGAGCTGGAGTACCGCCGCGGCGCGGTCGCTGACTCGCCGCTGGTCACCGCCGCCCTGCGCGACGGCTATCGCGGCGTTCTCAGCCACTTCCGCGGCGGCTTGATCACCTGGCAGGCGGCCGACCTGGACAACGACGGACAGAAGAATGACGTCCTGTTCACGGTCAAGACAGCATGGCTGCACAACGTATACGACCCGCTGGTCGGCCTCGGTACTACGCCTGCGCTGACCATCAGCCGGCTCAGCGAGAGCCAGATCCACATCGGGCCACTCGGGCAGGAAGACTACACGCTGCAGACCACCCTTCTGGAAGCGCGCAATCTGAACCCGAACACTCAGTACCTCGTGTACTACAGCGGCTGTTGCCGCATCAGCAACCTGAAAAACCCCGCCTATATGAACTGGAAGATCCAGACCTTGGTCAATCTGCAGGCCGGCAATCTTGCGCCGAAGGTCGATCTGCCGCTCATCTTCGAGGTGCCGCAGCTCGAATCCGACGGTGTCACCCCGCTGGCCGACTGGGCCTTCGATCTGAGTATCACCGACCCCAATGCCGACCGGCTGCGCTACCGCCTGGCCACTATCGACGAACTCGGTGGCGCGACTCCCGCCACTCCGCAACCCGGCGCGCCCACCGGCCTCTCGCTTGATCCCGACACCGGCCTGCTCACCTGGGTCGGCTCCGGTGCCCTGCCCAGTGGCCTGTACAGCGTCGGCATCGTCGCCGAGGATCTCGACAGCAGCGGCACGGTGAAATCCAAGACCCATATCGATCTGATGCTCGATCTGCTGCCCAAGGCGGCCACCCCGGTAATCACCTCGCCGAACATCCCCGAAACACGCAACGTCGTCGTGCCCAAAGGCAGCACCTTCGATTTTACGATCAGCGGTGCGGCGACAGACACCACGGCACTGGGCAACGTGCAGGGCGCACTCACCAAGACCAGCGACGACAACTTCAAATTCGCCCCCGGCCCCGACCCGACCAGCTATGGCCTCGACCCGGGCACCTACCCGATCACCTTTGAAATCGACGCGGATGACGGTTCCACCGCCAAGAGCTATCTGGTGCTGAGTTTCATCGTTCCCGACCCGGACGCGCCACTGATAGTCAATCTCGAGGCCGATCAGACCGCCTACAGCAGCAGCGCCGCACAGCTCGTCGACGATGCCGCCGACGCCGTGCTCAGCGACGCAAACGACAGCGATCTCAATGGCGGCAAGTTGAGGTTCAACGCCAGCTTCCTCGACGCTCAGGACGAAGTGCTGAGCATCTATTCCGTCGGCGACGGCGCCGGTGAAATCCGCCTGACCGGCAGCGACATCTTCTACGAGGGCCGGAAGATCGGTGAGGTTGACGCCAGCGAGAATGGCGTCGCCAAAGCACTGACCATTCACTTCACCAGCGTCGACGCCAGCCTCCCCGCGGTACAGCAGCTGATCCGCAGCCTGAGCTACGAGAATACCGCCAGCCCGTACACCGTCGGCGTTCGCAGCCTGTCGCTATACATCGAGGATTCGCTCGGGCTGGGCAACGCCTACAACTTCTCCATCGACGTACTGCCCCGGGCGCTTACGCTCTCGGGCATTCCGGCGAGCGAGGTGATGGTCGGCGACAGCTACAGCTTCACCCCGACGGTCAGTGACCCCGGTGCGCTCGCCAGCTACACCGCCACCAACCTGCCCGCCTGGGCCAGCTTCGACGCCAACACCGGCAAGCTGAGCGGCAACCCGGCGCTGGGCGATATCGGCAGCTATAGCGGCATCACCATCACCGTCACCGACGGCAGCGGTCGCAGCGACAGCCTGGGTCCGTTCAGCATCCAGGTGCGCGGCGACAGCGACGGCGACGGGGTGCTGGACGACATCGAGATCACCGACGGCACCGACCCCGGCGACCCCGACGACTTCACCGACAGCGATGGTGACGGCGTGCCCGACGAGGTCGAAACCAGCATCGACGGCACCGACCCCAACGATGGTAGCGACTTCACCGATACCGACGGCGACGGCTTCTCCGACTACGAGGAAGGCCAGGAAGGCACCGATCCTAACGACCCGAACGCGTTCCCCATGGCCCGCGCCAGCGTCGACGCGAAAGGCCTGTTCACCAAAGTGAGCAACGCCGAGCTGCTGGCACTCGGCCTGATCGTCGACGGCGACGCGGCCAGCTGCTGCGGCGACTACCCAATCTCCCCCGTCGACGGCGAACCGCTGTTCGCACCCGGTCGCCACCTGATCGACTGGGCCAGCGGGCAGCGCAGCACGCTGGATGTGCACCCGCTGATCTCGCTGAGCAAGGATCAGCTCGTCGGCGAAGACCAGCCGGCCAGTTTGCAGGTCTGGCTCAACGGCCGTGCGCCGAGCTATCCGCTGACTGTGGCCTACAGCGTCACCGGCAGCGCCGACGGCGCCGACCACGACCTGCGCAACGGCAGCGTGACCTTCAGCCAGGGCGAGACTCTGGCGACGAAGAATTTCCGGATCTACGCCGATGCGGCCACCGAGGGCGACGAGACCATCGTCGTCAGCCTGCTCGACAACGGCGCCAATCTGGGCAGCAAATCCGTTCAGGTGTTCACCATCGTCGAGCAGAACGTGGCTCCCGAGGTCGTGCTTTCCGTCGAGCAGGGCGGTGACGTGCGCAAATTGCTGGGCAGCGGCGACGGCAGTGTGAGCGTCACCGCCCAGGTCAGCGACGCCAACAGCGGCGACAGCCACAGCCTGAGCTGGACGGTCAGCGACGTCGCCGGCAACAGCGTGCTGATCACCGACAGTAACGCCAGCGACACGGTGTTCGCCTTCGATCCGGCCGGCCTGTCTACCGGGGTCTACCTGTTCAAGGTGTGGGTCAGCGATGACGGCAGCCCGGCAAAGAGCCGTGAGGCCAGCGTCTACGTGCAGCTGCTCGCCAATTTGCCGAGCCTCGGCAGCGGCGACAGCGATGGCGACGGCATCAGCGACCAGATCGAAGGGCTGGGCGACAGCGACGGCGACGGCATCCCCGACTACCTCGACGCCATACACGCGCCCAACGTGCTGCCGGAGCGCGGCAACGAACTCGGCGCCTACCTGATCGAGTGCGAACCCAGCGCCAGCTGCCGCCTCGGCGCCCATGCCCTGATCGGGCAGAGCGGCGGCACCAACCTCACCGACGCGGACATCGCGAACCAAAGCGAACTGATCCCCGACCCGGACTTTGCCGGCGACGGCGGCCTGTTCAACTTCGAAGGCGAAATCCCGGTCGCCGGACAGTCGCTGCGGGTCGCCATCCCGCAGCGTGCGCCGGTCCCGGCCGGCGCTGTCTACCGCAAGTACGCGGTGGCCAGCGGCTGGAACAACTTCGTCGAGAACCCCGCCAACCAGCTGCACTCGACAAGCGGCGAAGCCGGCTACTGCCCGCCCCCGGGCGACGCCGCCTGGCAGCCGGGCCTCGGCGAAGGCCACTGGTGCGTGCAACTGACCATCGAGGATGGCGGCCCCAACGACGCCGATGGCACGGCCAACCGCCGCATCGTCGACCCGGGCATGGTGGCCAGTCCGCGCCGCGTCGACTTCACCACCTCCGGTGGCGGTAGCGCCGGCCTGTTCGGCCTGCTGGGCCTGCTCGCGGCGCTGCTGCGCCGCCGCGGCGTCACCGGAAAACTGGCCTGCGCCACCGCCGCGACCGCCCTGCTGGGCAGCGCGGCAGCACTGGCTGGCGATCCGGCCGACGGCGCCGAGTGGTGGAGCGATGTCTATCTCAGCGCTGCCGTCGGCCTGGCGCGCACCGGCGCCGGCCGCAGCGAC
>Ga0316187_10004832_pt1 | contig 11671 bp, 9 predicted proteins | sample CroRivburrow1_MG_FD_204927 | JGI IMG/M metagenome (GOLD analysis project Ga0316187, IMG submission 204927) | Coastal sediment microbial communities from Maine, United States - Cross River worm burrow 1 | ecosystem: Environmental > Aquatic > Marine > Coastal > Sediment | place: USA: Maine...
CCCACGGTGGTCTGGAGGCGGTCCACGACGAAGTCACCGTTCGCGCCCGTGTTGTCGGGGCCGGTGTCGTAGATGGCGAAGATTTCGTCCTTCGAGAAAACGATGACCTTGTCGTCGATGGCTCCGACGCCTGTGAGCGTGCGGCCACGGCCAAGGCTGATGACGAGCGGTGCGGAGAACTCAGGGGCGATGTTCTCTTCGAGGAGCTTGGAGTAGTACACGGTGCCGGGAATCTCAGCACCAACCGCGAAGAGGCGGTTCGAGGTGATGACGAAGTCGGTGAACGCGGGCCACGAGTCGGAGGGGAGCACGTCGCCCTCGGTGTAGAGCACCTCGCTCCAGCGGATAGGCTCCGCCTGCCCATTATTGTTATAGACGTGGTTGGTGAAGATGATTTCGGACTCTGCGCCCGAACCCGTGGACACGTCGATGGCTTTGGTGCCGGACAGATGCCTGGCCTCTTCGCCCTTGGCGGAGAACACCTCGACGAAGTACTGGCGCTGGTCCCGGTAGGCACTCAGGGGCGTGGTGAAGCCGATAGTTATCTGCTGGTCACCGGCCGCGAGGTCACCTATCTCGACGCCCTTCACCCAGAGTGGGGTGCTCGGGGCGCTACGATGGAGCTGCCCAAGGTGGTCAGCGAAGCCGACGACGACTTGGTACACGTAGTAGTTGTCTACGTCGCCCTCGGTGAGCTTCTCGTAGGCAATGTCTGAGTAGGCGTCTGGACCCGTCGTCGCCTTGATGTGCGTGATTTCCGGCTGGTCGAACACCGACTGCTCACCGAAGGCCACACCGTCGTACTGACAGGGGACGGCCATAGCGAAGAGGGTGGCGTCACCGTACTTGCGCGTTCGGATGGTTTCCGAGGGTGCGAGCTTGACGACCTTTCCCGCGGCCTCGCCTGGGAACAGGACGTTGAACCGCTTCTTGGCGGCGGTGGAGCTGGAGTCCCCAAGCTGGACGCTGATGTCCTCGGGCTGGAGGATGTTGCGGGTCGTGATGTAGGGGGAGTCGTCGCGGACGTATGCGCTGTTGAGCTGCATCGACTGCTCCTCGCCGGAGGCGTTCCAACCCTTGTTCTGCCCTGCGCCGAGGGTGGCGATAATCTGGTACTCCTGGGAGCCCCAGGGGAGGCCGATGACGATGGTGGTGTGCGGCCGGATGGACACCGGGCACGACGCAAACTCGGCCTGTGGGATGTTAGAGCGGGGCTGCGCGAAGGGCGCCCACTGCTCAATGCCAAACACCAGGTCAGCCTTCTCACCAAAGGCTGGCGTCTCGGTGCTCAGGGTCACCTCAGTTACGAGGCGGTAATCTTGTACATACAGCTCAACGTCGAAGGTGTTGATGTTGGTGTTGCACACCCCGGCGAGGACGACGGGGCAACAGTTATTGTTGGGGACGTTGGGGTCGTTTATCCAGTCGGGGCTGTACCCGAGGACCGTGCAGGCGTAGCGCCAGCCACCGCCGGAGGTGTCGAAGATGAGGCTGCCGTTGATGATGCGACCATTCTGGGGGACATAGGCGCTGATGCCCAGTCCGAAGGACTCTGTCTCAACGGGGGTGTCCCCGGAGATGTCATACTCCTTGAAGAAGATTTCGCCCAGGGCGCTACTCGTGTTGTACTGAGCGAAGAGAACGCCGACCTTCTCACCGGCCGCATCGAGCGCCACGCTGATGGGGGAGTAGCGGTTACTGCCGCTGTTCGCGACGATTGTCTTTGCGAAGCCGACGGGCCCAAAGAGGAAGCCCTTCTGGACGCGGAGGTTCGTCCCGTCCTGCCAAAGCCAGGCGGTAAGGACGCCCGCGGTGGCCACGTCCCAGAAGCCGTCGAGGCCCCCATCTTCGCAGAGCCCAATCTTGCCATCCTCGCGCTCGAAGGTGCCAGGGGTGGCTGCCGGGAAGTTGGCTTCCAGCCCCGCGATGTCAACATGGTCGAGGGTGGCGGAAATGCCGGTTACGTACTCAGCGGAGAACGCGCTCGAAGAGATGCCACGGGCACAGATGACGCCGTCGCTACGCTGGTAGTAGCACCAGGGGAGATTGTCGGTGCCTACGGGCACTACGCGGGGGTGGCGTGAGCCGTCGTCGGTGATGCGGTCAAGGAGGTCACCGTTCTTGCGGCGAAGCTCCATGGTCACGTCGGTCTGGGGCACAGTCACGCCGGGGTAGGAGCCGGGCTTGCGGACTTCCCACGCCATGAGCTTGAGGTTCTCGGAGGTGTCACTGACGACCTCACCCGCCTGGAAGCAGTGTGCGCCGGCCTCGGGGGCCGACTGGAAGCTGATTTCCGCGTTGTACGGAGTGACGTTGGTGGCCTTACTCGTCCAGGTTGTGTTGTTGAAGGCGTCGTCCCGGTCGAGGGTGTAGAGGGTGCCCTCGTTGTCCATCGTGACCAGGGTGCTCTCGTGCTCGGCCAGCATGAGGGGGGTGCCCGAGGTGGGGAGCCCGGTGGTCGGAAGGGGATTGTGTGGCAGGCGCTTCTCAATCTCGTCCTTCTTACGGAAGCGGCCGTTCTCGATGTACGCGCACGCGGGGTCGGACTGCTGGTACGCGCTTACGTCGTCCTGCATCCCGCCCGAGACGAGTACTGTTTTGGTGAGGACACCTGCTGATTGCTTCTCGGCCATCAGAATACCCAGAACCTCACCACGGCGGACCCAGTGTTGCACCAGGCCACGAGGTTGCTGCCACGCGAAGTCCAGTTGACTGACACGTCTTGTGGGTTTGTTTCGGAAATCGTACCACCAGCGGTGGAGTCACACTCGATGAGGAGGGCTCCGAGGTGCCGCCCGACGCGCTCCGTCGTAGGAGCAACGCCCAGGGTCATCTCGACCTCTGTGCCACGGCCGATGTCACCCACGGAGGGGTTGGAGATGCCGCCTCGGTTGCCTAGCACCTTGAAGGCGGCTCCCGTGCGGTTCAATCCCGTCAGCGTCTTGGCTGGCCCGCCACGCCGTCTATTCTTGAGCGCACCCACTAGTAGCCCCAGGGCCGGATGGTGCGGAAGCTCGTGACCGACATGCTTCTAATGTGGTCACGGATGCGCTTCTCTATGATACCGCGCTCAACGCTCAGGGCGTTACTTGAGGCGAAGTTCTCACCCTTGTTGGTACACTGGATGGCGGCGTCGAACACGACCCACTGGTGCCAGAAGTCTGGCCAGGTGAGGTTGTCGGCGTCAGCGGAAAGGCTGGGGGCGGAGGGGACGTACTGGACGGCCACGTCGGCGGTCGCGTCTGGCTCCGGGAAGATGAAGAGTTCACCCCGGCCCTGCGCGAGGCTCCATCGGAGGAAATGTCGGCGCGGGTGTTCGAGGCCCCAGTTATCGAGGTCGGTAAGCTGGGCGTAGTCTTGGGGGTCCGCTGCTGTGCTGCGGATGTAGCGGCCCTGTGTGCGGATGTCCACCGACACGAGCTGCGAAAAATCTGAGGGGAGCTGGTAGGAAAACGTGCCAACCTTGGTGAGCACGCCAGCGTTCTTGGCGAAAAGCTGCCCGTCCGTCCCGTCTACGAGGAGGGAGTGCAGGTGGCGCACAGAGTCATTGATGAAGCCATCGACCTCAGCGTCGGAAATGTGATTCCCGTCGTTCTGGATGTCGGCTTTCGCTCGGACTTGTTCGCGTATGATAGAGAGTGTCGCCATTGTATCTCGGGAAAGGAGGAGAGTCCCCCCGTGGTTACCCACGGGGGATACCCTAAGATGTTTACGCTACGATGTCGCTGCGGTAGGCCCACTTGATGGGGGACTGCACAACCTGGTTGTAGTAACCGAAGAGGTAGAACGCCAACGTGTCGGCACCTTCCTCACGGTGGTAGAACGAACCGTCCTTCTTGAACATGCGGGGGAGCCCACCTGCCGAGAAGAGTTCGACCGCGCTACGCTCGCCCATCGCGATGGTGTCCTCGGCAAGAGCCGGGGTCGCCACGACGGGACATTCGCCTGCACCCGTCATCACGGACAGAGCTGAGTAGCTCATGCTTCCGCTCGACGCGCCCAAGTTGACGTATCGCGCACCACGGGTTTCCGTCTCGAAGGCGAGAGCGGCGTGGTCCACTGGGTTGAGAAGGCAGATGTCCGGGGACGAACCTTCCTTGTAAAGAATCGCGCCCGTATCGACGAGACACTTGAGGTACGGCGCTGCCGAACCCGTGCCCTGAACGGCGGTGACGCCGGCAAGACGAGTGTCAACGGTACGGTCGATTCCGAACCATGCGGTCGAGGTGACCGAGGTGCCAGGCACCCAGCTCGGAAGCGATGCGGCCTTCGCACCGAAGTCGCCTTCGCGGTACAGGCGGTCGCCTGCGGCCTCGACGGCGGTGAACGACGCATCAACGTCGATGGTGTCAGCGACACGGTCAACGTGAGTCACCGTCACAACCTCGCCCGAAGTGGACAGGGCCGTGTGAGGCGATGCGCTGTGCTGAATCTTCATCCCGACCTCGAAGAAGCGGGCTTCGCCGCCACCAAGGGAGAGAGTCAGAGTGGCGATTCCGCCGGTAAGAGCGGCACGCGCGCCGTTGTCGTACTTCGCCAGAATCTCGAAGTCCACGTCGTTCGCGAAGGCGCTGTAAGCGCTGTCCACGGAGTCGGTGAGAGCCTCACGGAAAGCGGCGGGGTTACCAAGCGAAAGCTCGATGACCTTGTTGCTGACCGTAGCCTTGGCGTAGTTGTCGATGTGTGAGAGTTCCCAGCGCTGACGACGAGCGGCAGCCTGGTTGTTATGAGCCGTTTCGTACAACGCGGACTGACCAACGATGTTAGCGTACTTGACGGGTTTGGGGTAGACGGTTCCTCGAACTTCAGGGTTCTTGGGGACAAGACCAAGCCACGGATGATTTTTGTAAACCAAATCCGCAACCACGGTGCCCTTGTAGAACTCCTTCAGGAAGGCGATGTAGTCCCCAGGGGCAGCATTGAAGCCCGAGGAGAAATCACCTTGTTCAAGGGTACCACCGGACCCGATTGGGGTAGTAGCAGCCATGATAGTTACCTATTCATTATGTTGTTCCACACCTCAACAGCAGCAGCACGTCGGTCGCCATTTACGTTCTTGTAAATGTCCTCAGTGCCAACGGCCGCATCTTGTGCAGACAACGAAGGGGTTAGAGTTGGGGGTTGAGTAGGGGGCTCGCTCTGGGTTTGGGCTTCGCTCGTGGTTGATGGACTTCGTACCGCATGGAGAGCCTCGTACAGGGTCCACAGGTCGCTTTCCGTTTCGCTCAGGATTGCTTCTTCGCTTACTTCCTCACCGGCCTGCTGCTTCGCGAGGATAGTCTCGAAGAGTTTCTCTTCGTATCCAGCAGCTTTGATGGCGGGAAAATCTTCTGATTCACGGAGGCTCTCGACGAAGCCTTCCCGTACCGTTCGGAGACGCGCTTCGCGCTCCTCGGTGGCGGCTGCCTCGGCGGCGTCCGCATCTCGTTGGGCCAGCTCTTGTCGGAGGGCCTGAATCTCTTTGTAGACCTCGGGGTGCTCGGGCTCTTGGCGCGGCACGAGGCTATCTTCGAGGGCGGCCAGCTTATCCGCAAGCGGGTCTGACTGGGTCTTGCCCTCGGCAAAAATGTCGTTGAGTTGTCCAGTCACCAGTGCGCGGTCGGGAAGAGTCGGCGCGCTGGGCGTCGGGTCATCTCCACGGACGGCTTCCTTGGTGATAGGGTTCGGGTTCATGGTGCGGTCCCATACCTGGGCCGCCGTTTCGAGGTGTTCTGGTGTTGCTTCTAGGTCTGGCATTTGTTTGCTTTATTGCCCCATGACCTGACCAGAGAGAGTCGCCGCTCCGGGCGCTGCTCCGGTGATGTCTGTGGCTGGTGGTTGACCGGGGAGTCCAGGGCCCATCCCTGACGCCATGGCCTGTGTTGCTTCTTGTTCCTCTGCGATAAGGTCCGTGACTCCACGCAAGAACTGGTAGAGCATGTTGACGCGGTCCTCATCCACACCCATCGCTTGGGCAAGGTTGATGTACTTCTGGCTGACCTTGAGCGCGAGGCGTAGGTCCATGGTGGGCTCGGCTTCCGTGAGCTTGCCCTCGTCCAGAATCTCTTCGCAGATGCGCTCGATGAAGTCGAGGCTGGCGTTCTGGATGCGTGCCTCCGCGTCGAAGTCTGGGATGTCCAGGTACTTGAACGCGCGGCTCGGGGGAATGACGCCGAGGCCGATGAGTTCCTTCATCTCTGCGAGGCGGCCACCGAAGGTGGTGCTCAGTGCGGAGGTGGGCTCGGCTTGAACGACGTAGGAATCTTCTTTGGGGTCGAGGTCGATGTTCTTCCAGTTGACGGCCTCGACGGTGTTGCGGTCCTTGCGGAGCACGGTCTTGAACCCACCTGGGGTTCGGATGTCGAGTATCTTCCCGGCGATAATCTGTTGCTCGGCAACGCGGATAGCAAAGTCCTCCCGGAAGCGGAAGGCTGGGGACAGCTCCGTGGACTGGATGTCCACGATGTCCTTGAACGCCTGCCCAGTCTCACCCTGCGAGCCAGCGGACTCAGGCAACCCCATCGCCACCAGCCTGGAGACTTGCAGCGCTCGCTGCCACTGCACTCCGACGTAGTTGACGACATCTTGCGGAACGGAGGGGGGCATAACAATCTGCGGCGCCCGTCCCGTGTGGTTGATGATGATGCCTGGAACGGCACCCAGCTTGCCTTCGCTAATCTCGCCATCAGCGGGGCATAGGATGTATGGCTTGGGCATCGCCTCGACGCACTTCTCGATGTGGAGGAGCGAGGTGTTGATGTCCCAGTGGAGCCCGATGAGTTCCTCAACGAGTCCGATACCGAAGAATCCGACCGTGGGGTCTTTCTTCCAGTAGGTGAAGCTGAACGGGAAGGAGGTGCCCGTCCACTCACACTCATCGAGGACTTTGCCGTCGATGAAAATCACTTTCTTGCCGTCGCCAGCATCGCGCCAGCTCGGGAGCTTGTACGCCTCGACGACCTCGACCATGTGGCCCTGCGTGCCTAGGCCCTCGCTCGACTCTTCGTTCGACCAGTCTCCGTGGTCATCTGCGGCGGTGGGGCGCCCGGCGGCCTGGATGGCCTTCTTGGCGCCGGGGAACATCTTGGCGAGGCGCCCACGGTCCACGACCATGCGGTGGTAGAGGTGGGTCGGCTTGCCGGTGGAGGCAGCCTCGACGGGGTCCACGAAGATGTCGCGCGGGTGGACCCGGAAGTTCTCAATCTTGGGGATGACCGGGTGGGGCGCTGTCTTGATGGCGCCGACGCCGAGGATAAGGGCGTCCAGCTCTGCCTGGTCCTGGAGGTCGCGGAGGTCACAGGCATGGGCCTGTTGGCGGACGAACTGACTCATCTGCTTGGCGCGGGTGCGGAGCGACCAGTTGCCCCCGGCGGGTAGAAACTCGACGGCGACTGCCGGGCGAGTGAGCCGTGCGTGGACGGCGTCGGTCATTACCTTGGCGACGTTGAGCGGCACCCGGCTGTACTGGGCGCTGTTCACAGCGGAAAGGTACGACGTGAGCGTATTGTCGCCCTTGATGTCCCGGTTGGTATAGACGCTGGACCAGGAACGGTAGGCGTTCAGCCGGTCGCGGCTCTGGTCAACGTAGTATCGGTAGAGCCGTGTGACCTTGGGTAGGATTTTGGTCTTTGACTTCTCTTCCCACCAAGGGGTGGAAAGGTCGCCGGACTCTACAGTACTAGCGGACATCTACTATACCTGTACCTGGGCCCTGCCCTAGACCTTCTGGCCCCTTCTGGGTACTTGTAATATGTACCGGGTGGATGAGCTTAGGGCCCAAACACAGGTACAATAGACGACCCACGCACTTTGGCAAGGGAACGTCGGCGGTCATAGAGGGCGGTGTCCGGGCAGGCACCGCCCGTACTGCTTTTAGGAGGTCACGCCCATTCGGTAGGGCAAGCGGCTGTAACCCGCCCGTCTTTGCACATGGGGGTTCAAATCCCTCGGCCTCCACCAAGCCATCCTAGCTCATCAGTAGAGCGCCGGCCTGAAACCCCGGAGGCACCTGGCGCGACACCAGGGGATGGCACTGTGACCATAGTGTAAAGGCTGCACGTCAGGTTGTGTCCCTGGAAGTGTGGGTTCGATACCCACTGGTCACCCCACTAGAGCGGGCCGTAGCCGAAGTCGTCGGAGTCCTTCGAGCCCTTCACGAGCTTTTCCCAGAACGGCATGTCCTTCTCGGGCTCCTCGCTGAGGATGTCGGCCTTCATACGCGCTGCGTGGCGCCTGGCAAGCTCCTGGGTGCTCTGGAGGGCTGCACCGCCGTACTTGGCGTCCTTCCAGGTGCGGACCTTGGTGTAGGCGTAGCGGAAAGAGTCTGCACAGTGGTCAGGGTACCCGTCGCCCCTCTTGACGCGCCTAGCCCCGGTGGGGCTATGCTTGTGGTCCCAGATTAGGGAGCCCATCTGCATACGCAGGTCCACGGTGCCGCCCTCGACGAAGAAGAGCCGGTTCGCCTGGATGTCCGCGTTGATGATTTGGATGCCCATGTCCACAGAGCCGTAGCCCTTCTTGACGGGCGTGATGGGGAGGAGGGGATGCGTGTCCTTCCATTGGGCCACAGGGGCCGCTCCCTGCCCGCCAGTGTCCACGATGACCGTCTGGCATGGGTACATGTCCAGGAAGTCCCCCACGAGGTCGCCTGCCTCCAGGGTGGTGAGCTTCTTCTCGATGGACTCGATGACGTAGGTGGCCTGAACGTCCCGGCTCGTCGCGAGCATCGAGAACGCCCAGGGGTCTTTGGTTCCAACGTCCACCCCGAGGATGTATCGCCAGTCGTGCGCCCGGTAGATGGGGAACTCAGGGACGACCATGCTGGTCGTGTTGTAATAACACAGCCCCTCTGTATCCCTGACCCACTCGCCCAGGTACTCGCGGCGGAAGGGTGGGGACGCATCGGTCCAGTTATTGGCCGCCTTGTGGACCCGGTACTGCTCCTCCACGTCGGGGATATGGGGGTTGTCCTTCATCAGCCACTTGTGCTGGCTCCAGCCCATGAGTTGGCCGCCGTCGTCGCCCTTGAACATCTCACCGCCGCCGTGGACGATGTCGTAGAAGGGGCCGGCGCACGCCGCCGAGGGCGTCCCGGTGATGAGGATGGGGGCCTTGTGGGTCACGGTGGCCGGGAGCAGAATCTCTCGGATGAGCTTGTACATGTCCGACCCGAAGTTCTGGGCCTCATCGAGGATGACCAGGTTCAGGGTGGCGCCGATGCCTCGAATCTTGTCCATCTCACGGAGCGAGCCCGCGCCGAACACCTTGATGACGGAGCCGTTGGGGAGCCGGATGTCGGAGGTCGTCTTGATGAACTCCAGCCCGAGGTTGTACTTCTCGTTCAGCTCCATCAGCGGGGGCCAGATGATGTACTGCGCCGACCCACGGTTCATGTTCAGGTAGACGGGCGTGGAGCCCGGCGTCTCGATGGCTGCGCGGAGCGCGATGAGCGCTGCACAGTGTGACTTTCCAGCCTGGCGGGAACAGCACGCCACCTTGAACTGGGCGGGGTCGTCCGCGAACTTGAGCTGCGCGGGGTGCAGCAGCTCCTTGAAGTCTAGGCGCGCGAGCGCATTGCGCTGCTCGGCGTAGAGCTTGAGTAGCTCTTTCCGGCGCTTCTCTTGGGAGCGGAGGTCTGCTGGCGGTTTATCGGACACTGCCGCTCTCCCACCCGTAGGGCTGGGAGGTGTATTTGAAGGTCGGCCAGTACACGAGGTTGTACTCCTTGCAGGCCTTCTGCGCGAAGCCTGGGCGCTTCAGGGCGCTGTTGCTGAACGTGTAGAGGATGTTCTGTCCACCCTCCAGGTCGATGTCGAAGTTCTCGGTGAACGTCTGCATGAGGGCCTGGCCCACGCCCTTGTTCCATTCGGGCTTCTTCACCTGCACCCAGTGGAGGTACGCGATGTCCGGCTTGGTGAACACCTCGCCACAGAGGTACCCACGGATGAGGTGGGGGCTTCCAGTGTGGTGGCACACGTACAGTGCGCCTGCGGCGCTCGACCTGCTGATAAGCTCGTCGAGGATGAGGTGGGCGTGGCGGAAGTACTCGTCGCGGATGGTGCCCGGCATGTTCCACTCGGGGCTGCGTTCCCAGGTTAGCTGCCACGAGGACAGGATATAGTCGAGGTCGCTCTCCTCGGCGTGTCGGATGTCAAAGGCACCCTTCTCATTGATTATTCGCTTCATTTTCGATTCCTGATGGCGTCTCGCACCTTCTTGTTATCTGCGTAGAGGTTCAGTACCTCGTCCTCGTCCATTCCCGTTTCGAGTAGCTCCAGGGCTATCTCCAGGGGTGACATGTCGTCCTGCTTCTTCTTGGACATGATGGCGCTTAGGCTCATCTCCTGCTTCCTCACCGTGTCGAGGAGCGACATGAACACGCGCTCCTCCTCGGGGGTCAGCTCGTCGCCGTCCTCCAGCTTCACCTGGTACTTGTTCAGGGCCAGGTTCGTCAGGTAGATGCCCCGCTCTAGCTGGGCCTCGGAGGTCAGGGGCTTGTGGGCCTGCTTGACCTCGGGCGGGGACGCCAGACGCTCGCGGCGGGCCTCGATGGCCTTCTGCACGGTGGTCTGCGCGGTGATGACTTGTCGGCGTTCCTCGCCGGATACGTACTTGCTCATATTCTCGCTCCGGGCCTTGCTGGCCCTACGCTCAGGAAGTGTGGTTATCCGACTCCAATGGAATCGGGAAGGGAGTCCGCCGAAATCTGTTGGTCGAGCTTCATGGCCTTGTCCTCGGGGGTGCCGGGCTGCTCAGGCTTCTGGGTCTGCTCGAACTCGTCGGTGGCCTTGTCGTCGCGGGTGGGCCGCTCGCGCCAGGAGGTGGGCTCGGGAATACCAGAGTCCCAGGACTCCATCTTGCGGACCCAGGAATAGAACATGGCCTTCTTCTCGTAGCTCGGGCGGTCGTAGAGGGCGACATCGCCGGAGGTACGGACCACCTGGTCTACCCAGTCGTCGAGGGCCTGGGGGCTGAGTTCGCCACCCTTCTCGTTGACCCAGTCAAGGGCTGCGCGCCCCTGCTTCCCGTGGGGGCCGCGATTCAGTCCAGTCACCTCTGCGGCGTTCTGGGCCTCGACCTCCATGTTCCAGACCTCCTCCTCGATAGCCTCTGCCTCTGCGAGGGCCATGCCCTGGAGCGGGTCTTGGGGTAGGAAGGCGGGCAGGCGGCGGGCCGCTGTCTCTTCGCCCTTCCAATATGCAGCACGCTGCTCGCGCTCTAGGGCGTTGAGGGTATCTGCATCGGACATCTACTTTACCTGTGTTTGGGCCCTTGGGCCCTCTGCACCTTGACATTTATGCTGGGGCTTTGTCTAGGGCCATAAACCTCGTGATTCAGGGGGGTTCGGGCCCACGTACAGGTATAGTACAGGGTATAATACCTAGGCAGTTCTAACAAAATACCAAGTCAATGCCCGCTACAGGTCTATCTTCGCCAGATAGGCCTTTCTTTTTGTCTAGGGGTTACTTTCCCGTCTCCGGTAGTAAATAACCCTTATGGTGAATCTACTTTTCGAGTTCAGGGGAGAGTGTGTGATACTCGCTGCCGCTCGTGCCCCTCGCTATTTGTGAGGGGGAACACACTACCCCCGGGGGTAGTCGAAAGAAAGGCATTTGTCAAGCACAATCGACAAATCGGTGAGATACCTCACCAAAACACAAGAAACCCCAGACATTTGGTTGTCTAGGGTTGA
>Ga0316187_10004833_pt1 | contig 11671 bp, 12 predicted proteins | sample CroRivburrow1_MG_FD_204927 | JGI IMG/M metagenome (GOLD analysis project Ga0316187, IMG submission 204927) | Coastal sediment microbial communities from Maine, United States - Cross River worm burrow 1 | ecosystem: Environmental > Aquatic > Marine > Coastal > Sediment | place: USA: Maine...
ATTATGGAGAAGAAAATGAAAAAGCTTTTGCTTCTAAAGGAAAATCCACCCGTATATTTGTAAAGCAAAATAATAAATGGCTATGTATTCATGCCCATTTCACCGCTTTGCAGGATTGACGCCAATTGTAAAGTGTAGAATTAATCTCTCTATTGTTAGGATTATTATTACCTCATCCTTAATTATTAATGCTTCGTCTACTTCTATTTTTATTAGTTAAATATATATGTCACATTTAATAAAATTTGATGAAATAATTTCTAAAAGAACTAAATTGATGATATGAAAGAAAACTCCTTCATTAAGAAATTCAGCCCCAATAAATATACATTTCTATTCATATTTCTGGTTTCATTATTGGTATCCATATTAGGATCCTTTGATGATATATTTTTAAGATTGGAGAGGACACAAAATCTATTTATTGAATTTTTTCAAATGTTCTTGCTTGTGTTTTTTGGCCAGCTCCTGATGTGGATCCCTATTTCAATTTTAATACGTTTTATTGACAAAAAAATATCCTGGAAAAATTTTAGCAAACGATTGATAATTGAACTTCTAAGCCTGCTGGTCTTCACATTGTTATTGGCACCAATCGTAGCTATTCTAGTAGTTATGTTTCATCCCAGGCATCCTGATTTTCTTCGTGTTTTATTGAATTCGTATCCTCCTCAGTTTACTATAAGTTTGACGATTGCTTTCATGGTAGAAATTGTTTCACTTACTGAATCGAGGGCAATATTGGAAGTGCTATCTGAAAGATTGGAAAAAGAAAACCTGAATTCGAAATATGATGCACTGAAGAATCAGGTAAATCCACACTTTCTATTTAATAGTTTGAATGTGTTATCCTCGCTTGTGTATGTGGATGAGAAAAAAGCTGATAAGTTTATTGGGGAATTTTCAAAGGTATTCAGATATGTTCTTGAACTAAATAAGGAGCTCTTTGTAAAGGTTAGTGATGAGATAAAGTTCCTGGACTCCTATATGTTTTTACAAAGAATTCGATTCGATAACAATATTTCATTGAATACCAATCTTGATCAGGAAGCATTAGATTTATTGATCCCTCCACTAACCCTTCAGTTACTAATTGAAAATGCCATAAAACACAATATCATCTCCGACTCTAAAAAACTTGACATATTTATAGAATCTGGCAATATGAAACTGATAGTAAAAAATAAATTTCAGCCCAGGCAGGAGGATGTAAAATCAACAGGTGTAGGATTAAATAACCTGAGAGAAAAATATAATATAATCTCTGATAGAGTTCCTGAATTTTATGAGGAAGATGGATTTTTTATTGCTGAAATTCCTTTAATTAAATCCGAAGTATAATGACAAAAGCGATAATTATAGAAGATGAAAAACTGGCAGCACAGAAGCTGTTAAAAATGATTTCAGAAATTGATCCTGAAATAAATATTATTGGAATAATTGGATCGATAGAAGAGGCCGTAAACTTTTTATCAAACAATACCCCGGATCTTATCTTTTTGGATATTCATCTATCAGATGGGCCTTGTTTTAATATCTTTGACCAGGTTGAAGTGGATGCTCCAATCATCTTCACCACAGCTTATGATCAATATGCGATAAAAGCGTTTAAACAAAACAGTATTGATTATCTGTTAAAACCTATATCTGAAGAGGAACTTATAAATAGTATTGAGAAATATAAAAAAGTTTCTAAAGGCAATAAAGCCGATATTGATTTTAGCAGAATCGCTGCTCTTCTAAATGCAAAAAAAGATATACAAAAACGATTTATGGTATATGCAGGAAGTAAAATCCTGCCGGTCAACACTGAAGATGTAGCTTACTTTTTTGCAGAAAGCAAAGCTGTTTTTTTAGCTACTTTTTCAAATAGAACATTTCCGATAAATTACTCTCTGGAAAATGTACTCAATGTACTGGATGAAGATGTTTTTTACCGTATCAATAGAAAAATTATTGTTAATATAAAAGCCATCAAAGAAGTCTCCCAGTATTCCAAAAGTAAATTAAAAGTTACGCTTGAACCTTCACCATCTTTTGAAGCATTTGTCCCCCTTGAAAAAATAACAGCTTTTAAAAGATGGTTAAACAAATAAAATTTCGGAATTAGTCCTCAGATATATTAAATTCATACTTCAGGTTTAAAACAACACAATCATGAAACGAAGAGAATTTTTTATAAATAGTGCTGCAATCGCCACTGGCTTATCATTTTCAGGAATGAAAATTCCTTACTACAGAATAGATGAAACACTGGAATATGGTATTCAATTATATACCATGGCCAAAGTTCTTTCCGATGATTTTACAGGAACCATAGAAATGCTAGCCGAAGCAGGTTATAAAAACCTCGAGTTTGCAGGCCCTTATTATTATAGTCCAAAGGAAGAAATTGAAAATGATATCTTAATACAACAAATGGGCCTTAAAGGATATGGATATTATAACCATTCACCAAAAGAATTAAAGAAATTTCTTGATGATCTCGGGTTAAAATCTAAATCTGCCCATGTTTCAGTTCCATCATTGGATAAAAATATAGACGAAGCACTCAATGCGGCAAACATAATAGGGCATGAATACCTCATTTGTCCCATGCTTGTAGGATCTACAATTGACGAATATAAATCGGCGGCAGAAAAATTTAATACATTTGGGGAGGCATGTAATAAAGCAGGAATTCGATATGGATATCATACACATAGCCTCGAATTTGGAGATTATGATGGTGAAACTCCTTTTGAGGTTTTAATCAATGAAACTGACCCAAGCCTGGTATTTTTTGAGCTGGACCTCTTTTGGACAAAGGTAGCAGGAGTAGATCCTGTTAAATTAATTAAAAAATATCCCGGCCGTATAAAATTAGTACACATCAAGGATATGGCTAAAAAAATGGACGCTCCTGATACGGATTGGGAAACCTTTACAGATCCTCAAAGGGCCATGGCAATACTTTCCAATCAAACCATAATTGGTGAAGGAATAATAAATTATAAGAAAATATTAGATGGTATAAAAGATGCTGGAATTGAATTTTATATCATAGAGAGCGATTTCCCACCCGATCCTGTGAATTTTGCCAAAAAGAGTATTCAAAACATCTCGAAAATCAAGTGATATAATGATATTTTAGTACCAATTAATACTTTTCAGGAATATTTCTTCTTTAAATTCTTTATCACTTCTGAGGCTTGTATTCCTTCTTTTAAAAGAGGATCACTAACTTCCTTCTCACTTTTCATTTTTAATGGTATTTCTCCTGCCCAAATGTCTCTTTCATAGTCCTCTTTATCATCAACAGGAGGACCTGTTCTTACTTTTGCGGATGCTTCCTGAATAGTTAAAGAAAGGATAACCGTTGCTTTTAATTCCTTCTTATTGGGGAATCGCACTTCTTCCCATCTATCAGGAGCTACCTGGTCTGATATACATTTTAATGCACTCAGTTTTTCTGCTTCCAAAATTACTTTTTCAGCTTTACCAAATAATACAACTGACCTATAATTCATTGAATGATGAAAGGCTGATCTGGCAAGTACAATACCATCAACCAGGGTTATTGATACGGACACTTCGATACCCTTTTCCAATGATTTAATCATCCTACTGGTAGTAGCACCATGAATTAATATTTTATTCCCGGACCTACCATATAAAGTAGGTATTACGACCGGGTAACCATCGTACACAAATCCCATATGACATAAAAAATGTGCATCAAGTATCTCATTTATTTTGCCAATATCGTAGTTGCCCCGGAAAGGAGCTCGTTTAACTTTAGTTTTGCCCGTTGGTTGCATACTTTACTATTTATATCAATTAAATATCGCCTCAAATTTATAATAACCTTTATAAAATAGTAATAAAGTGAAGAAACCAACAAGTGATAAAAACAAATAGGTTGGAAAATCAAACAGAAAAAGGAAAACAAGCAATAAACTCCCCCAGAATATTCTGGTTATGAAATCCTGAAGATTGTAATTATAGTAAATCAAAATAGAATACATTAAAAGCAGGATTAAAATGCCCGATAATATGATGATGAATAAATTGAATAATGAGATGTAATCAATGAAGTTTTTAAAAATGAATACAGTTTCAGGTAATAAAAATATAAGTAATACAATACCGGTTTGTACAAGAATTTTGTATTTGGATAGCGGTAAATTTTTAATAAAAGAAAGCTGTATATGGTGATATTTAAATAGCTCATAAGGTAGAAACGTATTTGCAATAAATGCAAATGATATCCCGATAGATAAAAATCTGTTATAAATATCGATAGTTGGAAGTAAGAATATGCATATATACAATATCAGGAACGATACAAGTTTTGTAAGTGAAAGGATAAATACCTTGTTTACCAGGATATGTTTTACGGCGAACATTATATAAGAGGAATTGATCCAATTTGGAATGATATTTTTAATGTAAGAGATATATTTCTTTTCAGCAGGGAATATGATCCTATGATTTATATAAGAAACATAGAATGTATTTCGTATGACCCATAGTGATAGGATCAAAACTAATATACTAAAATGCCCATTTTTGACAGCAATGATCATCAGAAAGAAACTGTATAAACTGACAGGCAGTTGCATATAAAAAATGACCAATAATATCCGGGAAATACGATTCTTCTTTGAAAGAAATAATAATTCCTGTATTAATCTATTAGCTGGTTTCCCCAACCAATTCAAGCTGAACTTAATAGAAATAAATTCATATACCAGGAACGCTATATATGGATATATGAGGTTGTCGGGGGAATTAACAAAAAAATTGGCCATAGCGATATGCTCCCTGCCACTTAATAAGCCAGCTCCAAACAATAAGGAAACAAATAAAAATCCAGAATAGGTTTTATAGAAAGGCCACACCCAAATTTTCAGTAAAAAATCTTTCATTGGATCCTGATCATTTTCTCATTGTCGATAGAACAAATAGAATTGAAGGATAATAAATCATGTCCTATATCATGATGGGAAGTAAGAATAAAATTGGTTCCTGATTTACTTTTAGTCATTATTAACTCAATTAATATCGTCTCAGCCTGAGAATCTAAAAAAGCAAATGGTTCGTCCAATAATATCCAGGTTGGATTTCCAAGAAATGCGGTGCAAAGTGACAGCTTTTTTAGCATTCCTGCGGAATATCCACCAGTGGGTTGAAAAAGGAAATGGTTTACTCCAAAGTATTGTATAAGTTGCCCTTTCACTTCTTTTTCTTCACCTCTTGCCCCTGTAATAAATTCGATAAGATCATTAGCTGTTAGGAAATCAGGGTAAATAGGTTCTGCTTCAGAATATGATACCAATCTTCTATAGGGCACAGGATTAGTCTTTACGCTCAGGTGATCAATAGTAATATCACCTTTAAATGGAATGATTCCTGCTATTGATTTTAAGAGAGTTGATTTTCCGGAACCATTAATCCCTTTTATCCAGTGAATGCCAGGTTGAAGGATCATATCTGAAATGGATAAAATTTTATGGGATCCGTATGCCTTTGAATAGTTAAAAAATTTAATCACGATGATTTTTTATACGGATAAAGTACTCTTGTGGTTAAAAAAACACCCTCCTCCTCCCGGCCTCAGTGCCGGGACCTTTCCATGAATATTAATCGAAATCTTGAAAGGATCGTAGAACAGATCCGCGAAGGACATTCGAGGAGTTTTTACTAATAATATTATATAACTATTCAATATCATCCTTAGATTTCATCATATCGATCATTGGACATAGGATCCCAAATATGATACCAAATTGAAATGCGGTACCCCAATCACATTCAGTTACACCATCCATAAAGAAATTCCAGCCAAATGATACCAATGATGCAACTGCAAAGGTGATCATGAAGATCACCGTAAACTCGAGAATAAAAGCTTTAGTGTTCATGATCTTAATGTTATGGTTCTACTTATATAACAATTATTTAGCTTAAAAAATTCGTGATTTATGGATTTCTCATTCTCCCCCCCTTCCCTCCCTGCCTCTGTGCCGGGACCTTAGCTAGTCTAATATGGGAAGGCTAAGGCGATAATCTGGTTGATGCAAAAATGATTCACTGGATCATTAATTTACATTCAATCTGCCAGAACGGGAGATTCTTCATCCCGCTTTCAGCGGGAATCAGAAAAAGGAATGAAAGGATTTGCTTATATCAAACGAGATTTCTTCATACTCTCTACAAGAGCTTCTTGGGACTTACTATCTCCTCAATCAACATCTCTCTGAAGCATGAAGAGGATGTTGATCAGTTTAATAGGGAGTGTGATGATATTATAACTAAGATTATTAAGTTCTCCTCAATCAACATCTCTCTGAAGCATGAAGAGGATGTTGATTGGTTTAATAGGTAGTATGATGCTAGTGTAACTAAGATTATTAAATTGATCATCATTAACAGGAATCCAAATCGTTCTAATTCCTAATGGAGGAGTTCCTCCTTGTTCAAGTGTGTTACTAAAATCCGTTTTGAACAATATGAAATTTTCTGCTGCAATTTGTTCAACTTTACTAAGCAATGAGCTCGTCTTATCTAACTTTCTCACTTAAAAATCCCGGGGTTTTGCTATTTGGCTAAGATGATCAACATCCTGTGAAACAAATGATTGAATAGAGAATATATTATTTTGGAAAACTAATGACATTTGCGGAATTTTGATATCCTTGAAAACCACATCACATTACCTTTGTGATTCTTTACATTTCCATAACAATTATATCCAGAGATAAGTTTAGTTTATCAAAAGCTAAATAACACTTTCAACTTAATTAATCTATATGCCAAAATCAATTATCCTTATTTTATTATTGTTTGTCAGCTTTTCAATATATGCACAGGAACAGGAACCTACTACAGAAGCAGGAGAAGACTTTGATCTGTATAGAGTTATTGAGCTATTTGAAGAAGTTGAAGATCTGGAAGAGTTTGAACAAAAAATTAATGCTGAAGAAACTGAAATCAACAATCTTGATCTCAATAAAGATGATGAAATTGATATTGTAAAGGTGGTTGAATATCAAGATGAGAACACCCATATCCTTGTACTTCAGGCATTACTTAGCGAAACTGATGCTCAGGACATGGCTACTATAGAGATCGAAAAGCAAAGTGATGGTGAGATTTCTCTACAAGTGATTGGTGATCCTGATATATATGGACCTGATTATATTTTGGAACCATCAGAAGAAGAGGGAAGTATAAAGGCATACAAACCAATGGCTGTTTTTGTAAGTGTACGGTTATGGAGGCCTGTAGTAGTTATGTTCAGGCCAGGTAGAGTCGTCTTTCGTTCGGCTGTAGTTTTCAGACCAAGACCTCCATGGTTTAGGGTGAGAAGGCCTATTGCACGATCTACATGGAGGGCAAGAGCCCGTCATTCTCCCCGGGTAGCCCATTCCAGAGCCCGGCACAGTGTGCGAGGAAGAAATATGTACTCCAGCAAACGCAGAACATCAGCAGTTGCTAGAAATAACGCAGGACCTAAGCCGGGTCCCAATACAGGTCCATCTAACCAGAAAAAGAAAGCCACAGCTTCTTCTCCTAATAGAGGAGGCTCTCAAAAGCAACAACAAAAAAAGGGCGGAGCTCAGAAAAAAAAGAGACATTAATTTTGAAGAATAACTTAATCATTAGTTAATAGCAAATAATAATTTATGAAAAACTATAAAATTTATTTCTTGCTAGTTGGTACATTTATATCTTTGGAATAGTTTCTGCATAAAATAAGATTGTGCTTAACGCAGAGTATTATGTCATTGAAGCATAAAATCGAGTACGTTGGGCATCAGAAGACAAAGAACTTGAAATTATTTATTTATAATAAACGAAAAACCTAAAAAAATGAAACGAATTATTAGAAGTCTGGCGGTATTGAGTATTCTTTTTATTTCATCTCAGGCAATCATTGCACAGCCAGCTATTACATTGGAAGCTTTTGGAGGATGGTTATGGACCGGCTCTGCAGGGTACAATGGCTCAATAAAAGTAGGTGATGAAGGAAATTATGGTATCAGATTTGGAGTTGCTCCCAAACCACAGATGGTAGTTGAGTTCGAATGGAACCATACGGAAACAAATCTTCAATATTATGATCCCTTACTTCAAGAGAACTATAGGGAAGATGTAATTATGAATTATTATTTGCTGGGATTTAACCAGGAATTGACTGAAGGTCCTGCTATTCCTTACGGTATATTTAATATAGGGGTATTGAATGTGAAAGGGGTAAATATCAATTTTAGTGAAAATTGGTTCACTGTTGGCCTGGGCGGAGGTTTGAAGTATTACATTTCTGATAGATTTGGAATTCGATTACAAGCCCGTATATTTCTTCCCATGCAATTTGCTGGAGTCGGTTTTGGATGTGGTTCCGGCGGATGTGGGAGTGGTGTTTCAGGATATACTTCTACAATACAAGGTGACTTTACAGGAGGAGTGATTCTTAAATTGGGCGGTAGTTAAAATTAATGATCAATAGATAATAAACAATATTCAAAAATTCTAAATGACCAATATTTAATACAATATATTCATCTTGAAAATGAGTTTTTGTGTTTTGTATTGGTCATTGAATATTAATTGGACATTGTTAATTGAAAATTGATTATGTATTTAATTCCCTCCTATTTGGAATTCAAAACATTGAATAATGAAAGGTTTAATATTTGTGCTAATGTAACCTTTCCCAATATACCAATCATTTGATAGGCTGATGTACAAAAGGGATTTAATAGAAGTAATGTGTATGATGATATATCATCATCGTTTACTGCCAATGAAAATTTTATTGAGATAGAAGTAAAAGTAAAACCTAAAATAAAAATCCCATTTTCAACTGCGCTAGGATTTCAATTATTTACAGCCAGTTGAAAAAACTCTATTTCATTTACGGTTGAATATTTTGCCAGTATCGATCCTTACCCCATTTTGGAAGATTCAACCAGTTTCACACAAGTGCCAGAATATCTTGAAGAAATAATTAATGCTGATGATGTATTATCCTTTTATACAGAGGCAAAATCCGTTACAAATATGGCTATTGTTTTCAAGCAATATATATCACCTTCATTATTATTTCTTGGAGGTTTTCGGACTGATTTTACATCCATTACCTCTGATAATATTCGATTCCAGGGTGATAAATTTAAAATCAATCAAATCCTTATAGACAAATATCATATTACACTTACCCCGGTATTAACTATAAAACGTTTTCAGATAGTAACCGGAATCCAATATACATCTGGAAGAAACAATGATATTGAGCAGGTAGTTAATTTTTTAGAACCAATTAAATATAATCCATTAACCAGGCAGGCTTTAGAAGGGATTATACAAAATAATGCATTTGCCAGCATCAATGAACTGACTTTTTTTTTGTGCAAGTATAGATTTAACTGAATAATATTGAAATTAAATTGACTCCAACTTTATCTTTTAAATTTCATTACTTATTTACTAAGTTGGATTACAATACGTATGTTGGTAATTTATCCTTTCTAATTGTTTATTCTTTTATATTATAAAAAATGTAAAATGTTTCAGTCAAAAAATAAATCGTTATTTATCGCCAAATTATTACTTGGCTTCCTTCTAATTTATATTCCTCAATCATGGGCACAAGAGGGCGAACATGAATCTGAATACCATGAATTTAGTACGTGGCGGATTGGTTTTGGTTTTGGGCAAACATATTTGCCTGCTGGGCAGCACGAAAGTGAAGAGGTTTCGATGCTTGTGTTACCCACAGTTGGTTTAGATATTCATTATTGGTTTAATCCCAGATTTGGTCTGGCATTGAAAAACGAACTTGAAATTCAATATTATGTAATTGAAAACGAATATTACAATGAATTGGAAAGAGAGTACCCTTTTATAATAGTATTGGTTGCTATGTATAAACTAAAAAATGGGCCCTCCTTTTATCTTGGGCCAGGCGTTGAATTAGAGAAAAACAAGAACTTCTTTATCCTGAAAGGTGGTATTGAATACGAACTGGAATTTGAAAGAAATTGGGATGTTACTCCTGAGATATATTATTTTAGTAAAGAGGGGAAGGTAGGTGGTTTTGGAGCTGCCGTAACCTTTGGAAAACGGTTTTAATTTCCGTTTCATTAGTTCATTAGTTCATTAGTTCATTAGTTCAATAGTAGAATAGTAAATCAGTAGATCAGTAGATCGGTAGATCAGTATACGGGTAGACGAATAGATGGTGGTACTAGGTTCTGCCTTTCCCCTTTCACCTTTCACTTTTCACAATTCCTCGATTCCTCAGTTACTCAATTCATCCATCTTTGGATAACCAATTACACGATTAACCGATTAACCAATTGATCAGTTCATTAGTTCATTGGTTTAATAGTAGAATAGTAAATCAGTAGATCGGTAGATCGGTAGATCAGTAGATCAGTATATGTTTAGGCTCAAAGCTCAAGGCTCAAAGGTGGAAAATGATTTCAAAATGGAGCATTGATTTCTTTTGGAACACATATATTTTAAATCACTAAATCAAAAATCACTAGATCATACCGAGCATAGCTCGTGCATCCCTGAGGCAAGGCCTCGGGACTCAATCACTAATTAATTATCGGATATGAAGAAACATGCTTCCTCTGGGTATTTCTAAGATATTAATGTTAATTTAGCATTCCCTGAAAAAAAACAAACTTTAAAATTTACACTATATGAAATCCCTTAAAATTTATTCCCTAGTACTAATTGCGTTTATATTCATAACAAACAATGTTACCGGTCAGGAAAGCCAAGATACCAGACCACCGAAGGAGAAATGGAGCCTTGTCGCCATGCAGGGAACTGTTACTGCGATAGTAAAAGAATCTCGCGAAATTACACTCATGGGTCCAAGAGGCGATCTTGTCACAATAACAGCAGGTGAAGCTGTGGAAAGGTTCGATGAAATTGCTGTGGATGATGTGATAACATTCGAATACTATACCTATATGATGGCAGAGTTCCGTGAGCCAACTGCTGAAGAACTAGCCGAACCGATAGTTGTAATCGCCGAAGGAGGTAAGGCACCTGAAGGAATGGATCCAGGAGCGGTTGTGGGAGCAGTAGTAAAAGCTGTTGTTACGATTGAAGTACTTAATCGTCCTTATATGTTGGCGACAATAAGAGGACCACAAGGGAACTACATGACACTGGATGTCGAGGATGAAGAGTTAATGAAAGAACTACATATCGGTCAGGTACTGATTTTTTATTATGCAGAGGCTGTAGCAGTGTCATTAGAGAAAGTGGACCAAACAGAATAATTTGTATTAAACATACAATCTTACGATGCTGGATATTAAGATCTCTCCTGTTAGGGAGGTGAAATGTCCACTCCAAATATTGATGCACTAGCAAACGAGGGCTTATACTTACTGATTCTCATATAGCACCTAAAGTGCTCCCCTCCGATCTACATTATTATCTGATATGGATAATCATTTAGCAGGTCCTGGAACAATGTACGAGGTTATAATTGTTCATCAGTTCATCAGTGTCTCGTCCTAAAAATAGTTTACAGGTTTAACAAATAAATCCTTGAATAAATTAAGTCTCAAGTGACCCAACTCACAGGCCGACACCAAACACTCGCGACAGGGTAAAAGAGTAGACGGGTAGAAGTGTAAACGTGTAGACAAGCGTT
>Ga0316187_10004834_pt1 | contig 11671 bp, 10 predicted proteins | sample CroRivburrow1_MG_FD_204927 | JGI IMG/M metagenome (GOLD analysis project Ga0316187, IMG submission 204927) | Coastal sediment microbial communities from Maine, United States - Cross River worm burrow 1 | ecosystem: Environmental > Aquatic > Marine > Coastal > Sediment | place: USA: Maine...
GAGGATGGCGCGGTGGCGGTCATCGATGGGGTCGGACACGGCCTGACCGACCAGGTGGTTGGAGATGGCGTAACAGGTGAGGCCGTGTTGCGCAAGGGTGTCGAGCTGGGATTGGCAGTAGCTGTCTTCGGCGAGGGCGCGGTCAATCTCGAAGTGGTCCCCCCAGCAGGCGAGTTCGAGCCCGTCGTAGCCCCACTCAGCTGCTTTCTCGGCGAGGACCTTGAGTGGCATATCGGCCCATTGGCCTGTGAAGAGGGTGATGGGTCTGGTCATTGCACGCTCCGTTTGGTGTGGTACGGTGTGGCACACGGGATCGGAATCTGGTAGACTCCACACTCACGATCCCACACTATCAATAGAGAAGGATACACCGGAATGGAACAGAAAGAACAACGGCTCGGCGGAATCGTCGGGATGCAGCTCTCGGCGATGATGTTTCTGCAGTTCTTTTTGTGGGGGGCGTGGTATATGACCATGAACTTTTTTATGGGCGAGGCGTCGATGTCTGCTGAGACAATCGGGTGGGCGTATTCGGTGGGTCCAATCGCGGCAATTGTTTCGCCGTTCTTTCTTGGGCTGTTTGCAGATCGGTACTTTGCGACGGAGAAGATTCTTGGGGTGCTGCATCTGCTTGGCGGCGTGTTTTTGTGTCTTGCTCCGATGGCGGCGGAGCGGTCGCCGTCGATGTTCATTGGAGCAATCATGTTGCACATGCTGTGCTACATGCCGACGCTTGGTTTGACTAACACGCTGGCGATGCACAATATGACGAATTCTGAGAAGCAGTTCCCATTGATCCGGGTTTTCGGGACGATCGGCTGGATCGTTGCTGGATTTTCGATTTCGCAGCTTGCATTCGACAAATCACCCAACATGTTCTATCTCGCGGGCGGGTCGGGACTGTTGCTTGGTGTGTACAGTTTTTTCTTGCCGCATACGCCACCTCCGTCAAAGGGGCAAAAGTTCTCGGCACGGGATGCAATCGGACTCGATGCGATATCACTGATGAAAAATCGTTCGTTCGCGGTCTTTGCTGTGTGCTCGTTCCTAATCTGTATCCCATTGGCTGCGTATTACGCATTTGCCGGACAGTTCCTTGGCTCAATGGGGATCGAGAAAGTAGGGCAAACACTGACCTATGGGCAGATGTCTGAGGTGGTGTTTATGGTGGTGATGCCGTTGTTCTTTGCTCGGCTCGGCGTGAAATGGATGCTCGCGGTCGGGATGCTCGCGTGGGTGGCGCGGTACGGATTGTTTGCTGGAGCCGCGGACGAGCAGATCAAGTGGATGGTCCTCAGCGGGATTATCCTGCATGGGATCTGCTACGACTTTTTCTTTGTGACCGGTCAGATCTATACCGATCAGGTGTCGGGCGCGAAGATCCGCGGGCAGGCGCAGGGGTTCCTGGTGCTGATCACGCAGGGGCTGGGGATGCTGATCGGTGCGCAGCTTTCGGGCAGGTTGGTCGGGCACTTTACGACGACGGTCGGCGAGGTGACCTCGACAGACTGGAACAAAGTCTGGATGTACCCGGCGGTGTTCTCGCTGGTGATTCTGATTGTTTTTGTATTCTTGTTCAGTTCGAAGAACACAACCAGTGAAGGGTCAGCTGATTGATACGCTGGTTCGGGAAGCCATGCTCTGTTGCTCGGCTTCGAGGACCTGCGCGATGAGCACGGCATCTTGGATTGGCTGGTTGTCCTGTTTGTTGCTGCTGATCTGATCGAGCATACAGCGGATCTCGTTGTCGTAGCCGGTGAGTGGGCTGGTTTCGATCGGGGTGGATTGGTCTGCTTGGTGGAGCATGAGCTGTGATTCTCGGCTGAAATTGAAGTCGAGGGTTGCGTGCTCGAAGGCGATGGTGCATTTCATCTGGTAGCCGAGCGAGGGCTGGTTGTCCCATGCGCCCTGCGCGGTGACATGGGGGATGCCGGGGTAGTGGTAGAGCGTGGTGAGGTGGAGATGGTCGCCGGTGGTGGTGACCGCATCGGGCTTTCCGAAGCAGTGATAAATGAAATCCGTGTCGTGGATATGAAGGTCGTGGAGTACCCCACCGGAGCGGGATTGATCGCTGTAGAAACCAGCAGCCCATGTTGGGCGTGAACCGAGGCGGTGGAAGGCGGCGCTGCGGACAGGGCCGAACTTGTTCGATTGGATGATCTCGTGGATTTTGATCCATGCCGGCCAGTGGCGCATACACATCGCAGGGATGCAGAGACGGTCTGCTTGTTCGGCTGCGGCAGCAAGACGCTTGACATCTGCTGGGTTGATCGCGATCGGCTTTTCTACGAGGACATGCTTGTTTGCGTTGAGGGCGGCGATCGCGAGATCGACATGGGTGTCCGTATGGGTGCAGATGGAGATGAGGTCGATGTCGGGATGGTTGATGATCGCATCCGCGTCGTTGTGGAACTCGATACTAGGGGTGTCGACGATTTGCTGGTCGGTGTCGATGTTACCCGAGTTCTGGGGTTGGCTGAGGTCTTCGAGATTTGCATCTGCAATGGCGGTGATGGTGCACGGGTAGCCGTCGCTTAGTGCGTCTTGGTAGGCTTTGGTGTGGGTGCGGCCCATGAAGCCGAAGCCGATGATGCCTACATTGATTGGTTGTTTTTGATTCATTATCGCGGGCACCCGAACTTGGAGGCGATTTTGCGGGCCTCAATGATATCGCTGATTCGGTTGTCGCCTGCTTCGCGTTCGATGACCACATTGATTGATTTGGGAAAGGCGTGAATTGCGCTGAAGAAATGATTCCAATCAACCTCACCCTGCTCGGCGGGGACTTCGGTGCCCCAGGTGCCTGGGGATTGGGTGGTGATGGCGTTTTTCATGTGGGCCTGTACGATGCGGCTTTGGAAGAGTTCGAGGGCCTTTGCGGGATCTCCCATCGCGTACAGAATCATGTTGGCGGGATCGAAGTTGATGCCGATTGTGGACAAGTTTGGTTCGTTGAGCATTTCGAGCAGAGACTCCGCACGCTCCTGTCCGGTTTCAAGTGCGAGATTGATGCCATGTTTCCCGAAAATGTCCGCGATTGCTTTGATGCGATCGGTGATGGTGCGGTATTCGGCTGTGCCATGATCGGGAATAAATCCCGCGTGGAGTGTGACGAGATCGAGACCGAGTTGGTTTGCGACAATTGCGGCTGCCTGTGCTCGTTTCTGATTCGCTTCCCAGTGCTGGTCTGGGCGGAGCCCCCCTGTGGCTTTGATCGAATCGAGGGTGGAATAGTCTTCGCCAATGGTTGTGATCATTCCCGAACAGATGGCGATCTGAGCGGAACTCAGTGCGTGATCGACAGAATCAAGATCCCATTCGCCGGCGGCGATTGGGTCCAGCGCGAGCTGGGTGTGGGCCAGCCCGCATTGGGTGATCTTGTGGGCAAGATCGTCGGGGTCGGCGGGTTGGAGCGACCATGAGCAGACGGCTAGATTTTTTATCATCAGATCACTCCCTTCCGGTTTGTATTGCCCGCGGGATCATGGTACGCTGGCATGCTCTCGGGCACTGTATTGAAGCCTGATCTTGGAGGATTACTCAATGAGCAACGATAACGGACCCCGTGAGGAACACGGGACGAACGATTCACGGCGTCAGTTTCTCGCGCAAACTGCTGCGTTTGCGGGAGTTGCAGGCGTTGGCATGCTTGCGGGTGCTGGACATGCTGAGGCATCCAGCCAGCGGCTGATTCCATCGGTGAAGGCGGCGGCGGGGAAGCCTCCGAAAGATGGGGAGTCGATCCGGATGGCGATCATCGGGACCGGGGGTATGGGTGGGGGGCACCTGAACTCGATCATCTCGCTTGCTCAGGCAGGCAAAACCGACACAAAAATCGTCGCACTCTCCGATGTGTGCGACTCTCGGCTTGAGGGAGCGAAGAAAGTCGCCGAGGAACGGCAGGGGTTCGATGTCGATGCGTACAGGGATTACCGAGAGATCCTCAAACGAGACGACATCCATGCGGTGCTGATTGCATCGCCCGAGCACTGGCACGCGCAGCACATCATTGATTCGCTGACCGCCGGGAAGGATGTGTACACCGAGAAGCCGATGACGCTTCGGCTTGAGCAGGCGATGGATGTCCGCAAAGCGGTGCTGGATCATCCAGAACGGATTTTCCAGGTCGGGACGCAGATGATCATGCTCCCGAAATACAACAAAGCACGGGCGGCAATCAAAGAAGGTCGTATCGGGAAGCCCGTCTGGTCACAGACAAGCTACTGTCGAAACTCGACGACGGGCGAGTGGAACTACTACGGGATTGATCCGGAGTGGAAGCCCGGCGTGAATCTGGACTGGGACGCGTGGTGTGGGCACTTGGGCCCTCGGGAATGGGATCCGTTGGTCTATGGTCGCTGGCGCCGGTACAAGGATTTCTCGACGGGGATCATCGGGGATCTGCTGGTGCATGTGATGACGCCGTTGATCTTTGCGCTTGATTCAGGATGGCCGACTCGCGTTGTTGCGACCGGGGCGCATGTGATCGATCACGACATGGAGAACCACGATCAGGTGAACCTGACAGTGCAGTTCGAGGACGGGCACACGATGGTGCTCGCGGGATCAACCGCCAACGAGGTCGGGCTTGAGACCATGATCCGTGGTCATCAGGCAAATATGTACCTGAACTCGCGCCACTGCGAGATCCGTCCGGAGCGCATCTTTGTTGATGACATCGACGAGGAACGCATCCATTGTGAGGACATCGGGAATGATCAGGATCAGCTGCGTCTGAACTGGCTCGAGTGCATCCGCACGCGTGAGCCGGCCAAGAGCAATATCGACCTTGCATCGAAGGTGCTTGTGGCGGTGGATCTCGCGACCCGATCAATGTGGGAAGGGCATGCATTTGAGTTTGACCCCCGCACAATGCGCGCCTCGAAGGTCTGAGATTGATCTGGGATCGTTTGCCGCGTTGTCGTTTGAGGCGATGGGTTGCCGGTTCGAGATATTGATCGATGTTGATCGTTCTGGGCTGTCTCGCGCCGAGTGCGCAGCGGTGTGTGAGGAGATGCGGGAGCTGGTGCTGGATTGGCACGCTCGGCTGTCGGTCTTTGAAGAGGGAACCATTGTTTCGCGGTTCAATCGCGGTCGGGCGGGGGATGCGTTCGTGCTCGATGACGACCTCTTTGCGTTGTGCTCGTTGTGTGATCGGCTGCGATTGGATACCGACGGGGCGTTCAACATCGCTGCGGGAACGCTGATGGAGGCGCATGGATTCCGGGAATCGGTGGTTGATGATCTCGATGGGCTCTCGATTGACAAGGGCTTTGTGCTTGATGAAACCCAGAGGACAATCACGAAGACGGATGGTCGGATCAGGATCGATTTTGGTGGGATCGCGAAGGGGTTTGTGCTGGATCTGATCCGGAATGAACTGGAAGAACTCGGGATCACCGATGCGTTCGTGCATGGCGGGACTTCGAGCGTGATGGGGATGGGGCGTGGTTGGTCAGCGGGGGTTGGGGATGGCATGACAGCTACCCTCGAAGACCTGTCATTGGGCGTGTCGGAAACGGATTCGCGTGTGGTGGATGGATCGGGGCATGTGATGGATCCGCAGACGATGGCTCCGGCTACGAGTTCGCTCCAGCGGGTGGCATGTGTCCATAAGAGCGCGGCGGCGGCGGATGCGTATGCGACGGCGTGCTGTGTGTGGCCCAATCTGATCGAACGGCTGGGGGATGGATCGTGTACACTGATTGTCTTTGATACTGAATCGGAACCAATCGCGATCGACCCTCTGGGGGTTGTTCGCCCAAGTCCAGAGGACCAGGAATGACTGAGATTGATCGACGGGATTTTTTGACGCGGACCGCGGGTGGATTGGCGGCGATGGCGCTGGTGCCTGAGATGAAGGCGTTCGGTGGGTTTTCGCTCAACGAGACGCTGCGGGTTGGTGTGGTCGGTGTCGGTCGGCAGGGGCGGGAGATCATGGGCGAGCTTGGGAAGATCGCCGGGGTCTCGGTCGTTGGTGTGTGTGATGTGGACGAGCGGCGGCTCAAGTCCGGGCTTCGGCGGGCGTCCGGGGCGACGGGCTACGCGACGGTCGGGGAGATGCTCTCTTCGGGGACGGTGGATGCGGTTGCTGTCGCGACACCAACGCATACGCATCGCGAGGTTGCGGTGGAGTGCATGGGCTCTGGGGTGCATGTGTATCTTGAGTGTCCGCTGGCGCACACGCGTGAGGATTGTATCGCGATCTCCGAGGCGGCTCGTTCATCCAAGGGCGTGGTCGCGGCGGGGTTGCAGGGGCGATCGAACCCGGTCTATAAACTCGCTCGTGGATTCTTCCGGTCCGACTCGGTGCGTGATCTGATCTCGATGCGTGCGCAGAACAACCGGAAGACGACATGGATCACGCCATCGAATGATCCGGTTCGTCGGGAGGCGCTCAACTGGAAGCTTGACCCAGCGCGGAGCAACGGGCTTGCGGGCGAGTGGGGGACGCAGCAGTTTGATGTGTTCCACTGGTACACGGGACGCTACCCCGTGCGTGTACATGGCAACGGCGGCGTGCGGTTCTATGAGGATGGGCGGACGGTGCACGACACGATCGCATGCTCTTTGATCTATGAGGATGGAGCGACGATTGGGTACGACGCGACGCTCGCGAACTCCTACGGCGGGCGGCACGAGAAGTTCTTTGGATCAAACGCCGCGATCAAGCTCGGGTGGTCGCATGGGTGGTTGTTCAAAGAATCGGACGCGCCGACGCAGGGCTGGGAGGTCTACGCGAACCGCCAGCAGTTCCACAACGACGAAGGGATCACGCTGATCGCGGGGGCGACGAAGCTTGCGGAGCAGGGGAAGTTGAAAGAGGGCGTTGGGTTGCCCAATCCATCGGTGTTTTACGCGCTTGAGGACTGGATCGTGTCGATCGCGGAGAAGGGAACGCCGGCGTGTACAATCGCCGAAGCGGCACGCGCGACGGTGGTCGGGATCGCGGCGAACCAGGCGATCGTGACGGGCAAAGGTGTGGATATTGATCTTGCTGGGCTTTGAATCCAGAGGGGATGCTTGTGATGGATGATCGGATGATGAAACTCGGATCGATGCCGTATCTGTTTCGGATTGGGATTGCGTTCCTTGTACTCACGCTGCTTGGGGGGTATGTGGTGTCTGGGCTGCATCTGCGCTGGCACTATGACAACCGCGATGAGGTCCCCGGGCTGACGATGAACGACATCGTTGGCGCGTACCACGGCGTGCAGACACCCTCACCGCTCATCTCGGCGCTTGAATCTGGGCATCCTGACACAATCGAGGATTTCGAGCGGACCGCGTTGCTGGACTGGCTCAAGAGTGATCGGGTATCGCAGGATTATGACAATCTTGATCTGGGTGATGAGGCGCCATCGGAGATTATTGCGGTGCGTTGTTTGGATTGTCACACTCGGGGTGCATCTGGTGAGGATGCGTATCCGACGGTGCCATTGGAATACTGGGATGACATCCAGAAGATCGCGGTATCCAAGGACATCCAGCCGGCGGGGGAGGAGATTGTCGCGACAAGCCAGCATGTGCACGCACCGATGATGGCGATCGTGCTGATCGTGCTCGGATTGCTCGGGATGATGACGCGGTTTCGACCCGGGTTCATCGGATTGGTTGTGTGTGTTTCGGGGCTTGGATTGCTGGTGGATATGGCGGGGTGGTGGATCACGCGCGATGTTGCGGGGTTTGCCTACGCGATCGTCATCGGGGGCGGCCTCTACGCGATCGGGACAACGGTTGTTGGCTTGATTGTTGTGCTGGACTGTGTTCTCCCGATCAGGAAAAAGAGCGGATCAGTTTGAGAGTTCGTCGCGGACGGTTTCCAGCAGCGCTTTGGTGAGTTTGCTGCCTTCGCGCGGCGCGTGCTTTGAGCCCTCGTATTCGACACCGACCCAGCCTGAGTATCCGGCGTCGGTGACGATTTTGAGCATCTTTCGGTAGTCGGTTTTGGTCTCGTTGCCTTGCTCGTCGAACTCGTGGGATTTCGCGCTGACGGCTTTGGCATAAGGCATGAGTTCGCTGGTGCCGATGTAGCGGTCGTACCACGCCTCGGGTTGATCGGATTTGGACCAGTCCATGCAGAAGTTACCGAAGTCTGGGAGCGTGCCGCACATTGGGTGATCGACGCGTTTCATGACGCCCGCGAGCCATTGGCCGTTGGATGAGTATCCGCCGTGGTTCTCGACGATGACATTGATCCCGTGGGGCTCGGCGTAGTCGGTGAGTGCTCGCAAGCCGTCGGCGGCGAGTTTCTGTTGTTCCTCGTAGGTTCCCGAACTCGATGCGTTGACACGGATGGAGTGGCAGCCGAGTTGTTTGGCGGCGCGGACCCATTTGTGGTGGTTCTCGACGGCGGTTGTGCGGGCTTTCTCGTCGGCATCGCCGAGGGCACCCTCGCCGTCGCACATGATGAGGAGTTGGGTGATTCCCTGGTCGGAGGCGTGAGCGTTGAGTTGTCGCAGGTAAGACAGATCCTCGGCTTTGTCTTTGAAGAAGCTGTTGACATACTCGATCGCATCAAAGCCCATCAACCGGGCTTCTTTCGCGAAGTCTGTTGTCGAAATCTCGTTTGCGTAGAGGAGTTTGTGGAGCGACCACTGCGCCAGCGAGATCCTGAACAGGGGCGTACTGGGAATCATTGATACAGATCCAATCGCGGCTTGAGGGAGCAGCATGGACGCGATACACCCGGCACCCGCAACCTTGATCGCATCTCGTCTTGTGATTTCATGTGTCATGTGCCCAATATAGCATGCTCTTGAGCGTTGTACAGAGGAATCAGGAAGAACTTGAAGCACAAACAGTTGATAGAATCAGGACGAGATGAACAGCGCGTGGAAATCAGTCGTTGAACAAGCCATTCTGAATGCTGGGTGTTCACCAGATATCAGGTCGCTTCATACGGTTTCTGATGGTGGGGGCCAGGCTGTGTTGCGGGTTTCGCTTTGCTCGCGGCGGGAACTATTCGCAAAGATTGTACAACGCGATTCGTCAGATCGGCTAGCCAGCGAGTTCGTGGGATTGAAGGCGATTGGGGATGTTGGAATTCTCGCTGTTCCGGAGGTGCTGCCAGTATATGTGGGTGAACAGCAAACTGTCCTACTCATAGAAGCTCTTGCGGTTGTTCAGTCGGAGGTGATCCCTCAATCAGTTTGGGAACGATTCGGGCAAGAACTCGCGGCACATCACGAAGTGACTCAGGGCAACCGATACGGATGGGATTCGAGCAACTTCATCGGATCAACCCAGCAACACAACAACTGGTGTACGGACTGGGTCGAGTTCAACAGAATCAACCGGCTCGGGTTCCAACTCACGCTCGCTCGCGAGCGAGGGCTCCTGAGCGAACGAGATACAAAGCTCATCGAGCAAGTCATTGACCAACTCAAAGAACTGATCCCGAAGGCACCCCCCGCATCGTTGATCCACGGCGACTTGTGGGCTGGCAACGCATTGCCAGCTCTTGTCAACGGAGATCTCCGGATCGCGGTAATCGATCCGGCGGTTTCAATAGGTGATGGCTGGGCTGACATCGCGATGATGAAGCTGTTCGGCGGATTCCCGGATGTTGTGTACGATGCCTACCGTTCGGCAAGGCATGATTGTGAGTTTCAAGAGAAACGAATTCTGGTTTACCAGCTCTACCACTGGCTGAACCATCTCAATATCTTTGGCCATGAGTACCTAGACGCTGTTGTATCATGTGCCCGCGCGTGCCTTGGGTTGAAGGCTCATGGAGGAACTTGATGCGACGAATGAAAGATATCCGGGCTTGGGTCGCGTTCTTACTCACACTGCTTTGTATGACGCCGGCCGGAATCGCACAGCCGGTTTCGCCGGGACAGACCCCGCACTTTCCAGAAGGGCAGAACCTGATGGCACCGATGACATCCGCATTGAATCGGGTTGCACTCGACCTCGCCGGGGAGTGGCAGCATATTCCTGATCCGTACGACAGCGGATCACTCACGCACCTCAGTCAGCCACTCAAGAATGGATGGTGGGAGGACCGCCGAAGACTGCGTGAGGATGAACGCATCGAGTACAGCTTCGATGGTGCTGAGTCCTTATCCGTCCCGGGCGACTGGAACAGCCAACGCGAAGACCTGTTTTTCTATGAGGGCACGGTCTGGTATCGCAAGACATTCGAGCTCGAACCCACCGCTGGCAATCGTCAGTTTGTTTATTTCGGTGCCGTCAACCGTCACGCGGATGTCTGGCTCAACGGGGAGCATCTCGGCTCGCACCATGTCGGCTTTACACCCTTTGGGTTTGAAATCACAGGAAAAATCCGCACGGGAGAGAACAGCCTTGTTGTCCGTGTGGACAATCGCAGGCGACCCGAGGATGTGCCCGCGATGCGTACGGATTGGTGGAACTATGGGGGCATCACGCGCGAGGTTGCAATTCTTGAAGCGCCGGCTACTTTCATTCGATCGTGGGAACTCAAGCTGAGTCATGATGGAACGACGCTGATCGGATCGGTACAGCTCGATGGTCCAGGTGCGGCCGATGCCGATTGCACCATTGATATCGACACGATTTCAACCCGGCACGAAACAACGACGGACAGCTCCGGGCGTGCTGTCGTCCAGATCGCATGGCCGGCGGATGGTGAGCTGTGGTCACCCGAAACTCCCATGCTTCATGAGGTCACGATTCGTACTGAGAGTGGGGACGCGGCATCAGACCGGGTGGGCTTTAGGACAATCAAAGCCGATGGGCGAGATATTCTCCTGAATGGTTCGCCTGTGTTCCTGCGTGGCATCTGCCTGCACGAGGAAGCGCCCGATCGACCCGGGCGCGCGTGGAGCGAGCAGGACGCACGCACACTTCTCGGCTGGGCAAAGGATTTGGGTTGTAACTATGTCAGACTCGCGCACTATACCCACAACGAGCACATGCTCAGGGTTGCCGACGAACTCGGGCTCACGGTGTGGGCGGAGATTCCGGTGTACTGGGTGCTGGACTTTGAGAACCCGACCACGCAGACCTACGCTCGCTCGCATCTTGTCGAGATGATCGAGCGAGATCGCAACCGTGCGAGTGTGGTGATCTGGTCGGTTGGCAATGAGAACCAGTCGGACGAAGCACAGACCGAGTTGCGCCGCGACCTGGCCGAGACCGCACGAGGGCTCGACGATTCAAGGCTAATCTCGGCGGCTTGTTTCGTTCGGATGACCCGGGGCTCGGATGGGAAACTCGACGGCGTGTTCGTGGAAGACCCGTTCGGAGAGTTTGCTGATGTGCTCGCGATCAACGAGTACATCGGTTGGTACCACGATTCAACGGATCAACTCAAGGGTTTACAACTGCAGACCGCATGGGAAAAGCCGCTTGTCTTCAGTGAGTTTGGCGCGGGCGTGAAGCAGGGGCTTCGCGGTTCGCCAGACGAGATCTGGACCGAGGACTTCGGGATTCGTTTCTACCGCGATCAACTCGCATGGTGTGACGAACTCCGCAACGCGGGGCTGTTGCAGGGGCTTTCGCCGTGGATCCTCAAGGATTTTCGATCGCCCCGAAGGCCGCTCGGTGGTGTTCAGGATTGGTACAACCGCAAGGGGCTCATCTCTGAGACAGGCATACACAAAGAGGTATTCCACACGGTCCAGCGCCAATATCAGATGTGGGCAGAGCAGTCCGTCAATCATGAGGATTAAGCGGCACCGCC